>Ga0209211_10000901_pt1 | contig 58946 bp, 61 predicted proteins | sample RifGroA2_FD_183992 | JGI IMG/M metagenome (GOLD analysis project Ga0209211, IMG submission 183992) | Groundwater microbial communities from Rifle, Colorado, USA - Groundwater A2 (SPAdes) (version 2) | ecosystem: Environmental > Aquatic > Deep subsurface > Groundwater | place: Rifle, Colorado... | reverse complement strand
TTGCTTGGATGATTCTTTAGAAAGTGTTGTATTTAAAGTAGGAGAAAATGGAGGATATTATTTCCCGCCAAAAGTTTCAACTCCCGTTTTAGAAGTTCCTTATTATATCAAAGACAATAACAATTTAATGCCAAAAAAAGAAGATATTGAAAAAGAAATTTCAAAATATGTTTCAAGAGAATTAGTTTTATGCTTGGGAGATTTTGCTTTGCTTCCTGAATATCAAATAACTAAAGGACAAATAATTATTGAAACAAAAATTGAATCGGAAAGGGTTTTAGTTAATATAAATTATCCTTTGACAATAATTAAAGACGATTCAAAATCTAAACTTGAAGATTTCAGTTCAGAAGTTCCTGTCAGACTTGGAATTGTTTATGATGCTGTGGGGGAATTTATTGAAAAAAATTTAGAAACTCCGGGAGGATTTTGTGTTAGTTGTTTATTGGAAATTACTGCGGAAAAAGATTTATATGTAAATGTTTTTGATAGTGATGATAGAACAAAAATTTTTATAATAACCGACTATAATTCAATAATAAATAAAAAAGAGTTTGTTTATGTATTTGCAAATGAATATTAAAAATAAAAGTTCTATTTTTGGAATTGTGACAATTTTTTTAGTTGCAAATTTTTTATTTATTCAATTCTTGCAAGTATCTGCGCAAGAAGAAAATTTTATTGATTATAAAACACAATACAATTTTGAAAATGTTGAAGAACTTCAAGGGCAGAATGTTCAACCTCAGCAAGACTTAGAAACGGGGATTTTAACTTTAAAAGGAACAACCGAAAACAGCATTGTCAGATTTAATGAAGCCGAGTATGATTTATCCAATGGGGGAGAGTTAAAAATTGATTTATCTGGGCAGATTAGTGAAGGCAAATGGAAAGTTTCTGAAAAATACACTTATGGAACTTTTTCTTTAGCTGATAATCAACAAATTTCTGATATTCCATCTGGTTCAGAAATTTCTTTTTCAAGAGAAACCGGAGAGTTTTCTTTATTTTTATCCGAAGGTGCTGGAAATTATGCTGGAGTAGCATTACAAGTTAATAATATAGATTTTGACAAAAAATTTGATTTTATATTCGATAAAACAAACAAATTTCTAAAAGATGTAGAATTTAAGATTAAAGAAAATAGTCCAGCATCAATGAAGTACATAAATGGAGAGTTTGAGTTGCCTGCAGGAAGTATATTTTCTATAAAAAACGGAATTGTTAATTTTCCAGAAGGAACTAAAATAAAAAAATATCCGGAGTTTGAACAATTAAAAGAGATTCCTTGGATTACAACAAAAAAAGGACTTCCATTAACTCTTAACGCCCAAATGTTAATTCATGGAAAAAATATTGAACTTCCAGACGGAGATGTATTGAGAGATGGAACTTTGGCTTTTGATAATGGAAAAATTTTTGTTCCTCCAACTGAAACAACAAAATTTAGCAATGGAATTTCAATAACTGGAGCTCCAAGACATAATGTTTATGTTTATTCTGACACTGGATTTGCAAAAACTTCTGGAAATGAAAATTATGTTTTAATGACTGACGAAACTTTTGAGTATAAAATCGGAAAAGAAACACAAACATTTAGGGTTGATTTTGATTTGGAAAATCCTTGGATTGCGATGCAAGAAAATGATCGTTTTATTGTTACAGGCGGAGAAATTGGAAAAGGAGGTTTTTTAGAAATTAAAAAAGAAACTCCTGATTTTAAAGCCAGAATTGAGACAGAAGGATTTTTAAGAGTAATTAATGATGGAATGTCGCATTATATTTCTGGTGAAGAAGGAGGCTCAAAAGGTTATAAGATTCTTGTTGGAAATGTAGAGGATATTTATGGTAAAGAGGGTGTTAAAGTTGATATGATTAGCAAATTAACAGAAGAAGGAATTCCTGCTGCAAAAGGAGAACCTTATAAAATAAGAATGATTTGCGACGGAGACGCTGGAGCGTGTGATTACTGGAGCAATGCAGATGAAAAAGGAAAAGAATTTATGGATAAAGTCGTGGCAGTAAGTGACGCGAAAGTTGAAGAAATTAGAAAAACAATTGATAAACCTGAAATTGGAAGCAGGATTACTCATTCATGGAAACCAAATACAAAAGAAGTAAGTGATGCTTTTGATTATAAAAAGGAAATGGAAAACTTCCAGAGAGAAAAAGAAGTTGATCGGAAAAATGAGTATATAAATCAATTGGGTAAAGATAAAGGTGCAGAAGTCTTTGCGAAAGTTAATTACATTTATTATATTAATGAGGAGGATTTTAATCTTGCTCAAGAAGAAGCATTAAATTATGAACGGGAATTACGTAATAAAGGTTTTCTTAATTCTGAAGAGAGCTTACCTTCTTTAGATGTAACAAAAATAAAAGGATATGGTGATTTTGTTGAAGCACAGAAAAAATTAGAATCTCTAGCCGATTATTGGCTTTCAGAAAAATGGATTACTCGAGAACAGCATGATAAATTGGTTTTTACAGGAACTTGGGGACCTGAAGAAAAAGCAGAAGGGAAAACAAAGTATTGGGGCCATAGGTCTGCAAATAAAAAAATAGTAGTGCCTTGGAAAGAAATTTATTACTTCAGCATTAGATAAATTTATTCTATTTTTTTATTTTTATTTCTGTTCACTCTATCCATAAAGAGAATGGCGCCAAAATCAGTTCCTTGATATTCATAAAACTGAAAATCATCATAATCTTTTTCATATTTTTCCCTTTCTCCTATTTTTTCATATGCTAAAGCTCTTTTAAAATAGAAAGAGGATGATTGAGAGAGGTATATTTCTTTCAAATCATCTGGTAAGTCCGGATATCTCTCTTTTCCAATTTTTTTAAGTATGTTAATCCCTTTAGTACACTCTTTAATAACTTCGCCATATTCTTCAAATTCTTTATAAAGGAGGCGCGCTTTATTATTTAAAGATTCAAGATAAGGATAAATTTCTAAAGATGTTTTATAGTTGTAAATTGCTTTTTTTGCAGCTTCTTTGTCAACTGGGCCTCCTCCTGCTGCATAAGTTTTGTGCATGTAAATTGCTGCTTTCAAATTATAAGCTTCAAAGAAATTTGGATTTAATTGAATTGCTTTATCTAAATCTATAAACCCTTTTCTCGTATCATTTTCAATCACCCAAGAATCAAAATATTTTTTTGACCTATAGAGATATGCTAAAGATAAAAGTTCATCTTCATCTAAATTTTTCAAATAATCTGTTCCCTTAAGATCTTCTCTAAATATTATAAATTTTTTAACTAATGAGTCATCGGGTATTGAATCATTATAAACTTTTCCAGTTGTTGTTTCAATGTTGATATCTTCTTTGTTAATTAAATTGCCGGGATTCACAGGATCGTGCATTCCATCTGAATCATATCTTACAAACATATGGCTCGGGGTTTCCATAACTCCTCTCACAACTACTCCATAAAAAGGCAGGTTGTTTGTTTGACCTATTGCCAAATAAATTAAGGAGGTTCTATAACATAAATCTATTTTTTCCCGTTCTTTTATATTTGGAAATTTTTTTAATATGTTTGAATAAATATTTTCAGAGATTTTTTCAATGTCTTTTTTTGTATAATTGTCTTTTTGTTTAATATAACATTTGGATTCATCAATTAAAGAGTCCAAAGTTTGTAAACTTGGAAAGGCTTTAAAATTTTCTTCTGTCCATTTCTGACCATTAGTTGATTTTTTTATATCCAGCTTTAAGCCATCTTCAACCTGAAGCATTTTATGCACGATTGTATTGTTGCACTTTAAACTATCCTCTTCCTGTGCTTTAACAGAATTAAAATACGAAGCTCCGATTAAACTTAATCCCGCAAAACCCAATTTCAATTTGTTCAATAAACCTTTTCCCATTGCATAAAATACAAGCGCATCCTTATAAATATTACTTTTGTGTAATTTTTAAGGGACTACTTACTCTTGGTGAATTTTATATATTGTTTTTTATTGAAATTTAGATGTTGAATAAAAATGCCCAGCTCACAATCTTCATAATAATTGCAATCTTAATCATCGCTGTAATTGTTTTATTTTTTGCATTTAGGAGCGGGATTCAGAGAGAAAAGCCAACAAGCCCTGAAATTGCTCCAATAAAAAATTTTGTTGAAGAGTGCATTTATAATGTTGGAGAAGACGCTTTATTTTTTATAGGCCTTCATGGAGGATATTATGTTCCCCCAAGATTTTCAATTTCTCTCGGGATTCCATATTATATTAAAAATAATAAAACTTTAATGCCAAGCAAAGAAAATATTGAATTAGAAATTTCAAAATATGTTGATGAGGCATTGCTGCTATGCGCGGGAAATCTTTCAGAATTTAATAATTTCCAGATAGCTCAAGGAAAACCTAAAACAAGCGCTAAAATTTTTGATGAAAGAGTTATTTTAAATGTGAATTATCCGTTAACAATAATTAGAGAGGAAGAGAAAAGCAGAATTGCAAAATTTGAAAATGAAATTCCCGTTAGATTAGGCAAAATTTATAATGCAAGCAGTTTTATTGTCAGCGAACATCTTAAAAGAGAAATTTGTATGAGTTGTTTATTGGAACTGCAGGAAAAAGAAAATCTTTCCATAATGAGCCAGGATAGTCCGGAAGAAAGCAGCACAATTATTTATAATATATTTGACGAGAATTATTTATTTGAAGGAGAAATTCCTGAAATTGAAAAATATTTATTCAGGTTTGCTGTGGAATATTGAGGATTAAAAATGGGTTTCTTTTTGAAAAAAGAAACTACGATGGTAGAAAAACCTTAATAGCAATGTAAAAGAAAACTAAAAATGAAAAATAAATTTTTTGGAATTGCAATTTTGTTTTTATTATTAATTAATCTGAGTTTTATTTTGGCGCAGGAAAATCAGGAAATTGTTCTCGGAGAAAATACAATAAATTTTGATTCAGAAAAAGTAGATTATAAAGTTGTTTCATTAGATGGGGAGGAGATTATTCAGCTGGATTTTACTCAAGGAGGTTTTGCTGAAATTAAAGGAGTTAGATTTGAAAATATTCTGCCTGCAAGTGAATCCTTAAATCCGAGTTATATGAAACTTGATACATTTGGAAATATTCTTGAAGCAGATTTAACTGCAAATGAAAAAGGAAGTATTTTTTTGATTAATGGATTGACTTTTAAAGCTCCTCCAAATTCAAGAGTTTATTATGATGAAGCGAGTTTTTTTCATTTAAAGGATGTGAGTATTACAAATATTGAAAAAGATAAATTAAGTTCGCTTGATAATTTTCTTATTTTTGGAGAAAGAATTAATTTTTTTAATGAATTGCTGGTAGATTCAGGAAGGGTTTATATTAAAGATGGAGGGTATATTATCTCTGATGGAAATTTTGTTTATAAAAATGTAGAAATTAATCAGGGGGTTAATAGTCTTCTAATTGAAAAAAACCATTTAAGAGATTTATCAAATTATAAAGATAATTTTATTCAAGAGACAGAAAGCGGACTAAAAATTCAATCAACGTCTGGCGCACTGGGTATTAATTTAAGATTTTTAGAAAACAATGAATTCTTTGATGTGAAAGATATTGAGGATAAAGAAGGACTTTTAGATATGGAAATTTCTTACGGAGATAAATTAGAAATAATCAAAAAAGATTATTTCTTAAAAGGACTGCCCCCGCTAATCAAACATGGTTATTCTGAAAAAGGTCAAACCATTATTAAAGATGGAAGGCATATTTTTAGATTTGAAAATGGAGAGTTTAGCACTGAACTTGGAAATCTAAATACAAGAAATAAACTTTCATCAACATTGGGTATTGAATCAGATATAATAAAAGAGAAAATTATTAATCTTGATAATAATAATGGATATTCTATTTCTGAATTAGGAAAAGGAAATATTTTTAGTTTTAATAAAGCTCTATTAAGTCCTCCAAATTATCATTTTGAAAGTGAAGTTGGAAAAAAAATTTATTCTTTTGCTGAAGAGCAAATAGGAAATTCTGCCTTTGTTCATGAAGGAAGGGGCCAGTGTTATGGAGAGGAACAAATTAAACTTCCAGGGTTTGACTGTATTGGTCTTGCTATTAGTTCTCTGAAAAAAGTTTATCCCGACAGCTCTTTAAAAGATTTTCCTCCTAATTTGAAACTTGTAGATTCTTTAAAAGAAAAAGGATGGAATGATTTTATTATAGAGCCAACTTCAGTTCAGAATAATGTGAAAACAACAGAAGCTGTAAAGAATATTCCTGCAGGTTCAGTTGTTTTTTTAATGCATGATTATCAATCTTATAGCCCAGAGGAGATTGGAGGCGTGATTGAAGGAATTGATTATCAAAATTATTTAAATTCAAGACAAGAGAAAACTTTTCTTGTTTTAGGCCATACTTTAATTAAAGGAACAGGCAAGAAAAATTTTATAAATGCATATCCAAATGTTAGGGATAGTGAGCTTCCTTTAAGGGCAAGAAAAATAAATGAAAATTTAAAAAAACAAGGAAAACCTCCAATTTTTATTGGGACGGTTAGAGAAGGAGAATTAATTCCGCAAGAGGATTATTTGCTGGTGATTTCTCCGCCGAGAACATAAACAATTATTTTTTAAATCATTCTACTAATATATTCTCGTTACAAAAATTGCTTCAGTTGTCTCCTGAAGATAATCTTTAAAATTTGATTCAGTTACCTTGTTTGCCGGATTTGCATGCAAAAATAAATTATTTTTTTTATCAGAATAAATTCCAGTATGCCATGGCCAGTATTTTATTCCATTAATTTCAGATAAAGGCTTGTCTTCAATTTTGATTGCGCTTAATAAATAAATTATATCCCCTTCTTCGAGGCGTGTAAAATCCACATTCTTTTCTAAAATCCCATCTAATCCTTTAACAGGTTTTCCAAGCTGTTCTTTTTTTACTATTTCGCTTGGATTAACACTAATCTCTGTCCATTTTTTGTTATAAGTTTTAGAATATGCTAAAAATATTAAACCAAGACAATCAATGCCGGGATTATCTTTAGTAAGTCTGCCGCCCCATTGATATTCTTCCCCAAGATATTTTCTTGCATTTTCTACAAATTCTTTTCTTTTTAAGATAATTTTTTCTTCCTGTTTTTTTATTGAATCATTAATTGAATAATTTATCGTTTTATTTTCTAAATTTTCTTTTTCTGAAAAGCTTGGATTTTGAAAGTGCAAAGAAAGACTTGTCAATAAAGCTAATCCAGAGATTCCCAAAGTAAATCCTTTTATTGATCCAACCATTCTTTTTACAGAAAAAAGCTATTTATAAGATTTTTGTATTTCATCGTCTATAAATTATTACTGATTTGGGGTGAATTTCAGATTCTCGTAAGTTCACCAGCGCTCAAATAAAAAAATTAAGCAGGTATAAGATGGCTTTGTTGAAAATCTTTTTTTTGCAATCTTTTTAAGAAGCCCCGCCCACCAGCGCTTCTACTCCCGTCTTGCCTTTGTTATCAATAAAAGAATAAAACAAATAATAAAAAGTTTATCAAAGTCAAAACGCTCGCCCCCGCCTTCCAGCCCAGATATCTTTTATAATTATTATTTGTTTTAAGTGATTAATTTCACTTCCCAAACCTCTCTCACGCGACAATTTTCTTAATTTCTGCGAGTGGGATGAGCCGAGAGTTTTGGGAAGCGACAAACATTTTAAATTAATAACGACTTCACAAAGCTTGAGCAGGTATTTTATTTAGAATTATCTCTCAAATTATTAATAAGATCATCCAGATTAATCTCACTAATTTGGTTAATGCTAAATTCGGGTTCATTAAAAAATTTATTCATTCTTACATTTCCTGAAAAAAACATTTCTTTTCCGAGCAAATCTTCCCTTTGAGAGATCAATCTTTCGGTATTGTTTAATTCTGTTAATCCTATTTTTGATAAATTCTCATTAAATAAAACTGTCCTGATTGTTCCTGTGCCGTCGTCTAAAACGATATTCATCAAATATCTTTTTTCAGGGGGAATTTTTCCATGAGTTGCGCAAATGAAATTTTCTCCTTCTATGGTCACTTTTTTATTGCATTCCGGACAAACATTAAAAGGTCTTGGTTCAAAAGTCTGGACGATGAATGCCCTTGTTTTGCAGTTTTCTGCAATAATAAAATCAGAAATTTTTTTTTCTTTAACAACTTTTTCTGTTACAATTTTAAGGTCATCAAAATGCTCTTTGCTTATTTTTAGTTCAGAAAAATTTCCCAAATGAAGTTCATTGTCTTTCATATTTGCATTATTCACTTCTATTATGCTCCCTTCTTTAATAATTCCATCTTCAATAAAAGAGATGTGGTTAGTGTCCCATAAAACTATCTTAATATTAGAAGTATCGTCTGCTAAAACAAAATTAGCAACTTTTGAATCTACCCCTTTCTTATTTTTAAAAGTCCTTACGGGAGATAAATTAATTATTTTTCCAACAGCATTCACTTTTCTCATATTTGGAAGCAGTTCATTAATTTTTAATCTTTCATTTTCAAAATTGACCCCTAATTCAACAGCAACGATTTGCGCAGCCCCCTCATAACTGATTAAGTCAGAAAGTTTTGCTCTTTTAGCGTCTACTCTTTTTTTGATTTCTTCTTTATCCAAATTAGAAGCTCTGGCGATTTTTTCAAGAATTTTTTCATAATTCACATTTTGCATAAACATAAAAATAAAAAAGGTTTTATAAGTATTATGTTGTTAAAAAAAGATAATTCAAAATTTTTTTAAAAGAATAAATTTAAAATGTTAATAAAAACTCATTTAGTGATTACATTATTTTTCGTTTTACTCTTGCTTGGTTTTGTCTCCCATAAAATTATTTTTATTGTGGTTTCTTTGTTTGCAACCTATCTTCCTGATATTGATACCAAAAATTCTAAATTAGGAAAAAAAATAATTTTTAGACCCCTGCAAATTTTTGTAAAACACCGAGGGTTTTTTCATAGTTTTACTTTTTTATTTTTAGCAACTTTTGTTCTTGTAATGATTTTTCCAATTATTGCACCTGGCTTTTTTGTGGGTTATGCTTCACATTTATTTGCAGATAGTTTGACTATCTCGGGGATAACCCCATTTTTTCCCTGGAAGAAAAAACTTTTTTGGAAAATACGAACTGGAAGTTTTACAGAAGGCATTTTATTTTTTGTTATTTTGATTATCAATCTTTTATTGATTGTTAAATATATACTTAATAGTTAAACAATCTTTATAAATCGGAAGTGTGTTTTTTCTAGATACAAAACAGGAAATTTTGCATAATAATAAAAAACAGAAGTTTTTCATAATAATAAAAATTCAGGAGAATTTTCATAATGACAAAAAAAGATACTGGGGAAAAAATTGAAGAGGCTGTTTCTGATGAAGAAGAGGATTCAAAAAAAAATAAATCTAAAGAAAAAAAAGAGCCTGAATTAACTGACTTGCCCGGCATTGGACCTGCTGTTGCGGCGAAACTTGAAAATGCCGGAATTCTTGATTTAATGTCTCTTGCTGTTTCAAGTCCGGCGGTAATTGCAGATTCTGCAGGAGTAAGCCCGGCTGTTGCGCGAAAAGCTATTCAAGCGGCGAGGACAATGCTGGATTTGGGTTTTCAGGACGGAGTGCAATATGCAAAAAAAAGAGATGATGTTTTTAAGATAACAACTGGAAGCGAGAATTTTAATAATCTTCTTGGCGGCAAAGGAGTTGAAAGCAGAGCGATTACCGAGGCTTTTGGGGCTTTTGGTTCAAGTAAAACTCAGTTGGGTTCAACGCTGGCGGTGAATGTTCAGTTTCCTCCTGAAAAAGGGGGAGTGAATGGAAAATGCGTTTTTATAGATACGGAGGGGACTTTTAGACCGGCGAGAATAAAGCAAATTGCGGAAGCTCTTGGGGCAAATCCTGAAAAAGTTTTAAAAAATATTTTTGTTGCCCGAGCATTTAACAGCGACCACCAAATCTTGCTTTTAGAAAAAGTTTCAGAAATGATTAAATCCGGAGAGCCGATTAAACTTATAATTATAGATTCTTTAACTGCGCATTTCAGAGCAGAATATGCCGGTCGAGGACAGTTAGCAGACAGACAGCAAAAACTTAACAGGTATTTGCACGATTTAATGAAAATAGCGGAGACATATAATTTAGCTGTTTATGTAACTAATCAGGTTATGGCAAATCCTGCGCAGATGTTTGGAGACCCGACGACGCCTATCGGTGGGAATATTTTAGGGCACGCTTGTTTTAGCGGGGACACAAAAGTTGCGCTTGCTGATGGAAGAAGTTTATCTTTTATAGAATTAATTAAAGAACATGGCGAGGGAAAGAATAATTTTACTTTTACTCTAGATGGAGGAATTGTGAAAATAGCTGAAATAAAAAATCCACGAAAAACTGGTTATGGAGAAATTATGAAAATAATTTTAGATAATGGGGAAGAAATAAAATGCACTCTCAACCATAAATTTATGTTAAGAAATGGAGAATATAAAGAAGCAAAGGATTTAGTCTCTGAAGATTCTTTAATGCCTTTATATGAAAAAAAAATTAATATTATCCCCAAGTTAAATCATAAAGTTATTAAAATAGAATTTTTAAATGAATTTGCAGATGTTTATGATATTACAATAGATAAAACACATAATTTTGCTCTGGCTTCAGGTATTTTTGTCCATAACTCAACATATCGCCTATATCTCCGACGGGGAAAGCAAGGCTCAAGAGTTGCAAAATTAATTGATTCTCCTAATCTTCCCGATAATGAGTGCGTTTATTATGTAACTGCTGCAGGGATTGTTGACGAGATTTGATTTTTAGAGATTAGCTAATTTTTTTTAATCAATATTTTCTTATTTAAAATATAATGGAAATATTTATAAATCAATATCTACATTAATGTTACATATGATACAAAAATGTAGCAGTATAAAAGTTGCAGGGATTTTTTTTGAAGAGCCAACTGAAATACATTTTATCAGAGAGATAAGCAAAAAAATAAACCTTGCTCCAACTTCTGTTAAAAAACATTTAAGCGAATTTGAAAAGGAATCTTTTATTATTAAACAAAAATCAAAACCTTTTGATGGTTATGTTTCAAATCGGGAAAATCCGGATTTCATTTTTTATAAACGGCTGTATAATCTCGCAGGTTTGAGAGAATTAAAAGATTATCTTGAAAGAAAATTTTCTCCTAAGCTCGTTGTTGTTTTTGGCTCTTATTCAACTGGAGAGGATATTGAAAGCAGCGACATAGATTTATTAATTGCAACAAAAGGCAAAAAAAATTTTGATTTTAAAAAATTTGAAAAATCATTAAAGAGAGAAATTAATCCTATAATTGTTGATGATTTAAATAAATTGGAGCAGCCATTAAAAAATCAAATTTATAACGGGGTTGCGCTTTTAGGAGGTTTTTAATGCCAGAGAAAATATTTAAAATCACAAAAAATTTAGTCAGAGCTAAAAGCGTTTTTGAACTCGCTAAAGATAGATTTAGTCTAATAAAAATTTATCCAAGAGAAAAAGTTTATAAAATTGTTGAGGAGTATTATGAAGTCATTAAAGAAATGATGATTTCTTTTTCATATTCTGAAGGATATAAAACTCTCGGGCACATAGAGCTTATTAATTATTTTTTTAATAATTGTAAAATCTTTAATGAAAATCAGAAAAAAATTATAGATGCCTTGAGGAGATTAAGACAAGGAAGTTTGTATTATGGAGAAAAAGCAACATACGATTTTTTAATTAATAACGAGTCAGAAATAAAAAATATAATAAAAATTTTGGAGAAATTTGTTGGAAGCAAGATTTAATTATGGAGCTATCTTTTGTTATACCTAATTAAGCGAGCATTTTTAACGATGCCAAATTTTTTTTAAAAACATTTTTTTCCGTCTGAAAAATGCAAATTAATTTTGCAAAAACTAAAATTTTTTACAAACTCGTCATTAAATCTAAAATTCTTTTGTTTGAGTGATAACAGAAATATTTATAAATACATTTTCTTTTAGTAAATCATTCAAAAGTTAGTGTATTAAAAAAAAGATGGTGAAAAAAAATAGTTTTTTTGAAGGTTTGAATTTATTTAATAATAAATCAGCAAAAAAAAGTTACAACGGAATTTTAATTATTGCTGGAATTTTAGGAGTTTTGTTTTTGATGGGATTGGTTGTTGCAGATCGACAGGCAATACTTGGAGTTGGAATCCCTGGAGCTGGACAAAATGTTACATCGATTAATGAAGATATCATGGTTTTTTTTAATATTACTATTAATACCACTCAAGCTGCTTATTTTGGAAATGTTACGCAAGTAAATATTACTATTCCAAGTTCTTTTACATTTACAACTGATTCAAACGGAACAGACCCTGATTCCCGAAATGGTACATTTAATTTAAATTCAAGCACTGTTTTAACTTGGAAAAATTTTACTGATGGGTTTATAGGAAATGGTAGTAATGCTACTTTAAGGTTTAATCTAACTGCAACAAATCCTGGAAATTATTCTATTATTATTAATATTACTACTTTTACAGCAGGAATTAATCAGAGCATCATAAATGTTACAGTAAATGATACAACTGCTCCAAATGTAATATTTTTTAATTCACAAACACCAGTAAGTTTTGCAAATCTTTCAATAAGAGACATTGTAGTTAATGTATCCGCTAATGATAGTTTTAGCCCAATCGGTCAATTTAGTATTAATTTAACATACCCTAATGGAACTCAAGCTAACTTTACTATAGTTTCTGGAAATGGTTCAGTGGGCATAGGAAATGATGTTAATGGTTCAGCATATTTTAACTTTACTGGAGCTCATTTAACAGATGGACAGTATAAAATTAATATAAGTAATGTTCGAGATTATCCTGGACGACATGGGTGGGGACCAAATAATACAAATGCAACAGGAATTCAGAGAAATGTAACAATAGACCTTACAGCGCCGACAGTTACAGTAGTAAAATCATCAAGTTCTACTGCGCATAAAATAGTTTTAGATGTTACATTAACTGACGCAACCAGCGGAATTGTAGGAAAACAATGCAGCGCATCAGGAGGAGGAGTTGATGGAGTAACTATTTCAGGAACAGGTGGAAGCCAAACAGCAACTCAGACAGGTTTAGGTTGTAATACTGCGTATATTTATACAGTAACTTGCCTTGACTATTCTGGAAATTCTGGATCAAAACAAGTTACAGTTAATACAGATACTTGTTCTAGTGGAGGCAGCAGTGACGGTGGAACTGGAGGAAGTGGAAGCGATGTAGTTGGTTCTGCAAGTTCGTCTTTCTGGATATTAACATATAATGAAGCAACTACTGACTTAAATGGAGATAATGATGGAGTCAGCGTTAATTTAGATGAAAGATACAGAGTTAAAGTAAAAGTAGACACTGAATTATATTATGTTGGCGTTACAGAAACTACAGATACAACTGCTAACATAAATGTTACAACAACTGCACAAGATAAGGAAGCAACTTTGAATGTGGGAGATGTAAAGAAGTTTGATGTTAATGCAGACAATCTATACGATATATCTGTTACTTTAAATGGAATTGATTCAGCGACAGGAAAAGCCGATTTAAGTGTGGTTTATGTTCAAGAAGCAGTTTCTCCTGAAGATCAGGTAGGAGTTGAAGAGCAAGTTGGAGAGGGAACAACGCCTGAAAAAGCAAAATCAAAGGCATGGATATGGGTAATTGTGGTTTTAGTTGTATTGGCTATAGTCTGGGCAATTTTTTCCGGTAAGAAGCAATCTCGACGTAAGAATTACGGGTTTTAGGTTTTCTTGAGTTTTTTTAAAAGGGTAAGCAAAATTTAAAAATTAGATGCTTTATTTTTTCTAATCAGAAAATGAAAAATAAAATAATTCAATCCTGCATAAATGAAAGGGGGAATAAAGTAAAATGGAAAATAAACAGATTAAAGAAATTCAAGATTGTAAGGAAGAAGAATTTAAAATTGATTTAAAGATTCTTTCATGAGGCGAGAAGAATCAAAGTTGTTCTTATCGAAATTGTTAAGATAAATTACTCCTCGCCAACGCTCGTCGGATTTTTTAGATTATCGTTGATAACAGCTTTTTTTATTTATTAATTTCATTACTTAAACTTTTCCAACACGATAATCTTCTTAATTTCTGCGAACATAGTGAGCCGAGCGATGTTCACGATATATCTTCCTGAAAGCAAATTTGAAAAATTTGAGTGAGCTCGCGAGTAGGTTTTTAAAATAATAAATTCATTTTCCCTCGGAAAAATGCCCTCACGAGGATTTGAACCTCGGTTACAGATTATTTGCGAGCTCACTCGTTATTGATAGTTCACGAATGACTCCGTGAACATCGCTCACCGCAAACCTGTGTTCTATCCTGGCTGAACTATGAGGGCGAAATATTAGAACATAATTATTAGTTAAGTATGTTTTAAAAACTTGTTTTTCTTTTTCGAATTATGGAAGATCCAGAATATATTAAATTAGTTAAGGAGACTGAAATATGCAAGAAATGCAAGAATATTGTTGTTGGAAAAGGGAATCTAAATGCAGATATTCTTTTTGTGGGAGAGGCTCCGGGAAAGAATGAAGACGAACAGGGATTGCCTTTTGTTGGTCGGGCAGGTGAAAATCTTAATAATCTTTTGTCTGAAGTTGGTTTAAGTCTGGACAATATTTACATCGCGAATATCTTAAAATGCAGACCTCCGGAAAACAGGGATCCTTTTCCCGAGGAGATAAAAGCCCATACTCCCTGGCTTTTACAACAAATAAGAGAAATCAAACCAAAAGTTATTTGCTCTTTGGGAAACTATGCTACTAAATTTTTTCTATCGGAAGGAGATGTAGATTTGATGAAGAAGCAGCCAGGAATAACATCTATTCATGGAAAAGTTAAATTCGTCAAAATAAATGGATTTGAAATTAAATTAATCCCTTTGTTTCACCCTGCTGCTATCATCTATAATCAGAAATTAAAGAGCGCGTGGGAAGGAGACATGGAAATTGTGAAAAAAGAGATTATAGCAAATCAAGAATAGAGGAATATTTTGAAGAGGAGACTCTGTTGAAAATCCCCAAGGGATGACTCCCCAAGGGATGACACTGCTGTGCCTTCTGGTGAGCCTTCTCAATTTTTTATTTGTTTTGAATTCAAATTCCCTACTCCCGACCCTGCTTGTTTATTTTTATAATTTTATTTTTTAAGTTTCTCTCGCGAAGTTATCTGCCCCACCCCCCAGCATTCCGTTCCCCCGCCACCGACCCAGCATCGGGATAAGAGAGGTTGTCCTTCGTGAAGTCGTTTACCCTTTTTTAATATTTGAATTGCCAAAAAAAGTTACGAACTCAAAACTTTTTCAACAGAGTCTGAAGAGGATATAAATTTATAAATCCTGATTATTTCTAAATTCCGGGAGGGAAAAACAAATGTGCGGATTTAATGACAGAGGAAGCGGCGGTGGATTCAGATCAGGCGGAAGAGACAGGCCTCAAGGGAATTTTGGGCCAAGAGAAATGCACCCTGCAAAATGCTCAAAATGCGGAAAAAATTGCGAAGTTCCATTTAAGCCAACAGAAGGAAAACCAGTTTTTTGCAGAGAGTGTCATGCTCAAAGAAAACCAAGATTTTAGTTTTTAAATTCTGTTTAATAATTTAAGCAGAAAAATATAATTATTTTTATTTTTTGAAACCTTTTATTTTTGTTTCTAGAACATCTCTTATTTTTATAAATTTGTAATGGGCGTCTGAAGTTTTAGAATTACACTTGACGCAATTTTCTTTTAAAGTATAAACTTTGCATGTTTTGCAGATTTTTAGTTTCATAAATCTTTAAGAAATTTGGAGTTTTTAATTTTTTCTGAAATAACTCGCAACAAGTTTGCCCGCCCAACTCCTGACCCACCTCGCGCTCACGATTTGTAATTTTCATTTTATTAATTTTTAAGTTTGTCAAATCGTAAACGCTCGCACTCGTTATCTTAGTTTTTTCTTACATTGTAGCTTCTTTTTTTCTAAAAAAGAAACCCATCGCGGAATCGCCCCACCCACCAGCACTCCGCTCCCCCGCCTTCCAACCCATCTTCGGGATAAGGGAATTTCTTTCGCGCAAACGCTTTACTCCAAATTATCCACCGCAGCTAATTTTCATTATATTTACTGAGTTTTAAAATATAAAGAAGTTAATAATCTCATTTGTGCTTTTTTCTAAGAAAAATATAATCATCCAGCGATACTATTAAGATACTCTTTTAATTTTCCAGGAAGTTTTTCATTAATTAATTTTTCAATTTCTTTTGCTTTAACCCATCTTATTTTTTCTACTTTTGCTCCGCGGATTTCTTTTCCGTTTTTTATTTCACACAAAAAATAAATTGCTAATTCATCTTTTTTTCTAAGCCCGGCGAAAATTGAGCCTAAATTAGAAATATCATATCCTGTTTTTTCTTTTGTTACTCTTTTTAATCCTGAATTTAATTCTTCTTCGTATTTTAATTCTCCGTCAACAAAACTATAATTTTTATCCCCTTTATTCTTGCCGATTAAAATTTTTCTTTCTTTAGGATTAAAAATTATCCCTACAATCCTTACATAAAATTTTCCATTTCCCATATTTACATAAAGACGCGCAGTTATTTAAGTGTTGCGGTGAGGTTTATTTCTCTTCTGTTTTAGTTTACGAAAATTTATGAAAAATTTCCTATTTTTCTTTTATTGAAAATTCCATCCCTTTTTCTTTTGCTTCTTTTTCAAAATTTTCTAAAATTATTTTTAATCTTTTGTCTTCTTTTTTTGGGTCTTCTGTTTGTGTTTTTATTGAAAATTTTCCGGCAGCAAGATAATTTATTTCAACATCTTTTATATTGCTTAACAAGTTCTTGATTAATTCTAATCCATTTGGACAGGCGCTTGTTAAGTTAAATTCTTTTTTTATTATAGCTTTTTTTGTTTTTTGTTTTTTTATTATCTGCAGGATTCTTTCTGAATCATTTTTTCCAACAAGTTTTTCTAAAGGTTCAGGATTTTCTTTAATTTGCTCAAAAAATTCATATAGATTCTCTTTTTCTTTTATTCTGTTAATTATTTGTTTAGAATTGCCGCCTAAAATGCTTTTTAAAATACTTTCATAACTCTTTTCTTGGGCATATTCTTCTATTATTTGTTTTTTTTCTTTTGGCGTTACTCTTCTCAACGAAAGATCTACTCTCTCAGGCGAAATTCTTAAAATTTTACAGACAATTCTCTTTTTTGGAGTTACATAGTCTCTTAAATTCCTTATTCTTCCCGGAGCAATTTCACTTAGAATAATGCTTCCTTCTTTTTGTTCATTATCTATTTTTACAAAAACGATAGTCCCAACTATTCTATCTACAGTGCATAAAACAATATTTCCTATTTCTAATCCCATTATGAAAAACTCCTGTTTTTTATCATTATGCAAAACCTCCTGTTTTGTATCCGCAGCTTGCGAGGACATTAAAAAATTTCCTATTCTTTATTCCCATTACAATTCAAGAAAGATATTAGTTTTAAAGGTTTGTGATTAAAATATTAAAACTTTTTTAACTAACTTTAATCACTTCAATTTCTAAATTTTTTTTCAAGCATTCTAAAAATTCCTGCTCTTTCTCTTTTTCAATTACACATCCTGCAGCAAATTCATGACCTCCAACTTCTCCGCCGGTTAATGAAACAATATTATTAAGAATTTCCAGAACATCTCTTCCCAGATTTCCAACATTTCTTGCAGAGATTTTTATTTTACCGCCATAATAAGCCATTACAACTATAATTGTTTCTTCTTTGTAAATTGATGAATTTGAAAGAATGTTTGTGATAGTTCCAATCATCGCGCCTTTTATTTTTTCTTGCGCATTTATTATCACAAATCCCTCGCCTTCAATTTTTTCCATTTCTTGAGCAATCTTTAATCCTGCCATTAATTCTTGCTTCTGTTTTGAATGTATTGATTGGGCTCTTTTTTTTGCTTCCGGAACTTCCATGCATAATTGAATAGCAACCCCGCTTTCTCCGAGTCTTGAACAAGCGTTTATTTTTGCGCTTAACTCTCTTGCATCTTCAAACTCATTATATAACTTGATTAGAAAAATGTCTCCGATTATTTCACTAATTTTAGCTCGTGGTTTTCTTAACATTATTGCTTTTGTTAGTTTTTTCATTTCTTCATCATTTAATTCAAGCAAACTTTTATATTTTCCATTTTTTGGAGTTAACCCTGCTTCCCTTAAAAGTTCTAATATCTCTTTTATATTTCCACTAATTCCCGGGAGGTAAAAATTTGATGAAAATTCTAAAGCCCTATTTAAAGGTCTTGCAGCGGGATATATTGACAGACCCTTTTTTATTTTTATTTCTGAATCTTCCAAGATTTCATTGTTTATTTTTCCAATGTCTTTTTCTAAATGGTCCCCCACCATTCCGAGGATTGCAAGTTTTGCAAATTTTTTATTTTTCGGATTTATTTCTTTAGAGAATAAATAAACTAATCCCGAACTGCTTATTTTTTGTTTTTCATATAGGTGGGGATTTATTATATTTATATTTTCTGGAATTTTTTGCGCAATTTCATGGTGGTCTATTATAAAAACATCTTTTAAATCAGCTTCTTTTATATCGTCTAAATTCCCTGAAGCTAAATCTAAAAATAAAGTTATTTTGTTTTTTGCAAGATTCTTTATGAAATTTTCTTCTAAATTTTTTACAATCTTTAAAGTAAAAGTCTTATCCAATTCTTTTAGGGTTTGGATCATCATAGCGGCAGAAACTATTCCGTCAGTTTCAAAATGACTTATTATTTGTATTTCTTTTTCTTTTGTTTTTTCAAGAAAAAGTAAAGCAACTCTTTTTATTTCTAATTCTAAATTTTTTTTCATCTTCCTCTTTGTTTTTTTAATAAAAAATTTAATTATTATGTTTCTATTTTATGATATTTTTTTATTTTTCCTAAATCTGAAAGAAATCTGCTTTTTTCTCTTAACGCTCTTTTATCTTGTTTATTTTTTTTTAAATGCTCTTCTACTCTTTTAAATTTTTCTTGCATATTTTTTAAATCAGGAAGAATATAGAGGTTCTCTTCTTTTAGAATTTTAGAAATTTTTTTATCATATTCTTTTGGGTGAATTTTTTGTTTTCTTAATTCTCCCCCGATTTTTTCAGCAGTCAATCCTTTTTTAGCTAAGTCAAGAATCATTTTTTCAAATTCTTTTTGTGTTATTTTTTTTAGCCCTGCTGTTTCATCTTTGATTTTGATTTCAGTTATTTCTGAAAGTTTTTTGTCTGACATGCATCTAAATAAAACGAAGTTATTTTTAAAGGTTATTGTTTTTTTAAGAGTAGTTATACTTTGTTTTACTTTTCATATTCTATAGATACAAAACATATCCTAAGGAAGGGCATAAAGGAAATTTTGCATAAAAGAAAATTAAAAATTTTCATTCATTTTAATAGGAAATTAAAATGAAAGCAAAAACATACCCTAAGGAAGGGCATAAAGGAATTTTTTTCATTCATTTATTTGGCTCTTCAGAGGCGAATAAGTTAAAGGCTTTGTTCTTTGTCTCGTTAAATAGGAAATTTATGGATGAACCATACAGGAATATCAAATGAAACAAGTTTTTTAAATCGACAATTCCTTAATAAAGCATGGGGAAAAGTATTGGAGTGATTAGTTTAAAAGGGGGTGTTGGGAAGACTTCTGTTGTTGCCTCTCTTGGTTCTGCAATCGCGGGCTTTGATAAAAAAGTTCTTTTAGTAGATGGCAATCTTTCCGCGCCAAATCTGGGGATTCATTTTAAAATTATTGATCCCGAGATGAGTTTGCATCACGTATTGAACAGGGAAATTAATGCTAAAGATGCGATCCATAGTTTAGAAAAGATGGACATTCTTCCTGCATCAATATTTACAGACCGACAAGTTAATCCTTTGAAATTAAAAGACAGGATGGATTATTTAAAAAAGAAATATGATTATATTTTCTACGATTCTTCTCCGTCGCTGAATGATGAAACTTTAGGAGTAATGCTGGCTTCCGACGTTTTATTTGTTGTTTCAACGCCAGACCATCCAACTTTAAGCACGACTTTGAAAGCGATTAAATCAGCTAAAGAAAGAGGGGTTCCAATCAAAGGAATAATAATTAATAAAGTTCATAATAAAAAATTTGAAATTCCTTTAGAGCATATTGAAGAAACTCTTGAGATTCCGGTAGTGGCAGTTATTCCGTATGATATTAATATTTTAGATGCTCTTTCAAAATTTGTTTCAAGTGTTGAGCATAGTCCAAGGTCCAAAGCCAGCGAGGAATATAAAAAATTAGCCGCCGCTTTGGTTGGAGAAGAATATAAACCGCAAAGATTAAGAGGTTTTTTTAGATGGGTAAGTCCTCCGAAACAAGATATTAACAGGCTTGTTTTGTATAAGGGTGTTTTTAGTGATTGAATATATAAATCCTTAAAAATAAATTGCGTTTTCCTTTTTCACAACTTTTATAAATTAATTTAAATTTTTATTTGCATAGCTCCGATGTGACTTCACTACTCCCGACCTCACTCGGCAATTGATAAAAAATTTATCTTCCGTGAACTTGCTCGCTCAGGATAAGTTTTAAAATATTCAAAAGTTAGCTTCCGTGTAAAGCCCCATAGTACAGCGGTCAAGTATACGAGCCTTTGAAGCTTGTGACCCAGGTTCGAATCCTGGTGGGGCTATTTTATTGAAAAATTATTTCTTAAGTTTCTCTTGTGAACTTGTACTATTTCCAAACTTATTCAGATTTTTCTAATTTGTTTTCAGAATTATTTCTTTCTTCCCTTTTCTCAACCCACTCTAAATTAGTTTTGCATTGAGGATTCCAGCAAAAAATCCAGGGTCTTTTTCCTTTTGCCAGCCTCATTACCATTGGATAACCGCATTCCTCGCATATTTTTGCAGGCGTTGTTTTTTTAATAACTCCGTTTGGCGGAAGCGAATAAGTATTTCTGCATTCAGGATACGCATTGCATGCAACAAAAAATCTTCTGTTTTTCTTTGAATAATTTATTATTAAATCTCCGTTTTTGCATTTTGGACATTTTATTAAAGTGTTTTCTCTTTTTTGTTGTTCCCTAAATTTGATGCTCGCATCAATTAATTCCTCACCGATTTTCTTTTCATTTTTTTTAAAATCTTTTGTAATGCTCGTAATTATTTCTTTTGATTTGTTTATTACATTCTGCTCTTTTTCCAAAAGTTTTTTATTTAAACCTGTTTTTTTATTTTCTTCAGCAGGATAAATTTTTCCTATTTCTTCCATATCTTCTTCAAAATCGTGCGTAAGTTTTTCGTCAATGATAATCGGAGAATATTTTTCTAAACTCTCAATTAAAGAAATTCCAAAAGGCGTTGCTTTGATGCTTTGGCCTTCAATGTAATTCCTATCATAAAGTGTTTCTAAGATTGAACTTCTCGTGGATTTTGTCCCAAGATTTCTTTTTTCTAATTCAGAAATAATTGAAGCAGGAGAATATCTTCTTGGCGGCTGAGTTTCTTTTTGTTCTGTTCTTGAATCTAAGATTTCAGCATTTCCGTTAACATTAGGGATTTTATCTTCTTTTAATTTTGACGGATAAATTTCAAGCCAGGTTTTTTTTCTTATTGCCTGCCCTTTCACAGAAAATTTTAATCTGTTAATTTCTGCTGTCACAGTTTTGCTGTCAATAATTGCGTCGTCGCAAAACAAGCTTAAAAATCTTTTAACAATTAGTTCATATATTTTCTTTTCTTCCCCCGAAAGAATCTGCTTATTTCCTGTAGGATAAATTGAGGGGTGGGCAGGATCTGATTTTTCTCCTTCAACAGGAGTTTTTCTTGTAATTAATTTTTTAACTTTAAATTCTTCTGCTAATTGATTTAAAATTTTACCATAACCAATTGAAGCAGGAAGTTTTTGAGAGGAAGTTCTCGGATAAGAAATTAAACCTGCAAGATAAAGTGACTGGGCAATTTGCAAAGTTCTTGACGGTGTTATCCCATAAAATTTATAAGCTTCTGTCTGAAGATTTGTTAAATTAAATGGAAAAGGGGGGGGTAATTTCTGCTCTGTTTTTTTTGTTTCTGTTTTTGCTTTTTTTCCTTTTAAATTATTAAATTTTTCCAGTTCTTTTTTAGCTCCATCTGAGCCAAAAATATCTTTATTGTGCTTTAATTCCAGCCCATTTATCCCATCGTCAATAGTTATAAAAACCTGCCAGTAAGTTTCTGGTTTAAATGCCTGAATTTCTTTTTCTTTTTGAACAATCATATTCAAAGCAGGACCCTGAACTCTCCCTATGGACATTATTCTGAATTTTCCTGTAGTTTTTATTGCATCCATTAATGCTCTTGACAAATTAATTCCATAAAACCAATCCAGATAATGACGGGTTTCTCCCGCAATTGCCTGTCCCCAATTAATGTGCGCGGATTTATTCTCATAAGAGTTTTCTAATTCATCTTTAGTCAAAGTGGAAAATTTCATTCTTGATGCATCTTTCTGATTGCACAAATATTTCATAATATTCATACCGATAACTTCTCCTTCAGTATCGTAATCTGTTGCGATTGTCAACGAACCAGCCCCCTTTATCAGTTTTAAAAGAGCGTCATAATATCTTTTTGTAAAATCTTTTTTTCTTGCAATATAATTTGGAGTCCAAGAAATATCAAAAGATGGAATCTGTTTTGCGCTGGAATTTTGCTTCAAGGTAAATAAATGACCAACGGCGCAGCCGACGATAATTTCTTTTCCATTTCTGTTTACTTCATAATATGGGACTTTGTTCAGGTCTTTTTGGATTGTTTTTCCGAGGGCATTTGAAATTTTAAGGGCTGCCTGAGGTTTTTCCGTTATAATTAATTCATAGCCTGTCTGATTTAAGGTTATTTTTGGTATAATATATTTTGCAGGTGTTTTTTTTAAACTGTTTTTGTTTGATTTATTTTTTCTTTTAGGTTCAATTTTTTCAATTGCCTTTTTTGTCGGAGCTGAATATTCTTTTTCAACAGAAAAAACATTCTGGATGCTTTCCTTTATTGGTTTTTCTGTTACATTTTTTAGAATATATTTTTTATCAGCAATCTGCTCTTTAACAGATTTTTCTGTCGCATGCTTGACATCTTCCTTGCTGACTATAAAATGACCTTCAGCAGCGTTTTCCTCGCGTGTTTTTTTTTGTTTTGGGTTCATTTTAAATTAACTTTTCTGATTTAAGAATTTCTTCTATTTTATTTTTAATTTTTTTATAAAACTCAAAAATCTCTTTTGCTTCTTCTTCAGAGATTATCTGCCCATAATATTTTGAACCATTTCTTTTATATCTGAATCTATCCAGTGTTTCAAGGGTTTCTTCAGCAAAATCGAATTTTTTAAGATAAGAAAAAGAAGCTTGATGCGAATAAGATTTAAACCCTTCTATTGCAAGAACAGCATCTGCAAAGTCCCTTAAAGAATCATAGATATTTTCAAATGCAATTTTTGGGAATTTTGAAATATCCAAAGAAGATACATCTTTTATTCTCCCAAGCATATCTTTTATAAGAGAACTTGCTAAAGCTTTATCCTGCGATGTTTTTTTTACTTCATTTGTCTCTAAAAAATATTTAAAAGGCTTCATTTTTCAATTTTTTTATCAAGGTATCCATAAAGAATAATTCCATTTATTAAGCTGATGTATAATTCGTTGTTTATTTTTTTGTATTGCAAAAGCAAAAGATGAATTTTTCTAGAAAGTTTTTTTTCAAAAATTTCTAAATTCGCTATCTTTTCGTTATCGGTTATAACTGCAAGGTCAATATCGCTTTTTTTAATGTCTTCTCCCCGGCTGTAACTTCCAAATAAAATTATGGCTTTAGGATTATAATATTTGATTAAATAATCTACAATTCCTGAATCACACATCTGCATTAAGTTAAAAATTCTTTTTTTACGCAAGAAAGCCGGGTTATCCAAATCCGCAAAAATTTCAACTATGTGTCTTCTAGTTTTTCGTTTTACGATCTTTTCTTTTTCCAAATGCTTAATCGCATTTATAACGCTATTTGGATTTACTTTAGCTTCCCTTGCAAGTTCTCGGACATAGTATTTTTTTGACGGGTCTTCAAAAATCTTTGAAATTATCTTTTCTTTTGCATTCATTTTTTTATATAATTGTATAATTAAATATACAATTGTATATTTTTAAATGTTTTTGTTTTAGATTTAAATGTCTTGGAAGTTATATTTTTAATTTTAACAAAGAATTTATTTTAATGCCGATGTTATCTGTAATTTGGAGTTCGTCTTTGGAAAAATTATTAAACAACCTAACTTAATGATTTATTATGAGAAAATTATTATTTGTAATTTCTTTGATCTTGATTGGTTTGATTTTTATAATTGTTTTTATTATTATTGAAAAGCCAGCAATCTACAACAAAACCAATATTACAGAACTAGTTGGTCCGATTAAAATTCATGATCAAAATATCTCCGGCGAAATAAGGGAGAGCCAGATATGGAGCGGAAATATCCATGTTACGGGAGATACATGGACTGTTCCCGAAGCAACAATCACAGTATTGCCCGGCACAAATATCTACCTTGCTGCAGGCAGGGATGACCAGAATCGTGGGATGGCAGGCTCTGCAGCTGAACGCGAAGACCCTATTGACACTGAGGAATATGACAAAACGCACATTAATATCAATGCCAGAATCATAGCCAAAGGACTTCCAAACCAGAAAATTTTGTTCACTTCTGATGCTCCTGAAAAAACATTTGCAGATTGGGCATGTATCTCTTTGAATGAGGGCAGCATCCTAGATAATACCGTCGTAGAGTACGGGGGGAATTGCGGCTTGGACTCAACAGTATGCGGAGAGTGCAGTAACGTGACAATCTCCAACAGCATAATACGACACGTCCTATGGGGGTGCGTTACTCTGGGCGGTTCTTCCGCCACCGTCATAAACAATGAGATTTATGACTGCGGGCACGAGGGCGTTGACACGCAGTCTGGTGGAGGAATGCCGGTTATTAGGAATAATGTAATTAAGTATTCTGCTAATGGCTTAATGCTGAATGAAAATTCTTTTCCCTTGGTTGAAAATAATACAATTATTGACAATGCTATAGGCATCAATGCATGGGGCAGCGGCGGAAAAATAATAAACAATTATATAAGCTCCCCCAACGGCCCGCCGAACGACTGGGTTTATAAGAATTATGTTTACAGAAGGGATGCTCCAAGGTCGCACACAAACAGCTGCCCGGACTCGGATGACATAAACCTTGGCTGCCCCGAAACTGAAGCAAGAGTTGGAATAATTACCCTTCCTACAACAACAGCTGAAATTATTAACAATACAATTGAAAATGTGGAAGAGGAAATAAGGATGGAGGGTTGACCACTTCTGATTAGTTGTTGCCCACCCGAAACCTCTTTGCCCGTCAGCCTTCGGCTGAATATTGCGCTCCCACTATTTATTTAAAAGAATATTTCCCGCTTCATCTAAAGTTTTCCCAAAACTAATAATTCCTTCTTTATGTCCGCCCATTACAATTATTTTTTCATCATTAACCTTAGATTCAAGAAATAATCTTTTAATTTCTTTTGCGATTGCAGGAGTTCCATATGAAATTTTTTTATTTGTGGTTGGCAGTTTGTCAATAAGATTTTTCCACATATCAATATTATGAATATGAATAATTGCGTTTGTATCGGATGAACATTCATAAATCATTGCGTGGGACAAAGATTCAGAAGATGCCTTAATTGGCCCTTTACAAGTTAAATTATTTTTATCAAAATTGTATTTATTTACCAAAACATAATGATTTTCATTTAGCGCAGGATACTTGCCAGTGGCAGAACCAGTGATTATAAAAGAATTTTTTTCAAATCTTATGCTGATATTGCCAAAACCTATTTCATTATCATAAGCGCCAATCAATCCAATTGAATATAATTTATCTCTCCATTTGTTGATTTCAAATAATTTATTCGCGGTTAAAATAGGTTTATCTTTTATCCATTTACAATTAAATTTAATATAGCCCTCATCCATTTTATCTATGCTCTGGATATAAATTTAAAATACTTTTTTCACTTGCCTCGCATATTCCTCTTTCAGTTATCAGCCCAGCGATTAATTTTCTTGGCGTAACATCAAAAGCAAAGTTTGCAGCAGGTGAATCTTTAGGAGTTAACAAAACTTTTTTAATCTGACCATTGATTAATCCCTGCGCATATTTCACTTCTTCATCTCCTCTTTGCTCAATTTGGATTTCTTTAATTCCATTTTTTATTTTCCAGTCAAAAGAAGACGAGGGTAAAGCAACATAAAAAGGAATATTATTATCTTTTGCAGCTAATGCTTTCAAATATGTTCCGATTTTGTTGGCGACATCTCCGGTATAAGTTGTCCTATCTGTTCCGACAATGCATATATCAACGAGGCCATGCTGCATTAAATGTCCTCCTGTATTATCAGAAATAACTGTGTGAGGAACACCATGCTGTAATAATTCCCATGCAGTTAAACTAGCTCCTTGATTTCTAGGCCTGGTTTCATCAACCCATACATGGACTTTAATGCCTTTATCATGCGCAGAATAAATTGGAGCTGTTGCAGTTCCATAATCAACACATGCTAACCACCCCGCATTGCAGTGAGTTAATATGTTCACGAGCCCCCCATTTTTCTTTTTAGAAATTTTTTCTATAATTTTTGTTCCATGCTCTCCTATTTTTTTGCAAAAATCAGCGTCTTCATCAGCAATATTTTTTGCAGTTTCTAAAGCAATTTTAACTTTGTCTTCAGTATTTTCAATTGCTTTTAATTGTCTGTCAACTGCCCATGCTAAATTAACTGCCGTCGGTCTTGTTGCCTTTAATTTTTTACTGGTTTCATTTAAATTATTATTATTTAATACAGCGATATACATTCCGAATCCTGCAGATGCTCCAATTAAAGGCGCTCCTCTGACATGCATATCTTTTATCGCTCTGACAAAATCATCAACAGATTTTAAATCTTCAATAATAAATTTATGCGGCAAACTTCTTTGATCAATAATTTGGATTATTCTTTCATCACTTTCCTTAACCCATATAGTGCGATAATGTTTTTTATTTACATTCATAATATCGCCTAATAAAATAAATAATATATAAATATTTATATTATAAACAGCGACATTTCTAACCAATCCTGCTTCCATTTTCAATATCTTTTTCAGGAGAAATCAAAACAACTTTTTCATGTCCCCCTGTTGATGCTGCTAAAAGCATTCCCTGACTTTCAATTCCTTTGAGAATTCTTGGCTTTAAATTTGAAAAATAAATTATTTTTTTGCTTTTTAATTCATCTTTAGAATAATAAGATTTAATTCCTGCGCAGATTGTTCTTTCACCTATTTCAGGTCCAACATCAAGGGTTAATTTATACAATTTATCTGCTCCTTTAATTTCTTCAACTTTTTTTATTTCTGCAACTCGCAAATTAAGTTTTTCCCAGTCTGAAAATTCAACTATTCCTTCTGTCATTTTATATTTTCCTAAATAAAACTTCTCCCTTAATTATTTTATTTTTATCGTTCAAAGGCTTTTTAATTTCATTAAAATCAATTTTAAATCCAAACTGTTTTGCAATTTTTTCTGAAGTCTCTGGAATAAAAGGCCACAATAAAATTGCAATTGTTTTTATTGAATCGGCAACTTCATATAAAACTTTTTTATCTTTTGTTTCCCAGGGTTTTTTATTCTGGACATATTCATTGCAAACATCAATAAAAGAAAAAATTTCATTCAAAACTTTATCTAATTCATAATTTTTAAAAAGTTTTTCAATTTGCTTAATATTTAATTTTTTAATTAATTTATTTTCGCATTTTTTCATCCCGTATTTTTCAATTAAACTGGAAATTCTTGAAATAAGGTTTCCGAGTTTGTTTGCAAGTTCATTATTATGCCTGTCAATTAAAGCTTGTTCTGAAAAATCTCCGTCTTCACCTTCAGCAAATGGAAACTGTCTGCATGAAAAATATCTAACGCTGTCTGCCCCGTATTTTTCAGCTAAAACTTTTGGAGAAACAACATTTTCTAAAGATTTTGAAATTTTCTGACCGTTAAATGTTAAAAATCCATGAACAAAAACAGTTTTAGGAAGTTTTAATCCGGCTGATTTTAAAAATGCAGGCCAATAAACACAATGAAACCAAGAATTATCTTTTCCCAACAAATGAATATCTGCGGGCCAAAATTCTTTTTTCTTTCCAGCGCCGGAATAATAATTAAATAATGCATCAAACCAAACATAAACGACATGCTCTTTATCCCCCGGAAAAGGGACCCCCCATTTAAAACTTGTTCTGGAAATAGATAAATCTTTTAATCCTTCCTTGACACGATTAATTATTTCATTTCTTCTTTCAACTGGTAAAATAAATTCAGGGTGTTTTTTATATAAATCCAATAGGAATTTTTGGTATTTACTCAATTTAAAAAAATAACTTTTTTCTTTAATTAATTCTAATTTTTTTTCTGGATGAAATTGACACTTTCCATTAACTAAATCTTTTTCAGTATAATATTTTTCACAGCCAACACAATAGAGACCTTTATACTCGCCCAAATAAATGTCCCCCGATTTTTTACATTTATTAATTGCTTCCTGAACTAATTTTTTATGGTCTTCGTCTGTTGTTCTGATAAATCTTGAAGGATGAATATTCAAAGATGTCCAGGCTTCTTTGAATTTTTTAGACATTTCGTCAACAAAGATTTTTGGAGATTTCCCGGAGAGTTTAGCAGAATCTAAAACCTTTTTTCCATGCTCATCTGTTCCAATCAAAAACCAAGATTTGTTTCCATTAAGGTTATGCCCTCTAAAAAGAACATCCGCAATTATTTTCTGATAAGCATGTCCTATATGCGGCTCTGCATTTACATAATCTATTGCAGTTGTAACATAAAATTTCTTTTTGATTGTCATGAATAATTAAAAAAAATCAAATATAAAAACTTAACTTTTCCATTTATAATCCGCAACATTTCCGTCTCTGCTTTTTTTGGAATAAAAAGTTTTATCATGACCTAAAAATTTAACCAGAGACCACAAGGCAATCTCTTTTTCTGCTCTGTTTGGTTTTCTTAATTTATTTTTATTTTTTAAATTTTCATCGTAAATTAGAAGATTATTTTCTAATTTTAAATAATAATTAACTGTTTGTTGTGTTGGAATAGCAAACTGGCACATTTGCAAAGGAACAATATTTTTCTTTTTACTTAATTCCTGTTCTATTAGCTGAAGATTCCCAGCAATGTCATGGGCACAGATATTAACAATGCCTGAACTTTCTTTATCACTAAAATATTTATATCGTATATTAAATCTTTTTGAGGGGCAGGAATGGTCTGAACCAAAATTAAGAGAAATTGCGTATTTTTCTTGAGAATCTTTAATAGTAACAGAAGTCAGTTTAAATTTATTTTTTCTTTCTTTTTTTGTTCTTGACGGAACTTCAACTATAACTTCTGCGCCTTCTTTATCAACTCTCTCTGGTTTATCATAGGGCTTAACAAAAATCTTAGCATTTGTTTGATGAGAATAAGCGAAAAGTCTTGCGCCTTCCAAACATTCAATCAAAGAAATTTTTCTTTTTCTTTTGTCTTTTCCCAACGGCATAAAGGTATATCCGCAAAATTCATAATTTTTAATCTGATTAAAAGCTTCTTCTCTTAGTTGAACAGGAGTTTTTCTAATTTCAAGCGCCTGCTCTAAAGAATAATATCTCCTTGGCTTAACTTCTGGTCCGTGCTTCATAAATTTTCTGGAGTTTTCATAATTTTTGGGAATAAATGAAGGAATTATTGTGTACTCATTTTGTTTTAAATTTGATATTTCATAAAGAGAATTTATATTTACTTTATTTTTTGTTTTAATTTCTCCAATTGTATTTTCTCTGAAAAATGTTTTTTTTGTCATTAAATAAAATAAAAGTCTAAATTTATAAGCATTATTGTGAAAAAATGTATTAAACTATTTTTACCGAAGAACTTTTAAATATGCTTCTCTTAAAAAAGAGATGTTCAATAAAAGATATTGCAGGAATTGCAGGGAGAAGGTAAGCAGTAAATATAGGTTTTGTCCAAGTTGCGGAAGAGAAATAGAAAATTATAAAGAGGAAGACTGGGGAATGCTGGGAAGAGAGGATGTTCTCGGCGAGGAATCTTTTGCAAACCCATTTTTTACAGGTTTTGGCGGGAGGATGTTAAATAACATGCTTGGAAATGCTTTCAAAATGCTGGAAAAAGAAATGAAGAATGTTGAAAAGACTCCTGGGTCAAATGTTAGATTGATGATTAATGGGAAAGAAATTCAAATTGGTCAGCAAAAAAAACCAAGAGAGACGATTAGAAAAATTCCAAAAAGAGAATTTGGAAAAGAGCAATTAAAAAAAATTTTAGAATTGCCTAAAAAAGAGCCGAAAACAATCCTGAAAAGAATGGGGGATAAAATTATTTATGAAATAGAAATGCCGGAAGTAAAATCATTAAATGATGTTTTGATAAACAATCTGGAAAATGGCATTGAGATAAAAGCTATAGGAGAATCTACAATATATTCTAAAACAATTCCAATAAATATGCCTATTACAAATCAAACTTTGTCAGAAGGGAAATTATTTCTTGAGTTGAGGGGAAATTAATTTTTGGGTTGGGAAAAATTAATGTTTAAAAAACTTGCTCGCTTTTAAAATCTCTACTCGAACTTGCACTCGTAATTTGTTTTAACGAATCTTTTAATTATTTAGTCTCGTTCAAATTCTCGCCTTCAACTTATCTATTTGTTCTTTTAAATTTCTTGCAGGTCCTATTTCCAAGAAAAATCCTATGAAAAAAGTTTCATCGCTTTCCAAAATTGTTTTCAAATCTCCGTCGCCTAAATAATTTATTATTTTTTCAATATCATCTTCAGACAATAAAGTTTTTGACAGCATTCTCCACCCTTTAATTGAGCCTGTTGAAAAATTAGGGCTTTCATATCCCAATGCCCTCGCAATTGTTTCTTCAGATAAAAGTTCATGATAATTAAGTTCATCCAAGAATTCTACTGATCTTTTCACGCCAACTTTTGAATAATCTTTAATTACAAGGTCTGTTTCTTTTTCAACCCCCATCCAGATTTCTTTAAGACTTATTTTAATTAAAGTGGATTCTCCACCGAGTTCAATAGAATATTTTTCAAGTTCTTTAACAACCTTTTGAATTAATTTTCCTTTTTGCGCGACATTAATGGCAAGTTTTAAATCAAAATAATTTTTTATTTCAGAGCGATTAAGTTTTTCAACAAAATCATCAAAAAGTTTTCTTTGCTTTTCTAAAAGCTGAATGTGTTCATTTGCTTTTCTAAGAAGGTCCCCGGTGTTTATCAATGGGTATCTTATATTTTTATAATACAAGGTAATTTGTTCTTTTTTTTCAGAGATGGCTATTACTAAAGTTTTTGCCTGTTTTGCTGTTCTTTCCGCGGCTTTGTGTCTTGTTCCAGTTTCAATAGTTTTGAATTTACTGTCGGGCATTAAAAGCACGTTTGCATAATTAATTTTTTTTAAATCTTTGCTTAAAACAATTGCCCCGTCCATTTTAGTCAGCTCAACCACTCTTTGCGGCGTGAATCTTGCGCCAATTCTGAATCCTCCATCAATAATTTCAGCAGTATTTTCATTTTCTACAACAATTAATGCTCCTCTTTTTGACTGCAAAGCGCCTTCTAAAGCACTTCTAAAATGGGTTCCGGGAGAAACAAATTTTAAAACATTAAAAAATTCCTGTTCAGAAACAACCTCTTTTGAAAAATCTTTTGAAGAAATCTTTTCAACGATATTTTTTTGCACCTCTCCCATAAAAATTAGAGATTATTCAATATTAAATATTTATCGTAAGATTAAAAATGAAATTAAAGTTCAAATCTAAATAAAAATAAATGAGACTGCACTATTCCCAACCCCGCTCGCAATTAATTTGTTTTAAGTTTCTCTCGCAAAGTTGCTCGGATTTGGCGAAACAACAAGTAGTCTCACTCATTTTCTAAATAGGAAATTTATAAAATGAAACTGCAAGCAGTTCAAATCTAGAAAATCTAAAATGAGGCTGCACTACTCCCGACCCCGATTTCTATTTTCTACAAATGCCTTCGTGATTGAATGAAATCAAAGTCGCTCGGATTTGAATGTGGACAAGTCCACAGTTAGATTTTCAATCTAAATAAAAATAAATGAGGCTGCACAGATTTGAACTGTGGACCCCGGCCTTTCTGAATCGTACTTATTTTGAATGAGCTAATTTCATTCGCACTTATCAGAGCCGTGCTCTACCAAGCTGAGCTACAGCCTCATTAGAAAAACCAAATTTATAGAACTTATAAAAGTTGTGAATTCTTTCCAAAACACTTTTAAACTAATTTTTCATCGAATCCTTATGAATCAAGTAATCGAAGGAAAATTAAATATCAAGAAACCACAGGCGTCTTATCATGGAATGTATCACTACATCAAACAAGCTTGGAAAAAACCAGACATAAAAACTCTTAGAGAACGAATGATTAAATGGCGAGAGTCAGACGCGTTCACAAAAGTTGACAAACCTTTAAGATTAGACAAAGCAAGAACTCTTGGTTACAAAGATAAAAAAGGATTTGTAATAATTCGGGCAAGAGTCAAAAGAGGAGGTCACAGGCGTCCAAGACCCAACAAAGGAAGAAGGTCAAAAAGAATGCATACAAGAAAGAATTTAGTAATGAACTACAAATGGATTGCCGAACAAAGAGTAGAAAAAAAATACAAAAATCTTGTTGTTTTAAATTCTTATCAAATTGGAAAAGATGGAATGCATTATTTTTACGAAGTAATCTGTGTTGACCCTTTGATTCCTGAAATTCAAAGTGACAAAACAATAAATTGGATTTGCCGTTCCGAAAATAAAAAAAGAGCAATGAGAGGATTGACAAGCGCCGGAAAAAAATCAAGAGGGTTAAGATATAAATCTCCGACTTCTAAATTGCATTCAAGTGAGAGAGAAATAGACTCTGCGAGAGAATATCAGTAAAAAATATAAAAAGTTCTAGCAATTTTGCGAGCATAATTTAGAATTATTATTCACCCTAAAATTTATTAATCTCCTTTCTCTTTAAATAAAAATGTCAAAAGTGGCAGTGTGTCAAAGCTGTGGAATGCCCCTAAACAAAGAAGAGAACTGGGGAACAAATGAAAATAATTCTAAAACTAACGAATATTGCAAATTCTGTTTTCAGGATGGAAAATTTAGCGACTCAAATTTAACAATGGAAAAAGTAATAGACAAAAGCGTGGAACTTTCAAAAAAATTATGGATGCCCGAAGACAAAGCAAGAGAAATAGCGAATAATACGATTCCAAAATTAAAAAGATGGAGCCTCTTAAAAAAGTAAAGTTCATTGCAGTTCATCATTCGCAGAGAAAAATTGATTCTGTGAAAAGAATTAAAAATCTTCACATAAAAATAAGAGGTTGGGAAGATATTGGATATCATTATTTGATTGACAAAAAAGGCAAAATTTACTTTGGGCGTTCAGAAAAATTCATTGGAGCGCATGTTTTTGGTTATAACAAAAATTCAATTGGAATTTGTTTAATCGGTAATTTTGATGAAGAAAAACCAACTAAAAAACAAATCCAAACTTTAATTAAATTTTTAAAAGAAAAAGTTAGAAAATTTAAAATTCCAATAAAAAATATTTTAGGACACAGAGAATTTTTAAATGTAACAAAAACCTGCCCAGGAAAATTTATTGATATGGAGAAGATTCGCAGAATGCTTATGTGAAAAAACACATCTCTTTCTACAACAATCTTTAAATAATCTTTTTGTTTATGAAGTATACTTTTAGAGAGTGGCCGATGGTAAAAAAAATTAAAAGAGACGATAAAAAAAATAAATTTCCCCTGTTTGGATTAATTTTTATAATTGTTGCCGCGGGATTTTTTTTATTTTTTTTAAATATTTTTGATTTTAATATGACTGGTTTTGCTATTTCTTCAACGGTATCAAACGTTGTTTTAAGTTCAATTTCAGGAAATAATTTGGAAATAGATAACTTAACTGTCACTTTTGATTCGGCTGTGTCTGATCAAAGTGGAGTTAAAAATATAACAAATTGGTTTATTAATGGAAGCCCTATAGCTGTCCTCAACACGCCGTTTGAAGGAGGATCTAATTCTACATATACAAAAGACTATTCCGGGTTTAATAATGTGGGAATTGTATATAATGGAACTGCTTGGAATTCAACAAGAGGTCACGATAATTTTGGAGCTTATACTTTTGATGGAAGCAATGACTTTATTGCTGTTAATGATGTTACTAGCCTTGACTTTACAAATCAATTTACAATCACGGGCTGGTTCTATTACAATGGAGACATTGGGTCAAAGAGGCTAATTTCAAAAGAAAACGCTGCTGGCTGGTCATATAGAATGGGTAATTTGGATAATGGGATATATGGTTTTAATGATGCTTTGTTAATACAGCTTAGCGCAGATGGAAGCGCAAATTCATTATCTGTTCAAATTAACAACGCCTTGAGCGGCATGCAGAATAAATGGATTTTCCACGCTGTTACTTACAATGGTTCAACCTTAAAATTATATATTAATGATGCTGTAGCCGGCACATCTACAGGTTCAATCAACTTATATAACAGCGACGCAAAACTTGGCATTGGAGCAGATGGAATTGGGAGATGGCCATTTAATGGATCTATAGATGACGTAATTCTCTTTGATCGCGCACTTTCACAAGAACAAATTAAAGTCCTCTATCAAAACAGAACCGATTTAATCGTTTCTCAAGAAACTGCTCTTGGCGATCAATGGCGCGTTGATGTAACACCAAACGACAGAACAGAAGATGGAACAACTATTTCAAGTAATACTTTAACAATAATAGAAGCAGACACAACAGCTCCAATAATAAATATAGGTTCTCCAATAAATAAAACTTATACAACGACTTCAATTAATCTAAATGTTTCTGCTAATGAAACAATTAATACTTGGCGATATACTTTTGATTCTGGAACAACAAACACAACGTTCACGCCAAATATTTCTATCACTGGCGCAGAAGGGGCAAATACATTAATTGTATATGCAAATGATTCTTCAAACAACGTCGACAGTTTAGGGGTGAATTTTAGCGTTGATACAATTGCTCCGAAAGTTACAATAAATTCTCCTGAAAATAAAACTTACACAATTTCTACAATAGAATTTAATATTACTACAAATGAAAATGCTGATAGGGCAGGGTTTACAATTGATGGCGGAACAACAAATTATACCATGACAAACAATACAAATAGAAATTTTAATTACACACTTACAAATGTTGCCAATAATAATTATGCCGCTAAATTTTATGCAAATGACAGCGTCAATAATCTCAATAATACAGAGTCTATTAACTTTACAGTTTCTGTCTCTCTTGACAACGGCGGCGGAGGAGGAGGGGGTGGTGGCAGCTCTTTAAAAATTTCAAAAAAACCTAATTTGTCTGCAACAGATGTTTCTACAGATAATGAATTTTCAAATATTAAAAATTTTTCAAGTAATTTAGTGGATGAACAAGTTGAACTTTCTTTGATTGATATTAACAGGGTCAAGGGTTTTGTTGATGCCGAATATGTTGTGAAGAATTTAGCAGACAAAAATCAAGAAGTTAAATTATATTTTACTATTCTGGATTTTAATGAAACTATAAAATCAGAAATTGAAGAATCTCATACTCTTCCAGCTAATTCAGAAAATATTTTTGGAACAAGAATTCCTGTTGATAAAAATCTAAATGAAGAACTTATTTTAATTATTGATTTTAAAAAGTATCTTTCTTTTGTCAGTGAGGATGCCCCTATTCGCAGAAGCATTAGCGGATTTTCAATTTTGAATTCAGAGAAAAATAAAAATAATTTATTTGTAATTGCATTGTTTTTATTATTTTTTATTTTTGCTTTCTTTGTATGGCGGAGAATGATTAGAAATAGGAAAAAGAAAAAAAATTAATTTTCTTATTTTAATATGACTGTTCTCGTGGCTTTGTTGAAAATCTTTTTATTTTTGCAATCTTTTTAAGAAGCCCCGCCCAACTCCCGACCCCGCTCGTTTTGAGTTTGTGATGTTTGTCTCGCGAAGTCGCTCGCCAGCGCTTCTACTCCCATCTTGCCTTTGTTATCAATAAAAGAATAAAACAAATAATAAAAAGTTTATCAAAGTCAAAACGCTCGCCCCTCCACCAACTCAACTTACGCTTCAAATACCTTCGACATTTGTAAAAATTAATCTTACAAAACTTGAATATTTTAAACTTTTTCAACAGAGCCCGTTATCGCAAAACATTTATAAAATATTGTAGTTTATAACTTTCATGTATATTGCAAAACAAAAAGTCAAGGGAAAAGATTATTATTATCTTCGGAAAAGTGTAAGGGAAGGAAAAAAAGTAATGAGTAAGAATGTCGCTTATTTGGGGAAAGATAAAAAAGAGGCTGAATTAAAATCAAAGGAAATAATTAAGGAAATGAAAAATGAAGAACAAAAATCGGATTTAGAAAAAGGAGTTAAGATATCAAATGAAAAAAGAAAAGCAAATTCAGGAAGAATTTGTATTAATTCGTCTTCAGGAAAAAGCCAAATTAAAGAAATTAGCAGTTTAGAAAAAAAAGAGATTTCTATAGATGAGATGGCGGTTTTCTGCAAAAGAAAAGGATTTGTTTATCCTTCCGGAGAAATTTATGGGGGGTTGGCAGGTTTTTTTGATTATGGACATTTAGGAGTTTTGCTAAAAAGAAATTTTGAAAATCTCTGGAGAAATTTTTTCTTAGGACTTGATGAGAATTTTGCAGAGATAGAATCTTCAGAAATTATGCCTGAAAAAGTTTTTATTGCAAGCGGGCATTTAAAAAATTTCAATGATTTTGCAGCTAAGTGCAAGAAAGGTCATATTGAAAGAGCTGACCATTTACTTGAAAAAAATTTAAAACAAAGATTTGAGGGGCTGACTTCTGAACAGCTGTTTGAAAAAATAAAAGAAAATAAAATTCTCTGTTCTATCTGCGGTTCTTCAATTGAAACAGTTGAAGTTACTAATATGATGTTCCCTTTGCAATTAGGCTTTGGAAACAGCGCAAAGGCTTTTTTAAGGCCTGAAACTGCCCAAAGCCCGTATGTAAATTTTAAAATTCAGTCAGAAGTTATGAGAAAAAAACTTCCTCTTGGGCTTGCTTTAATCGGCAAAGCTTACAGAAATGAATTATCTCCGAGAAATTTTTTATTAAGACAGCGAGCATTTACTCAGGCAGAACTTCAGATTTTTTTTAATCCTTCAAAAATAAACGAACATGAAAAATTTGAAGAGGTTAAAGATTATTTTTTAAATGTTGTTCTTAACGACGAAAGAAGCAAGGGAATTCAAAAAATAAAATGCAAGGATTTATTAGAAAAAATTCCAAAGTTTTATGTTTATCATCTGGCAAAAGTCCAGCAATTTTATTTTAATGTGTTAGAACTTTCAGAAAATAAATTTAGATTTTATCAATTGAATGAACATGAAAAAGCATTTTATAATAAATATCATTTTGATATGGAAGCGGATTTAGATGCTGTTGGCTGGACTGAAATTGGGGGAGTGCATTATAGAACCGACCATGATTTAAAAGGCCATCAGGAAGTTTCCAATGAAAATCTGTCCTTTTTTGATGAAGAGAGTAAAGAGAAATTTATCCCCCATGTTTTAGAATTGAGTTTTGGTGTTGACAGGAATTTTTACTCCATATTAAATTTTGCTTATTTTTATGATAAGAAAAGGGAAAATTTAGTTTTAAAATTGCATCCAAAATTAGCTCCAGTAAAAATTGCTGTTTTTCCTTTAGTTAAGAGGCCGGACTTTGAAAAAATTGCCCAAGATATTTTTCATGATTTGAAAAAAATGTATCATGTAGTTTATGATAAATCCGGGAGTATAGGAAGACGTTATGCGCGTAATGACGAGGTAGGAACTCTTTTCTGCATTACTATTGATGAGGATTCATTAAAAAAGAAAGAAGTTACAGTAAGAATAAGAGACAGTGCGGAGCAGGTTAGAATAAAAATAAAAGATTTAAAAGAATCTTTAAGAAAAGCAATTGATGAAGGAGAGGACATTTTAAAATTTGGAAAGATTGTTAATACAAGGAAAAAATAAATTATTCATTTTAAGAAAATCCTTAATGGCTGCACCAAGAATTGAACTTGGGACCTCCTGCTCATGAGACAGGCGTTCTGCCGCTGAACTATGCAGCCAATTATTAAAAATATTAAAAGAAATCTATTTAAAAGTTTACGCACTAACAGCTAACTCGGCTTTCTTCTTAGCTTCAGCTTTTTTTAATGTAACTAAATATCCTGCAATCTGGTTTCTGATTTTTTTGCTTGGCATTGTATTTCCAAGTATCAATTTATTTTTTTTAAAATCATCTTCAAATTCAATGCCTTCTTTAAGCAAAATTTTTGAAGTTCTTTTGATTAGCTTCGTTTTTATTTTTCCCATGTTGATAAATCTTTTTGAATGTTTTTAAATCATTCTATCTTCTTAATTCCATCCAACTTTTTTACAGCTTCAATAAATTCATTCATTTTTTTGGCAGGTTCTCCTAAACTAAGAATTATATATTCAAGAGCTAATTCTGAAGATTTTTTATAAGCTTTGATTATATCGCTTTCATCTATTTTCTTTTTGTTATAAGCAACTAACAATTTTTCTCTGCCGTTTATTTTTATTTTTAAGATTAAATTATCTTTGCTGGCGTCTTCAACATCTAAGATTTCAATCGAGTTTTTTGATAAAAATTCTTTTACTTTATTAAAGAATTTATCTCCTTTTTTTTCGGAAGTTTTTTCTTTTATCTTTTCTAGTGTCTTCTTTTTTGTTTTTACTGGAGAAGATTGAGCCATCTCAATTTTGGGAGACTTTTGTTCGTTTTTAATTATAAGTTCTTTTTTTTCGGTTTTTATTTCCGGTATTTCTCTAATTTTATTTATAAGTTCCTGGTCAGAAATCATAAAATATCTCCAGTAAATTTGGTCGTCTTTTTTAAAGGGAATTGCAAAATCTTTTATTTCCTGAAGCGCAACCCTTATTGCCGGATGTTGTTCAGAATCTCTTAATATTCTTTTTTGTTTTAATAATTCAAAAGCTTCTTTTTCTTTGCCATTTAAATGTTGTGAAAAATTTTCTAAAAGAGGCTCGCTCCCCGGAATAAAATACAAATGAGAATTTCCGACATTTAAGTTGCTTATTTTTAATCTTTTTTCAGAGATTAATTCAGATAAAAATGCAGAAGCAAAAAGGATGCTTGTGTTAATCTCTTTTCCAATATGCACCGGAAGGCTTGGGCCCCGAATCCTTATAAATGAAATTATTTTCTCTTTTACTTGCAGATGGTCTTGTTGAGACATAATAAATTTAAAATTCAAAAGATTTTAAAGATTGCGATGATGTCAAGATGCTATTTTTTAAGGAAATAGCTCTTGAAAATCTCAATTTTTTAAAATGGAGTAGTTCGCCCCACCCACCAGCGCTCCGCTCCCCCCTTCCACCTCCCCGATGGAAATTAACCAAGGAAACCGCATACTTTAGTGTGCAGAGGATGTCATAAGATTTGGAAGAAAAATTTTGAATATTTTTAGGACAATGCTCTGTCTGAAATTGTTTTAAGTTGAATTTTTAGGTTTTTTATAAATTTGCATTTTTCCTTTGGAAAAATGGATTTGTTTGCTTCACGTCAGCGTCCCGCATGATGTTTCGCTAAGAAATAATTCATCACTGCAAATATTCTCAAATTAATTTATACTTAATATTTATAATTCTGTTAATGGTGATTTTAAGTTAATCTTTGTGAAATAATAATTTTTAATTAATCAATCTCATTGAACTTTGTTGTGAGGATAATTTTCTTAATTTCTGCGAAGCAGGTATTTTAGTTTATTTAAATTTCCAAAAAAATTAATAAAAAATCAGGGTCTAATCCAATTTATTTCATAATAACTTACGTCTGATTCTTCGTCGACAATTGCAAGGAGCAGTCTTTTTTTTGTTGAATGGGCAACACGATTTTTTGCAGAAAATTCCTGCCAGGAAGTTTTATTTGTTTCGCGGTCTGTAAAAACAATCCATTTGGCATGGCTTTTTCCAGGGCGTCTGCCTTTTTCATAAACTCTGAAATCTGCCCCGAATTTTAAAGCTGTTTTAACAACGTATCCTTTTTCCCTTAAATCTTTAAAAACAGGATATTTTATTGAAAATTTCTTTTCAATTATCTGAAGTTTTTTTAATAATTCTATTTTTGGAATTTTCTTATTTTTATAATAAACATCTATTTTTTCTTTTTCAGCTAAAAACATTGCTTCTGAGAGAGTGTATTGAATTTTTTCTCCTGCAGGCTCGCCAAAAGAACTTTTTTTATACAGGGAAAATGCTTCATTTTCATTTGTAGAAATAGTTTCTCCTATTAACTGTGCTTTTATTTTATTCATGTTTTAAATAAAATAGGGGAATATTTAAAAGTTTGGAAAGCTTTGATTTAGTATGAAATATAATAAAAAGAAAAAAGAAATTATTTTAGACAAAGAATTGAATAATCTTGATAAATTTGCTCTTGATTTTTTTAACATTGCAATTAAGTACACAGATTGTGTTATAATTTCGGGATATGTGTCTATTTTGCTTGGAAGGTCAAGGGCAACAGAAGATGTGGATATTTTTATTAAAAAAATTTCCAAAGAAAATTTTTATCTTTTATATAATGATTTAATCTCAAATGGGTTTTGGTGCATCAATTCAGACAATCCTGACGCTCTTTTTGATTATTTAAAAGAAAATTTAGCAATAAGATTTGCCCGTGGAAAGATTCCTTTGCCAAATATGGAAATGAAATTTCCAAAAGACAAATTAGATGAAGATGCTTTTGAAGATTCAATTCGTGTTAAACTTCCGAATGGGGAAATTAAGATTTCTTCCATTGAAAGGCACATTGCTTTTAAAAAATATTTTTTAGGTTCAGAAAAAGATGATGAAGATGCTTTGCATATTGAGGAATTGTTTAAAGAAGATATTGATTATGAAAAGATTAAAAAACTTCATGAACTTCTTAAATTAAGAAAAAAATGAAAGCTAAAGAGAAATATAAACAAAAGGCAGAAAAAAGCCAAATGAAAACAAAGGAACAAAAGGTTTTTATGAAACCTGGAAAAAATAATAAAGAAGACAGAGAGAATTTTATCAAGTATTGGGTAAATTATATTAAAACACATTCAGACAAGGAGTGGAGTTCTCAGCAAAAAGTTTTGATTGACAGCCAGATTAGTAAATAGTTTATAACAATTTTTTAGAAATCATATTTTTCTTAAGTAATTCTCCTTTTTTTGTCAAATGATATAATCTTCCAGTTTTTTCTTTTGGATTCAAACATTTTGCTAATTCTCTTTTTTTAAGAAATCTAAGTTCCCTTGTTATATGCGTTAATCTTATATTCAATTCCTTTGCTATTTTAGAGGGCATTATTGGTTTATCTAGCATAAGAAAGACTTTTTTCCTGTATCCACTTCTTAAAATAAAACCTGCCAATTCTAAACTCATAGAAACAATTATCAAACCAATTTAAAATAAAGAGATGACCAAGTTATAACCAAATCTTTTTAAACTCCAAAAACATGTAAAATTTATCCCACTTTCACAATTTATATAGATGAAAGGAGGTAAAATTATGAAAAAAAATTTAATTTTTGGAATGTTTTTGTTAGGAATTGTTTTAATGAGTTCTTTTGCTTTTGCGGGAATTACTGGATATGCTCTCCAATTACAAAGAGGCGAAACAGTAACCGACGATAATTTAGGAACAACTACTGTTACAGCTATTTCTCGTACTGGTGTAGTAGAAGTTGAAGTTACAAGTCCTGAAACAGGAGCAAGAGAAACACTTTTTGGAACAGCTGGAGATATATTAACAACTTCTTCAGGAGCTCAATTTAGAGTTCGAAGTGCAGAATCTGGAGGTCTTTTTAGAAGAGCAACCACAAAAATTGATGTTCTTCCTTCAGTTGCTAGAATTGCAAGTGGTGCTGGAAATGTAGCTCAAAATGTATTATGTAATATTTGCACAAAGAAATATCAACTTTTAGAGGGTGAAACAAATGTAGTAGATGGAAACAGTTTTAGTATTAATTATATAGATGCGGATAGTTCAGTATTATCGGTCAATGGAGGATACACTTCTGATTTATTAGCAGGTCAGGCATTTATAATTAATGGAGAAGTTATGACTCTGACAGAGATTAACCCTCCTGTAGGTCTAGGGGTTGGCAGTGTTAAATTTTGTTTCTCGGGTTGTCATCAACTTTTAGAGGGTGAAACAAATGTAGTAGATGGAAACAGTTTTAGTATTAATTATATAGATGCGGATAGTTCAGTATTATCGGTCAATGGAGGATACACTTCTGATTTATTAGCAGGTCAGACATTTATAATTAATGGAGAAGTTATGACTCTGACAGAGATTAACCCTCCTGTAGGTCTAGGGGTTGGCAGTGTTAAATTTTGTTCCTCTTCTAGTTATTAATTTAATCTTTTAATTTTTTTCTTTTTTTCTTTTTTTCTTTCTTTTTTTATTTTTAAATTTCCAAAGAATTTTTAAACAACTAAAGATTTAGTTCACCATGGCAGAGGTGAATTTTAAAGCCATTGAAAAAAAATGGCAGGATAAATGGGAAGAAGAGGAAGTTTTTCATGTGCTGGACTTTGTAAAAGATAAAAAAACGCCAAATGGCGTGACCTCTTCGAGGTCTAAATATTATGTTCTTGAAATGTTCCCTTATCCGTCGGGAGATGGATTACATATGGGGCACGCTTTAAATTATACTATCGGCGATATTTATGCAAGATTTAAGAGAATGCAGGGGTTTAATGTTCTTTATCCGATGGGCTATGATGCTTTAGGATTGCCTGCAGAAAATGCTGCAATTAAAGTAAATATTCATCCGGAAAATTACACTAATAAATCAATTTCCAATTTTATAAAACAGCAAAAACTTCTTGGGCTGAGTTATGATTGGAGCAGAATGATTAATACCGCGTCTCCTTCTTATTATCAATGGGACCAGTGGATTTTTCTTAAAATGCTTGAAAAAAAAATTGCTTACAGAAAAAAAGCCCCTGTAAATTGGTGTTCAAAATGCAAAAGTGTTTTGGCAAATGAGCAGGTTCACGACGGAAAGTGCTGGAGACACGAAGATACAAAAGTTGAAATTAAACATTTAGAGCAATGGTTTTTTAAAATCACAAATTATGCAGATGAATTGCTTGATAAAACCGATGAATTGGATTGGCCTCAAAGAACTAAAGTGATGCAAAAAAATTGGATTGGTAAATCTTATGGAACAGAAATTATCTTTAAGGTAAATGGCAAGAAATGGCCGATTTTCACGACGAGACCAGATACGATTTATGGAGTAACTTTCATGGTTGTTTCTGCACAGCATCCAGAACTAAGAGAACTTGTTTCAAAAGAACAAAAACAAAAAGTAGAAGAATTTTTAAAAAAATTAAAAAGTGTTTCAGCATATAAAGGCGTATCCTCTAATGAAGAGGGCAAAAAAGAATTGGAATTTTTGGAGAAAGAAGGAGTTTTTACCGGGAATTATGCAATAAATCCAGTTAATAATGAAAAAATCCCGATTTATGCCGGGAATTTTGTCGTCGCTGATTATGGTTCAGGCATGGTAATGGCTGTTCCTGCGCATGACCAGAGAGATTTTAAATTCGCTGAAAAATACGGGCTTAAAATTAAAGTTGTCATAGAGCCTAAAGAATATAAAATTTATGAGAGAAACGGACAAATTTCAGAAGCTTATACTGGTCAGGGAAATTTAATTGATTCCGGGGAATTTAGTGATTTAGAAAATGAGGATGCCCAGAAAAAAATTACAAAATTTTTGATAAAGAAAAAATTAGGCAGGGAAGTTGTTCAGTATAAATTAAGAGACTGGCTTATTTCAAGACAAAGATATTGGGGGGCTCCAATCCCAATTATTTATTGTGATAAATGCGGAGCTGTTCCGGTTCCAGAAAAAGATTTGCCAATTATGCTTCCAAAAAAAGTTACATTTGGCGAGGGAAATCCGCTTGCTACAAATGAAGAGTGGATAAGAACAAAATGTCCAAAATGCAAAAAAGAAGCCAGGAGAGAAACAGATACAATGGATACTTTTGTTAATTCTTCCTGGTATTTTTTAAGATATTGCGACCCTGATAATGGAAAAGAAATTTTTGATAAGGAAAAAGTAAAATATTGGATGCCGATTGATCAGTATATTGGAGGAGCAGAACACGCGTGCATGCATTTGATTTATTGCAGATTTTATACAAAATTTTTAAGAGATTTAGGATTATTGGATTTTGATGAACCTGTAAAAAAATTGTTTCATCAAGGGATGCTGCATGGCAGCGACGGTCATGTTATGGCAAAATCCAGAGGGAATGTCATCAATCCATTAGATGTTACCACCAAATACAGCACAGATTCTCTGAGGCTTGCATTAATGAGTTTTGCTTCTCCCAACAACGATGCAAATTGGGATGAAAAAGTTATGATTGGGAGCTATAAATTTTTAAATAAAGTGATTGAAATTTTTGATAATCTTAAAATTGGAGATTCAGACGCAAAAACTGAAAGTAAATTAAACAAAATAATTAAAGAAGTTACAGCTCAAATTGAGAATTTTAAATATAATTTAGCAATAATTAAAATTCGCGAGTTGTTTAATTCTCTTCCTGAAAAAACTTCTAAAGAAGTCTTGGAAAAAAGCCTGAAATTATTGCATCCATTCTGCCCCCACATTACCGAAGAGCTTTGGGAAAAATTAGAACATAAAAAATTTATTAGTTTAGCTGAATGGCCAATTGCAGAAGAGAAAAAAATAAGCGAATTTTTTGACAAGCAAGATGGAGCATTAAATAAACTTGTTTTAGATATCACTAATGTTTTGAAAATCGTTGCAGAGAAAGGAAGAGATGCTTCTAAAGTTTATCTTTATGTTCTTCCCGGAGAAAAAGATTTTTATGATTTAGACGAATTAAATAAAAGGATTGGTAAAAAAGTTGAAATTTTTGAAGTGTCAGATAAAACCAAATATGATCCTAAGTATGTTTCTAAAAAAGCAAAATCAAATCGACCAGCCATCTATATTGAATAGTTATTTTCTAGAAGAGATTTATTTTTAAACTAATTTTATTTTTGCTTTTTATGGGAATAGAATGTTTAAATCCTGCTTATGATAAAATTGTAAAATCTGGATTAGATAAAACAATTTTAGAAAAAGGGCATCTAATTGGTTCTGAAATACTTTTATTTAGAAATATTTATTTTGAAAATTGCGAAGAGTTTTTTAATAGAGAAAAAGACTTATTTTTAAATCCAAATAGAAAAATTTCTTCTCAAAGCGAAACTTCTAAAAAAATTTTAGAGCTTGAAAAGGAATTTACTAACTCACATTCATGGATGCCAGAAGAATTTGAAAAATTATTAATAAAATATCCTTGTTTTTTAGGAAAAATTGTTTTAGGAGAGGAAATTTATAATTATGAAAAGTTCGGCTTTCCAACTCAAAAAAGTTTAGAAGAATCTATTAGTGCTTTTTGCATTGGAGAAAAAGAAATATTTTCCTCTTCAAGAACAGAAGATTTTTGGAGAACAGGAAATTTAAGAAATTGCATCTCTTTAAATATGCATGGAGATTTATACGTTTATCAAACAAATGTTTACGGAAAAAGCAGAATAGAAAATACTTTGTTTGGAGATGTTGAAATTTTTGAGGTATATAAAGAAGATGTTGAAAGTTCTGGAATTTATGCTCATCAGGATTGGTCTGAATTTTTATTAACTGCATTAAAATATGCGCAATTCATTGGGGAAAAAGAGATTCCTGAAATTAAAAATTGGAAAAACTTTCTTGAAAGGTTGGGTGGAGGAAGAGGGACAGCCACCTCTGAAGCAATGTTTGGAACAAATTTTTCTGAATGGGAATTAGAAAGGTTGATGGAAACTCCTGTTTTAAATTATAAAATTGAGAAGTTGGAAAAATTTCCGTTAGCTATTTATGGTTCTCAAAATAATTGTTCTTATCCATACATACATAAAAAGAAACTTTTTTATTTAAGAGAAAATGAATCTGGAGATGTTTCACTTGAAAAATTTTCCCATATTTATAAAGATAGAAAATTTTCAAAAGTTTTAGAATATTCTGAAAAAGATTTAATCCCTTTGTTGTCAGCAATATACAAATATTTTGCAAGAGACAAGAGCAAGATGACAAAGATTTTAGATTATTTTAATCAAGAAAATAAATAAAATTATATTTTTGCTTCTTGTTTTTCCTTATAAAAAATTCCTGTTAATTTTTGAGAAATAAACATATTGTTGTCTACCAAATTTCTATTTCTAATATGTGCATTTGCAACATAAAATTTATTTTCTCTTAAAAAAGTATTTACCATTCGTATAAAATTATCAGTATATTTTTCATCAAGATAATGATTCATATAATTTGATTTTTCTATTGTTTTTTTATAAATCTTTAATTTAAGTCCAGAATTCATAGTTGGAATTATTTTTCCTTTTCCAAGATATTTTAATTTTTTTTCATCTTCTACAAGATTTTCAATTCCTGAAATTGAGATTCTATCTATCTTGTTCATTTATTTTTTAGATAATTTTTGTTTAAAAGAATTATTATGATAGAAAATATATTTAGTTTATCCCAATATTGCTTTTATCCTTCTCACTCCGGCAGAACTGCTTTCTTCTTTTATAATTTTAAATCAGTTTAAGAAAAAATCTTAAATTTTAAAGGCAGATTAATTTTTATTTCCTCAAGATTTTTAGAACGTTCTTTGAAACTATGAATAGAAATCCCCTTGATTTCTTTTGTGGTTTTATCAATTATCTTAAAGATGCCATTTCCAGCATTGTCAAAATAACAATTAGAAATATTTCCCAGAGTTATCTCTAAAAAGTCTCCTTCTTCATCATAATATACTTTCATTTCGTCTTCCATGTTTCTCCAGTTATTCTGTTTGTAAAAAATGATGTAACTACAAAGCCTTCTTCTTTTAAATATTTAACTGAAACCAATAAATATCTTTCTGATTGCGGCATTTGTTTGAATTCTTTATAAAAGTATAAAACGCTTTCATCGTCTTCAATTCTGATAGTAAGAGGATTTTTTAACGCATCTTTAATATTTTCAATTGGATCATGCATGCGCGGATGTCTTTGTATATGTTTTAGTCTTTCGGTTGTTAAGTGAATTTTTTTCTTATTTTTGTCAGTTATCTCAAAAATGTATGTCATGTTTATTTTTTATTCCAAAACCGCTTTTATTCTCCTCACGCCAGCAGAACTGCTTTCTTCTTTTATAATTTTAAATTTTCCAAGCTCTGAAGTATTTTTTATATGCGGACCAGTGCAGATTTCTTTTGAAAAATTTCCAATTGTATAAACTGAAACTTTTTCAGGATATTTTGCTCCAAATTCTCCCTGAGCTCCCGATTCAAAAGCTTTTTTTAAAGGCATTTCTTCTCTTATAACTTCAAGACTTTCTGAAATTTTTTTATTTACTAAATTTTCTATTTTTTTTATTTCTTCCTGAGTTAGTTTTCTATCAAATGTAAAATCAAACCTCAGCCTTTCAGGAGTTATGTTAGAACCTCGCTGTTTAACTTCTTGCCCAAGAATTTTTCTAAGGGCTTCATTTAATAAATGGGTTGCTGTATGTAATTTTGTTGTTTTTTCTGAAGTGTCTGCTAATCCTGATTTAAATCTTCCTGCCGAAGCTGTTTGCGAAAGCTGTTGGTGTTTTTTAAGTTCTTGTTCGAATTCTCTTTTTGAAAAATTTATTTTATTTTTTTTACATTCTTCTTCAATCATTTCAAGAGGAAAACCATAACTTTGATAAAGAAGGAAACTGGATTTTTCATTTAATTTTTTTTTATCTTTTGTTAATTTATTAAACTCATTTAATCCTTTTTCAAGAGTTTGGCTGAATTTTCGTTCTTCTTTTTTTAATTCTTCTAAAGTTTTTATTTTCTTTTCTTTTAGATTTTGGTAATCATTATAAATTTCAAAAACTATTTCTGCAACTTGATTTGTAAAATTTTTTAATCCTAATTCTTTTCCATATCTTACTGCTCTTCTAATTAATTTTCTTAAAACATATCCTTGTTCTTTATTGCTCGGAATAATTCCATCAGCGATAATAAATACGGACGCTTTTACATGGTCTGCAATTATTCTCATTGCTTTTTCATTTCCTTTGTATTTTTTTCCAGAAAGTTTTTCTATTTTATCTATTATTGGCTTCCAAACTTCTGTTTTGTAATTATCATTTAAATTATTTAAAACAGCAAGAGTTCTTTCAACGCCCATCCCAGTATCAATATTTTTTTGTTTTGCTTCAGAGTATCCCCCATTTTTATTTTTTTCATATTCCATAAAAACATCATTCCAGATTTCAACGTTGTTTACAAACATTTCTGTGTCAGGACCGCACGGGCCTGTTTCTCCTGCAGGTCCCCACCAATTATCTTCTTTTCCTAAAAATTTTATTTTGCTAATTCCAAGAGACCCCCATATTTTTTCTGCTTCTACATCTTTAGGAGAATCTTTGTCTCCCTTAAAACAGCTGACTTCTAATTTTTCTTTTTTTATTTTTAAAATTTTTGTTAAGAATTCAAAGCTGTATTCAATTGCCTCTTTTTTCCAGTAATCTCCCAAGCTCCAGTTTCCAAGCATTTCAAAAAAGGTGTGATGTGTTTCATCTCCAACTTCGTCAATGTCCCCTGTTCTGACGCATTTTTGAACTCCAACAAGTTTTTTCCCAAGAGGATGTTTTTGACCTAATAAATATGGGACAAGAGGATGCATTCCTGCGGTCGTAAATAAAACTGTCGGGTCTTCTTTTGGAACAAGTGAAGAATTAGGAATTTCTTTATGGTTTTTTGATTTGAAAAATTCAATATATTTTTGGATTAACTGTTTTCGGTTCATGAATAAACTAAGAAACTGGGTTTTAAAAATTCTATTTTTCCAACTCTCTCAACTTTTTCTGTATCTCTTCCAACTGAGATTCTAAATTATCTTTTTTTGAACTAATTTTAAATTCATCTTTTTTATTCCCTATTCCAAGCAGTATTTTTGGAATTTTTGGCTTTGGGAGAATTTCTTCAAGTTTTTTTATTTCAGCTTTTGTTTCTTTTAATTTTTTAAGCAATCTTGTTTTTAATTTTAATTCATTTGTTCTTAATAGCTGGTATTTCTTGATGGTTTGCAAAATTCTTATTAAATCTGCTTCTGTTGAAAGAATTTCTTTTTTTGAATTAATTAACTCCTCGCGATTAAGTCCTACATGAATTAAGTTTTCTGCCATTTTTTTATTCAAGTTTAGAAAAAATATCCCTTTCAACTTGCTCTGTTTGATTTTTTATTGTTTGTATTTCAGCCATCCAATAAGACAGTTCTCTCTCTTCTTTTTCTTTTAATTCCTTGATATCTTTAAGTAATTTTTCCATTTCAGCAATTTTGTTTTTTGTCAGTTCAAAAATTTTTAAGCTTTCTTCAAACTTGTCAATTTTTATAAACACCTGACCGCTTTTTTTTGGTTTAGACTCCTGCCAATTCCTTAATTCTAAATCTTTTGACGGCCTCTCCATTTTATAAGGAAATTCAAAATTTCTGCTTGGTTTTATTCCCGAATGTTCCGGCATCGTTTGTTCTCTGACAAATTCATCTGCCCCAATCATTTCCTCTTTTTCCCCAGATACGGCTTCTTTAATTTTGTTTCCTGAAAAATTTGTCAAAAAGTTTCCTTCATGCCCTTCCCTAGAGTATGTTTTTTGGCTGGTGACACCTGAGTCATCATCATTATTTGTGTTTTGAGAAAATCTGTCATTTGAAGGAATTGTTGGATATCTTGGCAATTGCGGGAGTGTTTTTTTAAATTCAGTTTCATCTAGCAAATCAGGTAATCTTGGGAGTTTTGGAAGCTCTGTTAATTTTTTAAACTCCTTTTTTTCCTCTTTTTTTTTAAATAAACCCATTTTTAATATAATTCTTCTAATAAATGTAATATGTAATTTAAGTTTAAAAACCTTGTTTTTTTGTTGCTCTGTCCGGAATTAATTTTTTTTAGAGAAATTGGTTTTTAGAATTCCCACTCAACCTCGACTATCGTCGAGACCCGCCCTTAATTGTCTAATAGCCGAGCCAAGATTTTTGCTAAAAACCAAATTCCGGACAGAGCCTTTTTTGTTTTTATTTTTAAATTGGACGCGCAATCTTAAAGGTTGTGAACCGAAAGATATTTAATAAAATTAATTTTAATAAAAAAATGATTAATGCTTTTCTTAAAGAGGTAATTGTTTATGTTGCAGGAAAACCTGCAGAAAACATTACAGAAATCTTATCTACAAAAAAACATGTAAATGAATTTTTAATTGCTAAGAAGATCGATTTAACAATTAATCAAACCAGGAATATTCTTTACAAAATTTCTGATAATGGTTTGGTTTCTTCAATTAGAAAAAAAGATAATAAAAAAGGATGGTATACTTATTTCTGGAAAATTGAAAATTTAAAATCTTTGGAATTCTTAAAACAAGTTTTACTAAAACAAATTGAACAAATAAATAATCATATAAAAAGCAGAGAATCAAAACAATTTTATATTTGTGAGAGGTGCAATATTGAATTGACTGAAGAAAAAGCTCTGCTGCACAATTTTACCTGCGATGAATGCGGGGATGTTTTTAAGATTAAAGATAATTTTAAGTTACTTAGAGAATTTAAAAAAAATTTGGAAAAACTTAAAAATAAAATTTATTTAATTGATCAGGAAATTGAAAAAGAGAAAGGAAAAATAGAAAAACAAAAAGTTGTAGAAGGGAAAAAATTGGATAAAGAAAAAGCTAAAGAAACAATAAAAAAGGGATTAGCAAGGAAAAAACTTGCAGAAATGAACCTTAAAAATAAAAAAGCTACTCTTAAAAAACCCAAGAAAAAGAAATCCTTTAAACAGAAAAAAAACCTCCCAAGCGTGGTCGGTTTAAAGAATAAAAAAAGGAGATGAATGCTTTAAATGAAGAATTATCAATCTGATTTAGGCGGAAAAAAAGGTTTCTTTTCAAGTTTAAGCATTAACACGATTTTAATTTTACTTACGATTCTCATGTTTTTTGTATTTAGTCTTTTGATTAAATTTAATCTTTTAACCATTGAAGATGTTGCCCTTAAACCTTCTAATATTTTTCAGGGAAAATATCTCTGGACATTTTTAACAAGCATGTTTATGCATGGCGGATTTTTTCATCTTTTTGTTAACATGCTTTCTTTATTTTTTCTGGGAACTTTTCTTCAGAGAATTTTAGGTTCAAAAAGATATTTATGGTTTTATTTAATTTCAGGAATTTTTGCCGGTTTATTTTTTGCATTTCTTAGTTTAATTCCTGTTCAATTTTTTTCCACTGGTTTTGATGCTCTTGCAGTTGGCGCTTCAGGAGCTCTTTTTGGATTAATTGGTTTAATGATGCTGTTGACCCCCAATCTTCCCGTTTACATTATGTTTATTCCAATTCCAATAAAAATTAAATATGCTGCTCCGGGAATGCTTGTTTTATTATGGTTTATTTCTGTTACAGGAAATATCCCAATAGGAAATACAGCCCATCTTGGAGGATTAATTGCAGGATTAGTTTACGGACTTTATTTAAGAAACAGATACAAAAATAAAATTAAAATGGTGGGGAAGTATTTTAGTTAAATGAAAAAAATTAGTTTAATTTCAGAATTTCTTTTAATATTTCTTTTCCATAATTAGAAAGAAGATATAATTTGCCTTTATTTGCTTTTGGAGTTAAACAGATGATTGTTTTTTTAGATAATAGTTCTTTTAATGTTTTACTTATATGTGTTTTGTTTATGTTTAGTTCTTTACTTATCTTTGTGGGTGTTTTTGGGTCTTTTAATGATTCTAAAACTCTTTTTCTATAACTGCTAGAAATAATGAAACTGACTTCTTCCCATTTAGTTGCCTTATTCATACAAGATGGTTACAGAAATTCTTATAAAGGGTTATTTACATTATAATTATAATATGGTTACCTTTTATACAAATGTAAGGAGGTAAAAATGAAAAATAAAAATTTAATTTTTGGAATGTTGTTAGTTGGTGTTTTAATGATTTCATTAGTTAGCGCTGGGATTACTAGCTATGCCATAACTGATTTAAAAACAGGAAGAACTGCAGTCGCTGGAGATGTTAATGTTAAGATATTAGATGTTTCTCGTAGTGGAGTAGCAAGTGTTCAGGTTACAAATACTCAAACAGGAGCAACAGAGCGTGTTGCCGTAACCGAAGGCGGAACCGCATTAACCAAATTTGGAGAAGTTAGTGTAGGGGCAGTAACTCCCTCTAGTCTTTTTAGAAAAGCAAATGTTGAGAGTATTACAGTTACTCCAACAACAACTCAAATAGTTACTTCTCAAGATGCAGAAGAATGCTCTAATAACTGTCAAGCATTTACAGAAAGATATAGACTTGACGAAGGTGAAACTATTAACATACAAGGAAATATAATTGGCATTGATTTCATAGATGCTGATAGTGTTAAATTAAATGTTAATGGTCAACCAACAGAGTTGTTCTCTGAAAATCAATGGTTTGAATTAAGCAATAGCCAAATTGTAGAAGTTGAAGATATTCATAGACTTGAAGTTGGTGGACAAATTGGATGGGTAGTTCTTGGTTTAAAAGGATATAAACTTGACGAGGGTGAGACAATTACTTTACAAGGAAATTCAGTCAGTATTGATTTTATTGATGCTGATGAGGTTAGACTTGATGTCAATAATCAACTTACCAATTTATTAATTAAAGATAATACATTTGAGTTAAATAATAACCAAATTGCAGTTGTTGGAAAGATTGCTAAACTTGAAGTTGGTGGAACAACGGGATATGTTAGAATTGATTTAGCTTCTTGCTATTTCCCTTATTTCTAACTTTAATTTTTTTTCTTTCTTTTTCTTTCTTTTTTATTTTTAAATTTCCAAAGAATTTTTAAACAACTAAAGATTTAGTTCATCATGGCAAAGAGGAAAAAACCAAAGAAAAAATTTAGTTTAAAAAAAGAATATCAAAATAGTTTGAATTTTCTTAAAGAATCAAAAAAATTTATTTGGATAGTCATTGGAATTTTTTTGGCTTTTGCGCTGATTGGTTTTTTTATTCCTGTTCCGGATGTTATTTCAAAACAAATTTTTGAATTTATAAAAGAGATATTTGGAAAAACCGAAAACATGTCGCAAGGGCAATTAATCAAATTCATCTTTTTGAATAATATTCAAGGCAGTTTTTTAGGAATGGTTTTTGGAGTTTTTCTGGGAATTTTTCCTGTAATTTCTACAATTGCAAACGGGTATCTTCTTGGTTTTGTTGCTAATTTTGCTATTCAGGAAAACGGAATTTTTTCTTTGTGGAGAATTCTTCCGCATGGAATTTTTGAACTCCCTGCCGTTTTCATTTCTTTTGCATTGGGATTAAGAATTGGAGCAAGCATTTTTAGTAAGAAAAAATTCAGGAAATTTAATGAAACATTTATTTCTTGTTTAAAAGTATTTGTTTTAATAATAATTCCTTTATTAATTATTGCAGCAATTATTGAAGGGACTTTAATCTTTTTAGGAGCTTGATTATCTTTTTGGTTTAATCTTTCAAATCACTAAGTCCCAAGATCACAAGAAGCAACCCGATTAAAAGAATTCCCCAGACAATTCCACCTTTAAGGAGCTGTAAAGCTGCTTGGCCCCAACTAGGCGCAACTGCCCAACCGAAAATTCCTACAGCTAAAAGAATCAAACCAAATAAAATTGAAACGAATTTATTCATTGTATAATTTTAAGATATTTTTAATTTAAAAGCTTTTTGCTTCTTTAGACCCTATTGAAAATCTTTTTTTTATATTTCGTTTTGAATTCAAATCTACTCCCGACCAAACTCGCGCCCACGATTTGTATTGATATTAAATATTAAAAGTTTGTCAAATCGTAAACGCTCGCACTCATTGATTAATAAAAGATAAGTTACCTTCCGTGAAGTCGCTCTACTCCCGACCCCACTCAGTTATTAATTAGTTATTCATATAATTATTTTGTCTTCCGTGAAGTCGCTCGCCCACTAACAAACTCGTCTTTCAGACGAGACCCTACTCGCACCCTCGCTCGGGTTTTTCAAATTTGCCTTCGGGAGAATATCTCGCGAAAGTACTCGCCCTTTATCTTTATAATGGATTTCCAAAAAAATTACGAATTCAAAACCCCTCCCGACCTAACTCTCAAGACCACTCGTGATTTTTACTTTTCGCTTCGCAAATATTATCTCGTGAACTTGTTCGGCACGGCTTATTTATTTTTCTTTTTAGTTACTGCCTACCACGAAGTCGCTCGTTTCAATAGAGCCATTATTTGAGATATATTTTTATAATGGTTTTTTGTAGTTTAATTTATGGAAATTAAAAAACTAAAAGATTCTGGAAAGGATAAGTCAAACATTGCAAGAAAAAATATTTTAAGAAAAAGCAAAGAAATTAAGGGAATTCCAATCAGAGGTTATGACTTTGATAATGGAATTAATTATGAAGAAATTATAAAAAGCTATTCTTCAACAGGAGCGCAGGCAAGCAACTTGGGAAAAGCGATAGAAATCATAAATGAAATGATTAAAGAAAATGCCTTTATCTTTTTTGGATATACTTCAAGCATGGTAAGTTCTGGGTTGAGGGAAATTTTTAGATGGCTTGTCAAACACAAAAAAATAAATGTAATTGTCACAACCGCAGGAGGAGTTGAAGAAGACATTATCAAATGCCTGGGGGATTTTTATCTTGGAGATTTCAGGGCTTCTGGAGCAGAGCTAAGAAAAAAAGGAATAAACAGAATTGGAAATATCTATGCTGCAAACAACCGCTATATAGAGTTTGAAGAATTTTTCCAGCCGTTATTAAAAGAATTATATGATGAACAAAAACAAACAGGAAAAATAATTTCTGCTTCTGAAATAGTTTGGAAGCTTGGAGAAAAAATTAATGACGAAAAAAGCATCTGCTATTGGGCTTGGAAAAACAAAATTAAAATCTACTGCCCTGCAATTACTGACGGAGCTTTAGGAGACAATATTTATTTTTTTAAATCAAAAAATCCGGAATTCAAAATTGATATTACAGAGGATATAGTTGAACTTAATAATTCCACAATTGGATTAAAAAAATCAGGAGTTATTTTATTGGGAATCGGAGTCATAAAACATTCTATTTTGAATGCAAATATGTTTAGAAATGGCGCAGATTATGCAGTTTATGTTAATGAAGCAGAAGAACATAATGCAAGTGATGCAGGCGCTTTGCCGGAAGAAGCGATTTCCTGGGGGAAAATTTTACCTAAAGCAAAACATGTAAAAGTTTTTGGGGACGCGACAATTATTTTTCCTCTTATTGTGGCGAGCACTTTCGCAAGACAAAATTAAAAAAATAAATAAAAAAGCGCCCAACAGCACATTGCCGCAAGTGGCGGTGCAGTGAGTTATTGAATCTTTGTATATTTAATTTATTTTTGTGCTGGCGATAATTAAGTAATTTTAATTCGCCACCAGCGGCAATCTGCAAATGTTAGCAGCAATTTTTAGGACAATGAACGGGCTTCGGACAATTCTCATTTACGGTTTGACACGACAGAAACAAATTGACTTTATCAAACGTAGGGACAATTCTTTCTGCGGGACAAATTTTTCCAAACTTTCCGACAAACAAGTAATAGAAATTGCCCTCTCCGTTGACAGAAAACTCCAAGCCGACAGACAAGCAAAAAAATTGCCTGCTTCGTTGACAACTTTTTCAACAGCGGACAGTGACTGACACAGATAAGAAAATTATTTAGAAAAATTAATTTTTAGAAACGGCTTTTTTTAGTTTGAACATCAAAGGAGGAAATTCTCGTGCAGCTCTCCCTGCCAAGCTGTTTTCAAGTTCTGCTATCTCTATGAGGGCTTTATATGCTTCATTATTTTTCCCTTCAAAATAATTCATCGCTTCGTTAATATCTGTATGGATGTTTCTCCACTCAAAAGTAACTTTCTGAACTTTCTGGACAATTTTCCAATCTTTTTTATCTATCATTCTACCCTTTCCACTCGAAAGGGATGTGATTATTTATAAGTATTGGTTTTGAACGAACTCCTTTGTCAAAAAGTATTTCATCATTTAGATGTTCGCCAATTCTGTTATCATCATCGGTTCTAACTCTAAATAACAATTTTACTTCATCCACCTTTAGAATATCGTGGACAAATCCTGGTCCAACATTAAATTCTTTACTGAATCCTGAGTTTTTCATAGTTTTTTGGTTTTAAATTGTTAAAAAACTAATTGGTTAATTATCACGGCACAAAAATATAGATAAAAAACCAAATGGCAATAACATTCTTGACAAAGTTATTAACGATTAACGGAAAGTTATTAACACATTATAGCTTACTGACACGGACAAAAAGAAAAAAACTGCTGCTAACAAGGGCTTGCTGCAATGGCTGGTGACGAGTAAATTTGTATCTTTGCACTGTTCAATTATTTTTGTATGTAGGACAGAGACGAGCATTTAATACGCCACTGACAGCAAGCCCCAGAACGTTGGGTGCACATTTTGACTTTAGACAGAAAAACAAATTCCTCAAATTGCAAATTATTAACTTTTATAAGCAACCGTTATAATATTATAACAGATGTTAGGAAAAAATAACGGACATATATAAATTATAAAATGCTAACCGAAACCCAAATCAACCAAATTAAAGAAAATCAAAGATTTTCATGAATTCGTCTAAAATGTTAAACGAAATCCAGATTAGCCAAATTAAAGAACATTTAAACAACGCTCAAAATCCCCTATTCTTTTTTGATAATGACCCCGATGGATTATGCAGTTTTATTTTATTGCAAAAGTATATCGGGAGGGGAAAAGGATTTCCGGTAAAATCTTCTCCTTTAGATAAAAATTATCTTAGAAAAATTAATGAACTTAATCCAGATTACCTTTTTATCCTGGATGTTCCGGTGGTTTTAGAAGAATTTTTTGAAGAAATTAAAAAGATAAATCTGCCTGTTGTTTGGATTGATCATCATAATACGGAAAAGAGTAAAATCCCGGATTTTGTTAATTATTATAATCCTTTTCTTGAAAAGGATTTTCCAAGTTCCACTACTTATTTGTGTTATGAAGCAACCAAAAAGAAAGAAGATTTATGGATTACTATTGCAGGGAGTATCTCTGATAATTTTGTCCCGGAAGTTTATGAAGAATTTAAAAAAATTTATCCAGATTTATCTCTTGATTCCTCAGACGCCTTTGAAATTTTATATAATTCCAGAATAGGGGTTATAGCGAATCTTTTAAATTGCGGTTTAAAGGATAAAACTACAAATGTCATTAAAATGATAAAATTTTTAATGAATGTTAAAAGTCCTTACGATGTTTTAGAAAAAACTCCGAAAAATAGGGAAATGCATGAGAAGTTTGAGATTATTAATAAGAAACTTAAAAAATTTTTAGAGAGAGCGCAAGAAGAAGCAAACGCATCTGATAAATTGGTCTTTTTTGAATATGGCGGAGATACAAGTATGAGCGCAGAAATTTCTAATCGCTTAAAATATTTTTTCCCTGGAAGAATTATTTTTGTTGCTTATGTTTCTGAAGGATTTGTTAATATTTCGGGGCGGGGAGAGAATGTTAAAAGAATTTTAGAAAAGACTTTAAAACAAGGAAATTTTGAAAATGCCCGAGGAGGAGGCCACGAAAATGCTGTTGGAGCAAGGATTATGAAAAAAGATTTGGATGCATTTAGAGAAAAAATTAAAGAATTTGTTAATAAAGGTTAATTTTAAGGGGTTTTAAATTATAATAAAAATCTCTTTTACTCCTGAAGCAGAATTAATCTGTCAAAATTTAATAAATAAAATTAGATGAAAATTACTTTTATCACTTTTAATTGAATAATGGGGTATAGAAAAATATAAAAAGAGAAATTTCTTATAGAATATATGGAAAGTAGACTAAATCATGCAACATGGAATTGTACATTTAATTTAGTTTACATTTCAATTAAAAAACTCTCAATTTAATTCACCTTTTTGGTCTGAATTAATTTTTTGAGGGAATAGTTCTAATTTAGATCAAGAAGAATTGGTTGAGGAATAACTAAAATGGCAATTTCAGAAGGAACAAAGGGACTTAAAATGGAACAAGAATTTGTAGAAAAAGAATTGGGAGCCCTCTATGAGTTTACTTTGAAACTCGAAGAAGAGCTTAATTCAATAGTTGTCCATAGCTGAGAAAACGAAAAGAAAGAATTCTATATTGGATAGTATGTCTTATTTGATTTGGGTTTTTATGATTAAATTTAAATATAATTATTTATTAATTATTCTATGTTAACTAAAAGAGGTCAAATAACAATTTTCATAATAATTTCAATTCTTATCGTCGCTGTCGTTGTGTTGTTTTTTAGTTTGCGCGGAACTTTGCAAAAAGAAAAACCAGTTTCTCCTGAAACAGCTGAAATTCAAAATTTTGTGCAGGGATGTTTAGATGAAAGTTTAGAGAGCGTTGTTTTCAAAGTTGGCGAGAATGGAGGATATTATTTCCCGCCAAAAGTTTCAACTCCCGTTTTAGAAGTTCCTTATTATATCAAAGACAATAACAATTTAATGCCAAAAAAAGAAGAT
>Ga0209211_10000900_pt1 | contig 58979 bp, 44 predicted proteins | sample RifGroA2_FD_183992 | JGI IMG/M metagenome (GOLD analysis project Ga0209211, IMG submission 183992) | Groundwater microbial communities from Rifle, Colorado, USA - Groundwater A2 (SPAdes) (version 2) | ecosystem: Environmental > Aquatic > Deep subsurface > Groundwater | place: Rifle, Colorado... | reverse complement strand
GGCCGACAGGCCGGCATCCAGCGCTTGTTGCGTATCGGCATCGAGCACCGTCGTGCCGCCGGCCAGCAAGCGGCTGTTTTCGCCGAGATAGATCGATTCGGACTGCTTCTTGCCGGCATCGATCAAGGCATTCTGGACCGCCGCATTGAGGTCGCTGGTCATCGCGGCGCGACCCAGCGTGATCGTGCCGCCGGCCGCTTCCAGCGTGCCGAGCACGGTCATCTGCCCGGCGGCCTCGAGTGTCACGCTGCCTTTTGTCGAAGCGCCGACATAGGCGTTTTCGGCCACGGTCAGACGGCCGCTGTAAATGTCGGTGGTGGCCAGACTGAGGCTCGTCGTCCCCGAACGCAGAGCCTCGGGCAAGACCTGCGTTGCGGCGAACGAAGCGATGGCGCTACCGGTCGACCGCTTGAAGTAGTCACCAACGGCGAGCAGCGACCAGTTGAGCGGATCGGCCTTGACGACCTGCCCGGCTTCCACGGTCAACCCAGAATTTCCGCTAAAAATGAAATGGTAGAAACCGCCACGGTCGACCAGATCAGTCGTCGCCGCGAAGCCCTGGCGCCCCTCGGCGATTCGCCGGGCGTCGCTCCATGTCCGCGTATCGACGCTTTCGGCATGCCCCAGCCGGACCTGCGACGAGGTAATCGACAACGATCCGCCCTGGCCGAGCGCCATCCCCGATACGGCGCCATCCAGGAACAGGCTGCTCCCCGGGATCGCGCCGACCTCGACGAAACCGGTCCCGCTGGTCAGCGCAATCGACCCGGCATTGCCCTTCTTGAGGGCACGCTCGGTATTGACCTGGCCGCCGCCGTCGACGGCTATGCGGCTGCCGCGCCGGATATCGAGGTCGTGCGCCGAACTCAGAGCGATCTTGCCGCCGTTCAAGGCCAGCGGCACCGTGCTCAGTTGGCCATCGAGAAAATCGTTAACCCAGACGCCGGAGGTCGACAGACTTGCCCCTTCCGCAACTACCAGATTCGAGTACGCACCATCGAAGATGTTGGGCGCATCGGGCACCGACAAACTCAAATCGCGGGTAGTTAACGCAATGCTCCCCCCTGGTGCGCTGATCTCGCCAGCCAGATGAATCTGGCGCCCGGCAGCGGCAAACTTGCCGCCCGCCGGCAGATCCAGGGAAATCTCCGCAGGGATCTCGATGCGCCCGTCGCTGCTCAGCGAAAAGCGTGAGAACTCGCTATCGACCAGCGTTTCGGACAATTCCAGCCGATCCGGCCCGGCCTCTCCCTGGGTCAGCCCGGCGGCCGCGTTGGCCGCTCCCTTGACGAACACCATCTGCGCCTGGAGGAAGGCCGCATCCTTCTCGGTCTGGCTGGCCGTATCGCGATTGGCGACGGTGTAATGCTGGCCGCCATCCTGCACGATCAGTTGCCCGCCGAGCGGCATCGCGCTGCGGCTGCTCGCCGGGTCGCCGATCTCGCGCTGGCGCGTACCGACCGTGGTAGTCGCCCGCAACTGCCCGTCGACAGCCAGGCGATTGCCGCGAATCTCGACGGTACCGGCGCTCTTGCCCTCGACGTAGGCGACTTCTTCGCGCGTTGCCGTGGTCAGCGACAAATACTCGGCCCAGACCGGCGCATCGTTGAGACGATAGGACTTGCGGCCGGCCAGTAGTCGCGACTCGGCGACGGTGCCCGCCGCGTAATCGACGACGCCACCGGAGACATCCAGCGTGGCCCCGTTCTTGACGATGACGTTGCCCGTCGACTGCAGCGAGATCGTGCCGCCGGTGGCCGCCAGCTCGTTTACCGTCAGGCCGACATTGTTGAAATAGCTGCTGACGTCGGCAATCTCGACGGCATCGCGAATGTCGACCCAGGCTTTCTGACCGCGCAGCACGCCGTTGCGCTGGACCGGGTTAGCGGCAAAGTTGTCACCACGCAGTTCGACCTCGACAAACAGGTCGCGCACCGATTTCTGCGCGCTGGTCCCGGAAACGTCGATCTTCGCCCCCTCGGCGACAAACACACCGACGCTGTTCTGCGCCTTGCCATCCACCTCGGGAATCACGGCATCTGCCGCAAAGGCGTTGGTTTCCCCGAAAGCCGAACTGGCCCCGAAGCTAACCTTGCCACCTTTGGCCACGATGTCGGCCCGGCCGACGACAATCTCCCTGGCCAGGGCGGTAATCGATGACACGACAAAATGCTGGTCGGCGGTCAAGGTCTTGCCGTTGCTGCCATCAACAGCGATCTCGGTGCGACTGCCGTCAGCAAAGCTGACCGTGCCGGCTTGCTGGCCGAAGATGAAATCGGTCGGCTCGACGATGGCCCGTTTCGCGTCGTAGGCCAGCACGCCATCAACGCCATAATCGCGCGAAATCATGAAATAGCTGCTGTCGGCAATATCCCCTGTCGCGGCATCGATGGTGTAGTCGATCAACGCCATGTCGCGCGCCTTGAAGTTGATCGAGCCATTGGCGGTGGCCGATGTCGAGGCGTACAGCGTGCCGGCCTGGACAATGCGGTTTCCGACCAGCGATATGTCGCCGAAACTGGCCGAGATCGTGCCGGTGTTGGTCACGGCATTCGCATCGGCACCGCGGGAAAGGGCCACCAGCGAATCGATGCCGCTCTTGTTGGCATCCTTGACCAGCAGCGGATTGACCTCCGCCGTAAAGCCGCGCAGGGCGCTCGAATAGCCCGGCTTCAGGTACAGGTCGGCGCCGGCCGCCAGCAGGGTCTGGCCGTTCGGGGTACTGATGCTGCCGCCCTGGTTGACCACGCCGCCGGCAAGAACGACATAGCCGCCGCTGGCCATGTCGATTTTTGCCCCATTTTCGACGTTGACCGTAGCACGCCGAAAATCGGCCAGGACACGGGCCTTGTCGGCTGCCGCGACACTGTCGTCGCTGCTGTCGAAGCTCGCGTAATTCCGGTTCAGGTAAAAGGCACGGGAACGGACATTGGTCTGGCCGAGCAGCCCGGACGACACAATGCCCGGATTCATGCCCAGCGCCGAGGCGACAAAGTTGTTGGCCGACACCCGGGCGTTGGCGCCGAAGGTGATGCCCAGTTCGTTGACCAGCACCAGCTGGCCGCTCGCCTTGAGTACGCCGTCGATCAGCGAGCGACCGGCCGCCAGGTTGTCCAGCTTGTTGCCGGAGCCATCGACCAGGCTCTTGTCCGGGTCAAACACGTAGTTGTAGGCGACATCGCCCGTTGCCTGTACGAACTCGACCGTCTTGCCCGCCCCGACGTTGAATCCCGAAACCCAGTCGATCTCCGCCACGCTGCCGCGCTGGTTGATCGTCAGGCGATCACTCTCGGTCGTCCCCGAAACCAGCATGGTGGCGCCGTTGAGATTGACCGCCCTGGTCGCGTTGACGACGCCCTGCTGGTTCACGATCAGGCCGGCCAGCGTCACCACGCCCTGGTTGCCCATATTGACGTTGCCGGTGGCGGCGTTGGTCACCTTGCCGTCGAGCGTCGTGCTGATGCCGAAACTGTCCTTGCCGGTGAAGGAATCGGTCTCGACCAGGATGCCGCGCAGGTTGGGGTCGTCCGGCACGGTCAGGATGACCTTGCCACCGGCCGCCATGATCGTTTCGGCACTGCCGCCACCGTCGACGCCGATACTGCCCTCGTTGAGCACCGATTTCGGGGCGATCAGCACCACCTTGCCGCCGTCCCGGGTGTTGATCGTCGCCCCCGTCTCGACAATCACCGTGCCCTTGCCGAAATCGGCCACCGTCCCGTCGTAACTGAACGTCAGGCTGTCGCCCGCGGCACTGGGCAGGCCGCTGGTCAGCAGCCGGTTCATCATGGTGTCCGACATGCCGAGCGCCGAGGCGACCAGACCGCCGACGTTCACCTGCGAGCCGGCGCCGAACAGGATGCCGTTCTGGTTGATCAAATAAAGCTGGCCATTGGCCGTCACCTTGCCGTAAATCTGGCTGGGGTTGCTGTCCCAGATGCGGAACAGCGCGCGCGACAGCGCATCCGGCTGCTTGAGCACGAAGGCCGCATCGCTGCCCACATCGAAGCTGTCGAAATTGAGGCCGAGCATGCGGCTCTGCGTCGTCACCGTCATCGTGTTGATGCCGTTGATCATCGCCGTGCTCGGCTGACCACCATTGACCGAACCGGCAAAGACGAAAGGCCGGGACGCCGACGGCACCGGCAACTGCGCCGCCACCGGCCGCGCCGCCCAGGCGCCCTCCAGCGCCGCGAACGACACCGCCACCCCGAGAACCACGGCCGCCACCCGCTTGCGCGCGCTCTTCTTGCCGCGTCCGCGCACGCACTCCGCCACCGCCACCCAGGCGTTGCGCTCGACGTTGAAGACCAGCCGATAGATTCCGTGGTTCATGTCTTATTCCTGTTCTTTCTGTACGGCGCCTGGAACTCGCCTAGAACTCGTAACCCAGGCGCGCATGCACACGCTGCGTTCCGGACCTTGTTCGCGGACCATCCTTGAGGGCCTGGCCGACATCGACAACGACCAGCGGACCACCCTTGTCGCCCTTCAAACGCAGGCCGACGCCGGCGCTGGCCAGCGTGAATTCATCGGTTTGCCCGGGCAGCGGGCTGTTCAGCCAGACCTGTGCGCCCTCGACGAAACCGAGCAAGCGCAAACCTGCCCCGCCGACCTCCAGCAAGGTCGGCGTCTTGACCTCGGTGCGCAAACGCCAACCGACATCACCGGCCGCTTCACCCTCGTAATAGCCGCGCACGGTATCCATGCCGCCGGCCAGAATCTGCTCCGGCGAGACCAGCGGCTGGCCGGCCATCTGGAAATCGAGCTTGGCCAGCCCTTCCCAACCGAGCAGGCGCTTCGAATAACCCAGGTCGCCGCGCAGCAGCGAAAATCCGGGGCGGGCATAGGCCCGGCGGCAGGCAAACTGTTCCATCTGCACGCCCTGGCAATCGACATCCCGCGAGTGGTAGCCGGTATTGACCACCAACCCGAGATTGCCGGCAAACTCGCCGGATTCGCCAAAGCGGCTGAAGGTGTATTGCGCCACCAGCGGCATGTAACGCAGCGGCGTTTCCTTGCGGTCGGCACCCAGCGCATTCTGGGTTTCCTGCAGATCCTTGAAATCGGCACCGAGCGACAGCGAATGGTAGAAATTGGCGATGCCGGCCGGCTGCGGCAGCGTCAAAGAAATCCGCCCCCCGAGCGTCGTCCCCTTGCCCACCACATTGCTGCCCACCGCCGAGGCGATATTGCTGTTCGAATGCTGGATGAAAGCCGACAGCGAGCGCGTCGCACTCAAGGGCGCGGCATAAAAACCAGCCAGCACGCTGACCTCGTCCGGCTTTTCCGGCGACAACACGTAATTCAGCCCGGCACTGTGCTGCTTCTGGAACAGGTTGGCGTAGCGCACCCCGGCCTCCAGCCGCGTCAGCGAGGTATCCGGACTCTGCCGGTTGTTCAACTCGACGTTGCCATGCAAGGGAAGTTCATCCTCGACGGCGAGTTCGACCTCCATCGTGCCCGGGCGCGCGCCGGGGCGCAGCAACGGCGTCACCCGGCGGTCGGCCGAACGGCCGGCCTGCGCCAGTTCGGCCTGCATGGTCGGGAAATGCGGCACCTTGCCCGGCGCCACTTCCGGCACCTCGGCGCGCAGGTCGCGGCGCGAAGTGTATTGATTACCGCTGACCTTCAGGCGCTCGACCTGGCCCTCGATGACCTGCAGGCGGATGATGCCGCTCGCCACCGACTGCTCGGGCACGATGACGGAGACCGACAGGTAACCCTGCTGCTGATAAGCCGCTTCGAGCGCGGCGCGGGCTTTTTCGACATCGCCGACGAGTTTGCCGGGGCCGAGGGAAGGATAGACGGCGCGCTCGATCTCGACATCGGAGAGCACCGTATTGCCCTCGACCGAAAACTCGAGCAGATCGAAAGTGCCCGGGGCCGGGGCAGCCAGAGCGAAAGTCGCCGCGCCCAGCAGGCCGGCAGAAAGGAGAATTTTGTAGAGAAGCATAGCCGGGGGATTATCGACAGACGACGTTACTTCCCGGTGAAGCAAGGGGTTCAAAACATGAGCCGATCGGACTACACCGGTGCCGGAGAATGCACAATCAATAGACTCGATCAAACAAAAAAAGACGGCCCGAAAAATCCCGGGCCGTCCTGACTTTGCAAAAAGCCAGCCGTTACCGGCCGGCTCGTGACAGCAACGATTAGTCGTTGTAGTTACGGTTGTACGGGGCGCACTGGTTGCCGTTCAGGTACTCGGCATCGAGAACCTGCGGACCCGAATGAACACCACCCGGGATAGCCATGGCCACGTTCTTGAGGGCGCTGACCGAAGCCAGGGTAGCCGGATCGCCAGCTTTTTCCACGAACTTGTTGAGCAGATCGAGCTTGGCGCCAGTGGTGCGGGTCGGGATGTTGAAGGACTCCCAGCCTTGCAGATCCCAGTCGCCGTTTTCGTAGGCTTCCTTGGTCGGGAACTTGCCAGTACCAGTGGTCACCGGAGCGATGGCGGTGTTGTCCCAGGTGATCTTGCCGGCGCCGTCGAGCGAACGGAACTGCCAGTTGCCAGCGGCCTTGGATTTCGCGAGGCTGTCCATGGACAGCACACCAATGGCCTTGTAGCCACCGTTGTCGAAATCGACAGTCACCTTCGCACCGCTACGATCCTTGGTGGTGTAGGTGCCGCCGGCGACAGCCTTGTCCAGGCAGGATACGACGTCGTCGGAAGAGGCGTTTTCGACAACGATCAGACCACCTGCGCCATTGGCGACGGTGAAGGTCTTCGATCCTTCATCCCAGGCGCCCGAAGCGTAGCGGTCAGCCGGTTCTTGAGCCGCAGCAGAGCAGGGGTAGTTGCCGGCCCACAGGTTCATGACGGCCTGCGTGCCGGAACCCGGCGTGCGGCGGCAGATGACGATGTCGCCGGACTCAGTACTGTCGACCGCATCCCAGTTGGCGATGTTGTAGGTCATGATGGCGGAGACGGTGGCACGGTTGAACTTAACGGAAGAACCGACGTTGCTGGTAACCGGAATGCCGAAAGCCAGACCATAGATCGGGGTGATGCTGGCGAAATTGGCCAGTTCGCTTTCGCTCAGGGCTTCGGCCGCGACTTCGCCTTCGGTATTGACCGGCGACTTGAAGAGGACCGGCGCGACGTCGGAAACGCCGGCGTCAGGGATGCCGGTGGTCAGCGTGCACTGATACGGATCGGCAGCGGTGCCGGTACCGGATGAACCACAAGCAGCCGAAGTCACGTCCAGCTTGTCGATGGTATCGCCACGGGCAACCGAGTTGACGCCATAAACGGAACCGCCGGTGACGCGATAGATGATGACGGTCTTGGTGTTGGACCAGGCGCCGTGACCAGCCTTCAGGGTGCCGGCAACGGCGACGTAGTTGGCCTTGTCGGTCGCCGAACCCTTGGAACTGGCTTGGGAAAAGTACTTGATCGGCTGGGCGCCGTCGAACATGGCTTCGATCATGGTCACGAAGCCCTTCTGAACGGCAGAGGCGCCAGAAATGAAGACGACATGGCCGTTGGTGACGGCACCGGTGGTGGGATTATCGAGAATGTCGCTGGTGGTGGCGTCAACGGCGGCCATGGCGGAACCGGACATGACGATGAAGGCGGCGGCGCAGAGCAGAGCGGATTTCTTGAGTTGCATGAATTTCTCCTGATGGATTCAAGACCGGCGCCCGTCAGGACGCCGGCGAAAACAAAAATGACTTAGGCGCGCTTGTTGCGACGAGCCATGAAACCGATCATGCCCAGACCGGCCAGCAGCATGGCGTAGGATTCCGGCTCCGGCACGGCGGCGACGGCGGCGCTCAGGTGCAGGTCGGAACCATCCAGGTAGGCCTTGACGTTCTGGCCATCAACGTACGGGGTGTAGACCGACTTGGCTTTGAGACCTACCTTTGCGTCTATGCGCATGAAACCAAGGCCGTCGGCGTAGCTGTTGTTGGCGACGGTACCGGCATTGCTGAAGCCAAGGAAGCCGGCTGCGGTGTCCTTGAAGCTGTCCTTGCCGGCCCAAGCAGCGCTGGCGGAATCAACCGTGACGGAATCGGCAGCGCCGATCACACCGTTGACTGCCGTTGCGAAATCACGGGTATTGTTGGCGGCGGTACGGGTAACGTCGTCCGTCTTCAACGGCGACGGCAGGGTGGTGTAGGTTTCCAGCAGGCGGTTATCACCCATCTTGTCGACAGCAACAATGTTCCACTTCAGTGCATTGACATCGCTCACGCCAGCCAGGAAGGAGGTGAAGGTGGCATCGGCCGCCCAGGACAGATCGATGTCGCCGCCGGCGCTCAGCGCAGCCTGGAAGCTGTCGATGGAATAGCCGAGGTCACGGGTATAGGAGCCGGAGGCATCCCAGATGTTGAAGAACAGGTCGCCGTTGCCGCCGGCACCGTTGTCGATGGCAGCGTTGGCGCCGGTAGCAGCGGCAGCCATGACGACGGCGGCAGCGAGAGTCTTGAGAGAAAATTTCATTGAAAACCCCTTTGAAGAATTGCGTGCGCTCCCTGTGGAAGCATGAAATAGGCAAAGAACGACCAACTCGACCACTGCCTGCCGGGTGCCCACACATACAAACCGCGGGAAGCAGTTTTCACCCGGGACAGTGCCGCGCTGATACAGGGGACTTTAGGGATGCAAGATGACTCCAGATGCGGGATCGGGCGGGGTTTTTGACCCGCCAATCGGACTAGGGCGCTAGTCCGATTGGCTCAGCCACGGCCGCCCCCATTGTCATATTCGGAAACATCGGGGGGATTGGGGGCCGGCGGGGGCATCCGCCCGGCTGGCGTGGTTACGGGCGAGCGCTCCCGATTCGCTTTCGGGCTGAGCGAGACCCGCGCTGCGTTGGCGTCGCCGGCTAATTCAATTTTGGCCAAAATTTCCGGTTGACCGTAGCAATGCAGCGAAGCGACCCCGGCGAGGAGATTCAACGACGCCAGGGGGATTTTGTTAGCGCCGCTAAGTCCCCGGCTGATCGCTGATCAGCCTTGCCTTGACGGCTTTGGCGACGGCCTGGGCACGGTTCGAGACATCGAGCTTGCGCAGGATGTTCTGGATGTGATTCTTGACGGTCAGCGGGCTGAGGTCGAGCTTTTCGGCGATCAGCTGGTTGGTCATGCCGTCGCGAACCAGCGAGATGACCTGGGCTTCGCGGCCGCTGAGCCGGGTGTTGAAGCGGACCGGCAGTTCGGGGGTTTGTTTTTCCTGCGTCAGCATGCGGTGCAGCGTGGTGTGCAGGTAGGGCATGAGCATTTGCGCGAAGTACACATGGCGCCGGCCGGGTGCTTCCGGCATGTTGAGAAAAACGAAGAAGGCGGAGCACTCCCCCGTGAACTCGCGGGTGCCGTGCGCCATGGCGTGGCCGATGGAGAAGCGCCTGAGCAACTGGCCGACCGGGCAAATGCTGCTACCGTTGCCGTTACCGCCAAAGGCTTTCGGGACATGGCCGCCATCCTGCCAGCTATCGAGGGCGAGGCTGACCAGTTTGTCGAAATCGCTGCCCGGCATCCGGTCGCCGGCCAGTTGGGTGCGCCCGAGCACTTCGTAGCGAAAGGTTGGCGTGCCGTATTCGCCATGGCCAACGACCAGCGCCTCGTGCGGCAGGAAGCTTTGCAGCACGCCCTGCGACCAGAGGAAATACTGGTGGCGCAGATGCACCTGCTGCGAGGACTCAAGGGTGATCAGCAAACGTTCGAGATCGACCGCCGTGAGCGTCACCAGCGAATCCATGAACGGGTGATCAGTCAAGGATAAGTGGCCAGGCTTCGCGGCTGGCGCCATGCTCGACGAGCAGGCTTTCGGCCAGCGCCTGGTCGTAGCGCCGCGCCCAGTAGAGCGCGGTGAGACCATTGCGGTCCGGCTGATCGGGCGCCACCTGGCTGTCGAGCATGGTCAGCAGGCAGCCGAGCCGACCGAGCGCCGCGGCCAGCGCCAGCGGATGCAGGCCCTCGCCGTCGTAACGCTCGGGGTCTGGGTCGGCCCCGAGCAGCAGGCCGACGATTTCCGGATGATCGAAGCGGATGGCCTCATGCAGGGCCGTGGCGCGGTTGTCGCTGGGCGCGTCGATGTCGGCGCCGGCGTGCAGCAATATGCGGACGAGGCCGGGATGGCCGGCGGCGGCGGCCATGGCCAGCGGCCGGCGCCCTTCCGGACCCTTGACGTCGGGGCTGGCCCCGCGCTGGATGAGCAGGCGGGCGATTTCGGCATGTTCGCCGGCGACGGCGGCGAGCAGCGGGCGCTCGCCGAGTTCATCAGCGCCGTTGGCCAGCGCGTCGTCGTTGAGCAGCGCCTTGACGGCATCGAACCGGCCGGCCTTGACGGCAGCCAGCAGCTCGCGCGTCGATGGGGCGACCACCGGCCGGCTGTCTTTCCAGGCCGGATTGGCGACGGCGGCAAAATCCTCGGGCAAGGCCCGCTGGCGAACCTCGGCCGACACCGGCGCCAACCGCTCAGGCACCGCCGGCCCCTCCTCGAAAGCCTGCGCCGAGGCAACAGCCGCAAAGAAAAGGATAGTGACGACGGATAGGGCAAGACGCATGACAGTTCGCTGGCAAATTTTGCTAAGCGCCTGAATTTAGTCTTTCTTGATTACTCCATTGTTGCAGAAGGGTGACATTTACCCTGCCCGAAAATCCAGCCAGGCTTCAGGCTGTCGACGGCCCACCGGCGGCAACACGGCCTCGACGCGTTGCCACATGGCGCGAGAAGGCACGATTTTTTGTAAGCGGTTTGACGGAGCGTCAGCGCTAGGGCAGCCCGTTGTAGATGAAATACCAGTCGGCGTAGCTCGCCGCGTTAGCGAAACCTTCCTGACTGGCCGAAAAGCCGGCGATCTTGATCGGCTTGTCGGTTGACCGGCTGGCCACCCCCATGATGCGGCCTTCCTGGCGGATCAGCTCCCACTCGCCATCGGCCGTCATCGGGTCGCGATAGAGGCGGCGCAGATGGTGGGTCGGGTTGGGGAAGCGCTTGTCCTGAAGCAGGTCTTCGAGTTTTTCCGGGAACTGCCTTACGGTGCCGGGCGATTTGTCGAAATAGCTGCCGATGGCGTGACGGTATTCCTCGCCGATGAAGAGCAGCTCCTTTTCCTTCTCGCGCCGGCTTTCCATCTGCCAGAGCACGCCAGTCCCGGCCAGCGCGATGCCGGCGATGGCGACGGCGAACATCAGGCCGAGGAAGGTGAATCCGCCCTGCTGGCGCATTCCAATTTTGGCCGTTTTTCCCGGTTGACCGTGGGATTTCACCATGTCGAATAATCGCTGCCGTCTTTCCCCTGCCCTTCGGCGCCGCTGCGGATGTCCCAGACCCGGCGCTGGCCGGGTTCGTCGGGCGGCGGGACGAGCACCCACCTGTCGGCACTGTCGGTGATCGGGTCGGGCGGCACCTTGCGCAGGTAGCGTTTGCTCACCAGTTCTTCGAGCGTTTCCGGGTAGCGGCCGGTGTCGCCGCGATATTTGTCGACGGCGTCGCGCATCACGGCCAGCGATTTGCGCAGCGAGGCTTCGCGCGCCCGGTCGAGATGCTGGAAATAGCGCGGCACGGCGATGGTCAGCAGGGTGGCGATGACCGACATGACGACGAGCAACTCGATCAGCGTGAAGCCTTTTTTACGGCCGGTCATGGCTCACCATTCCCGGTAGGCGATGCCGTTCAGGCCAATGCCCGACGACAGCGAATAGACGTCGAAAACATCCGCCCCTTCCTGCGGCGCATCCGGCGGACTGGCGTAGCTGCGCTTGCCCCAGCTTTGCGCCGCCGGCAGGGTCGGGTCGTCGGCAAACGGGTCGCGCGGCAGGCGACGCAGGAAATAGAGCCGGGCCTTGTTCGGGTCCAGCCTGTTCTCGACACCCTGGGCCAGATCGTCGAGCCGATGCGGGTAGCCGCTCTCGTCGACCTTTCTCTCCACTTTTCCCTCGTCGACCGCACGTCGATAGGCATCGATGCCGCTGCGTATCTCGCGCAATGCGGCGCGCAGTTCGACTTCCTTCTGCCGCTTGGCCGTCACCTCGATCATCGGCATCGCGGTCATCGCCAGAATGCCGACGATGGCCACGGTGATGACCAGTTCGATCAGGGTAAAACCCCGGCTGGGCACGCCGATCATGGCCTCGGGGCGGAGGGAAATTCAGTCATCCCTGGCACTGGGCGCCTCGGCAGTTGCCGGTGGAACAACGGGTACGACTGGTTCGACTGGTACGGCTGGAGCAGCTTGAACCGGCGGAACAGGCTCGGTCGGCTCAGCGGGTTCGGCGGGTTCATCTGGCGCCGCCTCCGGCTCCGCAACGGCGCGGATGGGAGCACGGCCAGCCACCCCGCGGCCCGGCGCGACGCCGAGCGATTTCGGCCCTTGCGTCCGGATCACCATGGGCGCGGCGCCAACCGCCGTTTCTGTGCCCGATGGCAAGGCCGGCTGCCCGAAGTCGGGGCGATGGATATTGCGCAGGACGCGCGGCGTGATGAGCAGGATGATTTCCGTCTTGACCGAGGTATCGCGCTGGCTGCCGAAGGCGCGGCCGATGACGGGAATTTCGCCGAGTCCCGGAATATGGCTGGTGGACTTGCGCTCCTCGTCGTTGATCAGGCCGGCCAGCACCTGGGTTTCGCCGTTCTTGAGGCGCAGCGTGGTGCTCGCGCTGCGCGTCCCGACCTGGTAGGCCAGCGAATTGGAGGGGCCGGTTACCTCCTTGGTAATGCTGCTGACTTCCAGACCGACTTTCATCGAGACCTCGTCGTCGAGCGTGACATTCGATTCGACGTCGAGCTTGAGGCCGACGTCGAGATAGGTCACCGAGGCGGAAACGCCGACGTTGGCCGTCGAGGTGGTGGTGAATATCGGCAGCTTGTCGCCGATGTGGATCTTCGCTTTCTCGCGGTTCTTGACGCGGATGCGCGGATTGGCCAGGACGTTGGTGTCGCTGTTCTGGCCCTTGAGATTGAGGGTCAGGCCGGGGTTGGCGACAAAGCTGGTGAGGCCGGCGCCACTTTTAAGACTGATATTGCCGGCAGCCAGTGAACCACCAGGGGTGGTCACAGCTTGCGTCCCTGTTGTAGCGAAAGTCGTTGTTGTTGTGGCCTGTTGCAACAAGCCATAACCAACCGAATCCGGCCAATCGACGCCGATCTCGTTGAGCCGGCTGCGCGTCACCTCGAGCACCTCGACCTCCAGCATCACCTCCGGCTCGGCCAGGTCCACCGACTCGATCAGCCGCTCGACCAGACGCATGGCGTCCGGCGTGTCCTTGACGATGAGCAGGTTGAGCTTTTCGTCGGCAAAGACATCCTTGCTCTTGGCCACCGTCTTGACCAGTATCTGCGCCTGCTTGACGTCGGCATTGGCCAGATAGAAGCTGCGCACCACCAGTTCCTGGTACTCCTTGGCCTTGGCCGGCGTGTTCGGATAGATCAGGAAACTGTTGTCATTGAGCTGGCTCTTTTTCAACTGATTGGTCTTCATGATCAGATTCAGGATGTCTTCGAGCGGGCTGTTGCGGACAAAGAAAGTCACCTTGCTGTCGCCCTTGACGTCCTTGTCGAACACGAAATTGAGGCCGGACGAACGGGCCAGCACCTCGAACACCGATTTCAGCGTCGCATCGCGGAATTCCAGCACCACCGGCTTGGCCAGCGCCGCCTTGACAGCCGGGTTGGCCGACGGATTCATTTCCTTGTCGCGCTGCCGGTCGATCTCCTGCTGCAGGCTGCCCGCCAACGGGTTGAGCGGATCCTGCACGCGCACGGTGCGCACGACGCGTTCGGCCCCGAGCAGGTCGCCCTTCTTCAGCAACTGTTCGGCCTGGGCCAGATTTGCGGCATTTTTACGGTCGACCGTGAGCAGTTCCAAACCCTGCAAGGCACGGGTATTGCGGGCGTCGATAGCGAGCGCCCGGCGGTAGGCGGCTTCGGCCGCTTCCCCCTGGCCGGCCGTCCGCTGCCGCTCGGCCTCGCTCAAATAGGCGTTGATGCTTTCGTCCTTGTGGCGGACCAGCGCGGCCTTGATCTCGGCATCGCGCGGCCGGTCGCGCACCGCTTCTTCCAGCGCGGCGACGCCCTCCTCCTTCTTGCCGGCAGCCATGAAATCCAGGCCATTGCGGAAAGCCGGATGGGCACAACCGCCCAGCACCAGGGTGATGAGCAGGAGGATCCGGCTTCGTTTCAGGCAACTATCCAATCGGATATGCATCGTGGTGAACCGTGTCAAAAGTCCACCATGCTAGGAAGCCAGCGTTACAGCGACGTTAAAGACAATGAAATATTCCGGCGGCGGCTCATGCCGCGCTTCACATGGCTGCAATCTCCAGCCGCAATACTTTCCCGACATCCGGCCGGCATGGCCGCCATGACCCAGGGAGACTCCAATGATGCGCCCAACACCGGCAACCCATCGCCACCCGGAAGATATGCAGGCCCTGCGCCGACTGATCGCCGAACTGGCCCCGCAATGCGGCGTCGACCTGGGCAAGCGCGCCGCAGTTCGCCATTTTCTCGACCACGATTCAGCCGCCAGTCGCGGTGAAAGCCTGGACCCGCAACTCTGCCAGGAGCTGCGCGCCATGCTGATCCTGCTCTACCGGCTCGAAGCGAGCAGCAGCGAAGACCTGGGCGTTGATGGCCTGGCCCGCCTGTGGCGCCAGCACGGCGAAATCCTCGCCCGCTTTCGTTCCGGCGCAGCAACAAGCGCCGGATAGACGCCCGACTCTGGGCAAAAAACGGGGAGCGCATGCCGCCCCGTTTTTGTTTCAACGCCCCTGAAAAAATAGTCCGTTCGGCTCATTTTTTTCTCCCCGGGCACAGGAATGGGTGTCACGCCGGATGCATATCCTGATCGCACTCTGCCATCTCACCAAACATTCATTCCGGGGAAAACCATGATTCGCAAGTCCATTCTCGCCCTGCTGCTCGCCGCCTCAGGCGTCAGCGCCCATGCTGCACTTTCGGCTGGCGACATTGCTTTCACTTCTTTCAATGCCGATGAAGATGGCTGGTCCATCGTTGCCCTCGCCGACATCGGCGCCAACAGCCTTGTCTATTTCACCGACAACACCTGGAACGGCGCCACATTCGCCAACACCGAAGCGGCGCAAACCTGGAACTCCGGCGCCAGCCTGATCGAGGCCGGCACGGTCGTTCGCTTCACCATGGTCGACAGCACGACGGCAATCGGCGTTTCGCACGGCAGCATCAGCTTTGCTTCATCGACAAACCTTGGTCTCAGCGCCAGCAACGAAACCCTCTACGCCTATCAGGGCGCCGCCTGGAATTCCGCCCCGAGCAGCTTTCTGGCGGCCATCTCGACTGCCTCGAACGGCTTTGACAACGCCTCCTACGGTGTCTTGACCAACACCGGCCTGACCGTCGGCAGCACTGCCGTGGCCATCACGACGGGCAGCGACTTCGGGCAATACACCGGCGCGCGCAGCGGCCAGAACAACTTTGGCGAATACCGCTCGCTGGTCAACGCAAAAGCAAACTGGGCGACGGCCACCGGCGGGGATCAATCCCTGGCCGTCCCGGATGTCACCGCCTTCGCGGTTACCGCCGTTCCCGAACCGAAAAGCGCCGCCATGCTGCTCGCCGGTCTCGGCCTGATCGGCGGCATGGTTTTGCGCCGCAGCGGCCGCTGAGCGGGGCCGACTGGTTCGCCCCGGCCTCCCCATTCACGAATCAAATCCAACGACAGCACATCCTTATCCCCAAGGAGATTTACATGTTCAAGCTTTCCACCCTGGCCCTTGTCCTCGCCAGCGCTTTCGCCCCGCTCACCGCCTTTGCCGTCGACTGCACACCCGGCACCGCCACCGGGAACGTGCTCATCGGCACCACCGACAGCGGTGTGGCCAATCGCGTTCTGACCACGTCCTGCGTGACCATCGACGACCAGATCCTCGACGAACAGCAATGGGGCAGCCAGGCCGCCTTCCTCTCCCACGTTTCCAGGATCAGCTTCAACCTGCTCAAGCAGGGCAAGATCAACGCCATCGAGCGCAGCAAACTGATGCGGGCCGCCCAGACCTCGGCCATCGGCACCACGATCAAGGTCAAGATCATCGGCTTCAACGATTTCCACGGCTACATCAAGAGCCGCGAAGGCTCCAGCAGCAACCCGGGGGCCGCCAGCTTCGCCTACCAACTCAAGCAACTGCGCGCCCAGAACCCGCTGCACGCCGTCGTCTCGGCCGGCGACATGATCGGCGCCAGCCCGCTGACTTCGGCCCTGTTCAAGGATGAACCGACCATCGAAGTGATGAACCGCATCGGCATCGACTTCAACGCCGTCGGCAACCACGAATTCGACGAAGGGCGGGACGAACTGCTGCGCATGCAGAACGGCGGCAATCATCCGACCGACATCTACTCCGGCAAGGGTCTGGATGCCGACCTCAAGGACGGCGAGTTCGCCGGTGCCAGCTTCAAGTACCTGGCCGCCAACGTCGTCGATGCCAACTCCGGCGAGACGCTCTTCCCGGGCGTCGGCGTCAAGAGTTTCCTGGGCAGCAAGGTGGCTTTCGTCGGTATGACGCTGGAAGGCACCCCGACCATCGTCTCCCCCTCCGGCGTCGCCGGCCTCAACTTCCAGGATGAAGCCGATACGGTCAATGCCCTGGTCCCGCAACTCAAGGCGCAGGGCATCCAGTCCATCGTCGTTCTCATCCACGAAGGCGGCTTCCCGACCCTTTCCGGCGGCCAGTGCGTCGGCATTTCGGGGGCCATTCTCGACATCGTCAATCGCCTCGACCCGGCGGTCGACCTCGTCATCTCCGGCCATACCCACCAGGAATACAACTGCCTGGTCAATAACAGCGCCGGCAAGCCGGTCCGCGTCACTTCCGCCTCCCAGTACGCCCGTCGCCTGAGCGACATCGACATGGTCATCGACACCCGGACCCGGGACGTCGTCAGCATCGCCGCCAACAATGTCGTGGTCCCCGTCCCGGCGGTGAGCAACAACACCGTGCCGCTCGATGCCTCGGTGCAGGAAGTGATCGATCATTACGCCGCCGAATCGGCCGTGCCCGCCGCCCGCGTGGTCGGCAAGATCACCGCGACGATCAGCCGCAGCATGAACTCGGCCGGTGAATCGGCACTCGGCGACGTCATCGCCGACGCCCAGCTCGACGCCACCAACGATGCCGATACCGGCAACGCGGTGATTGCCTTGATGAACCCGGGCGGCATTCGCGCCGACCTGCCCTTCTCGGCCACCGGCAAGACCGATGGCGACGTCACCTATGGCGAAACCTTCACCACCCAGCCTTTCGGCAACTCGCTGGTGACCATGACGCTGACCGGCGCCCAGATCTACGCCGTACTCGAACAGCAGTGGGGTACCGCCCAACCCTTCCCGCGCATGCTCCAGGTCTCGAACGGCTTCAGCTACAGCCACCACTTCCCGCTGCCGCTCGACCGCAACCTGACGGCCAGCGAAGGCACGCAATTCACCACCGCGGTACGCGGCAACAGCTACGTCGTTCCCGGTTCGGTGACGCTCAACGGCGTCCCTGTCGATGCCGCAGCCAGCTACCGGGTGACGGTCAACAGCTTCCTGGCCGATGGCGGCGACACCTTCACCGCGCTGACTGGCGGCACCAACCGCCTTGGCGGCGCCGTCGATACCGATGCGCTGGAAGCCTATTTCGCCGCCAATCCGGGCGGCCTTGCCCCCGGCGCCCAGAACCGCATCACCAGGAACTGACCCCAACCCCTGATCAGAGAATTCAATCATGAAAATATACGCTCTAAAGCCGCTTCTCGCCTCCCTCCTGCTGATCGGTAGCTGCGCCGCCCAGGCCGCCCATTTCGAGGTCATCAGCCACAACGCCGCCAGCCGCTATACCGGCACGGTCGACTTCAATGATTTTGCCTTTCTGGGCAGCGACGTCTCCGGTGGCGGCGATTTTGGAACGATGGCCAGCGGCGGCGAAATTGCCGCCGATTACGAGCATGACGGCTTCGCCTACGGTGGTTTTATCGGCGGCAGCATGATCGACCTGAGCACGTCCGTGGCTTTCAACTCCGGCTCGGCAATTGAATATTTCGGGACGGCAACCGCCGTCGAAAAAACCATCCAGTTGAAAGTGGTCGCCGACGCCGGCGATTCCGGGTCGCAGGTCAATGTCAGCTTCGCCGGCCTTTCTTCGGCCTTCGACGGGCTGGCCGGCGCCTCCGGCTCGTTCCAGACCAGCCTCCGTATCCTGAGTGGCAGCAGCGTGCTCGGCAGTTTCAGCACCAATCAGCTGACCGACCAGAATGTCAATTTTTCCTTCCTGGCCCAGGCCAACGACATCCTGACCCTGTCCGCCTCCCAGGGCTTACACATGAATGCCAGCGGGCCGATCGATGCCAGCCTGACCGGCATGCTCAACGGCCAATTCACGGTCACCGCCGTTCCCGAGCCGGAACAGTACGCCATGCTGCTCGCCGGCCTCGGCCTGCTCGGCGTCGCTGCCCGTCGCCGCAACCGCTGAAGCGACAGGAGTATTGCCGTGAAGCGCATCTTCCGCACCGCCACGCTGGCCGCCCTGCTGCTGGCCGCCCTCCCGCCTGCCCAGGCGGCCACCTACAGCTTTTCCGGGATGATGGATTCAGGCTCGCTGATCGGCGAGAGCTTTTCCGGCAATTTCAGTTTCGATGACCTCGGTCTGACCGGTATCGGCACCGAGATTTTCGGCCTGAACAGCCTGAGCCTGAGTTTCGCCGGGCGCACTTACACGCTGGCCGAGGCCGACGTTGCGCCCGACGTCAGCTATCAGGACGGCACTTTCCTCGGCCTCTCCTACGCTGCTTCGGCCAGCGAACCGATGGTCAGCTTCATTGCCGGCTACAGCGACATCGGCGAGGCCTATCTGGCCTACACCACGGGCGGGGTCGACGGTGCCGGCAGCGTGATTTACGCCGCCGTTCCCGAACCGGAGTCCTACGCCATGTTGCTGGCCGGCCTCGGCCTCATGGGGGGTCTTGCCCGCCACCGTGCGCTGCGCCGCTGACCGTCCGGCGACGGAATCGCCCGATCGACGAATGGCTCCTGCGGGGGCCATTTTTTTGACTTTCCCTGCCGCCCAGGCGGCCCACCGTCTATTTGCCATGAGTGACACGCCATGAAATTTCGTCCTTCCGTACCGCATCCATTCGCCCGCAGCATCATTGCCGCCAGCCTGCTCGCCGCCATGGCGCCAGCCTTTGCCGATGCCAGCTACCAAACCCTGCCTTTCAGCCAGAACTGGTCGAATACCGGTCTGATCGGCACCAATGACGACTGGAGCGGTGTACCGGGCATCGTCGGTTATCGCGGTGACGGCCTCACCGCCAGCACCGGCAGCAACCCGCAGTTCATCCTGGCGGCGGGCACGGTCGTCGATGCCATTGCCAACCAGACCGCCCCCAACACTTTGAGCGCCGGCGGCGTTGCCGAATTCGAACTGGCCGATCCGAGCATCGCCCTCAACGGCTCCGGCACGGCCGATGCCCCCTACCTTCAGATTCACCTGAACACCACGGGCTTCCAGAGCATCCAGGTCGCCTACACCGTGCGCGATCTCGATGCGTCGGCCGACAACGCCATCCAGTCGGTGGCCCTGCAATACCGTGTCGGCGATAGCGGCGACTTCACCAACGTTCCAGCGGCCTACGTCGCCGATGCCACCAGCGGCCCGAGCCTGGCGACGCTGGCTACCCCGGTCGGCGTCACCCTGCCGGCCGCCGCCGACAACCAGGCCCAACTGCAGATCCGCATCATCACCGCCAACGCCGTCGGCAACGACGAATGGGTGGGGATCGACGACATCGTGATCAGTGCCGCGCCGGCGGGTGGCGGTACGGTCAACCAGCCGATTTCGACCCAATGCCCGGCCGGCAGTCTGGCCCAGGGCCAGGGCGGCAGCATCATGCTGTCCGCCACCGACGCCGACAGCCGGGTCAACGCGGCCAGCCTCGGTGCTGGCGCCCCGGCCGGGTTCACGCTGGGCACGCTGAGTGCAGCCACGAGCGATGGCGAAACGGCGACGGTCGCCCTCGACATCCCGGCCGGCACCGCCGCCGGCAATTACGCCGTACCGGTCGATTTCGCCAACGACGATGCGCAGACCGCCAGTTGCCTGGTCAATGTCACGATCAGCGGCATCACGGCCATCCCGGCCATCCAGGGCAATGGCGCGAGCAGCCCGCTGCTCGGCCAGAAGGTGACCACCGAGGGCATCGTCACCAAGGTGACCAACAACGGCTTCTTCATGCAGGATGAAACCGGCGATGGCGACGACGGCACTTCCGACGGCATTTACGTCTTCACCAGCACGGCGCCGACCGTCGTTGCCGGCAACCGTGTCCGTGTGGCCGCGACCGTCACCGAATACAACGTCGGCGCCAGCGGCAATGCCGCTACCGCAGCCAACCCCCTGACCGAACTGACCGGCAGCCCGGCCGTCACGATTCTGGCATCCGGCCTGGCCATGGCGCCGACGGCCATCCCCTTCCCCGAAGCCGCAGAAGGCGATCTCGAACGCTACGAAGGCATGCTGGTGCGCATCGATGGCCCGCTGACCGTTGGCCAGAACTATTTCCTCGGCCGCTTCGGCCAGCTCACCGTGGCGGCTGGCGGGCGCCTCGAAAAGCCGACCAACCGCTACCCGGCCGGCAGCCCGGAAGCCCTGGCCATGGCGGACGACAATGCCCGCCGCCGCATCCTGCTCGACGACGGCAGCAGCCTGCAGAACCCGAACCCGACGCCCTACCTCGCGGCCGACAATACGGTGCGCGCCGGCGACACCATTGACGGCCTCACCGGGGTCATCGACTACGGTCTGGCCACCAGCAGCAACACCGGATTGGGCGATTACCGCCTGCATCCGACCAGCGCCCCGGTTTTCACCCGCAGCAACCCGCGCACCGCCGTGCCGGACACCGTCGGCGGCAACCTCAAGGTGGCCAGCTTCAACGTCCTCAACTACTTCACCACCTTCACCAACGGCCAGACGGCCGACGGCCAGAGCGGCCAGGGGTGCACGCTGGGCGGCGCGACGGCAGCCGCCAATTGCCGAGGGGCCAACAACGCTGCCGAATTCATCCGCCAGCAGGCCAAGATCGTCAATGCCATCAAGGCGCTCGATGCCGACGTGGTCGGCCTGATGGAAATCCAGAACAACGCCGGCATTGCCCTGCAGAATCTGGTCGCCGCCCTGAATACGGCTTACGGCAGCAATGTCTATAGCGCCGTGACGAACATCAACGGCAGCACCGGCGACGATGCCATCCGCGTCGCGTTGATCTACAAGAATGCTACGGTCAACCCGGTTGGACAGGCAATTTCGGATGCCGACCCGATCCACAACCGGCCACCGCTCATGCAAACCTTCGCCGCCGCCAATGGCGAAAAGTTCAGCGTCGTCGTCAATCACTTCAAGTCGAAGGGCAGTTGCCCAACTTCCGGCGCCGATGCCGAGCAGGGCGACGGCCAGGGTTGCTGGAACGATCTGCGCACCCAGCAGGCCCAAGCCTTGCGCAACGCCGTGCAGAACCTTCAGGCGAGCAGCGGCGACAGTGACGTGATCGTCATCGGCGACCTGAATTCCTACGGCAAGGAAGACCCCATCCTCGACTTCACCGCCAACGGCTATATCGACCAGGTCGCCCGCTTCGGCAGCTTCGGCTACTCCTACGTCTTCGATGGCGAAGCCGGCTACCTCGATCACGCCCTGGCTACCCCCAGCCTGAGCGCCCAGATCACCGGTGCCAAACACTGGCGCATCAATGCCGACGAGCCTTCCATCATCGATTACAACACCGAGTACAAGCAGCCGGCCTGCGCCACCTGCGGCCCGGACTATTACTCGAACGCAGTCTATCGCTCGTCCGACCACGACCCGGTGCTCATCGGCCTGAATCTGTTCAAGCAGATCGGCGGCACGACCGGCCGTGACACCCTGGTCGGAACGGCCGGCGACGACGTGATCAGCGGCGGCACCGGGGCCGATACGCTGACCGGCGGCGGCGGGGCAGACCAGTTCGTGTTCGCCAGCCTGCGCGACGGCGTCGATACCATTACCGACTTCCAGTCCGGCGTCGACCGCATCGTCCTCAGCCCGTTGCTCCAGTCATCCGGCATCGCCAGCGCCGCACCGCTCACGGCCGGCTACGTTACCTGCAAGATGGTGGGCGGCAGTGCGATGATCGGCATCGACCCGGATGCGACGGGCAGCGCCGTCAGCCGCAACCTGGTACTGCTGAAGAACCAGAGCTGCGCGGTTGCGATCCCCGGCAACTTCGTTTTCTGACCGGAGAGCGATAGCCGACGTCACTGAAAGTGAGGCATCAGGATTGAAGGGCCGGCCAATTCCAGACGAATTCCCGGCCCTTCTCGCTCAGCCTTGGAGCAAACATCATGGTGAGCTTCACAAATATTTAACGCACCGGGAATAAGCTGGATCGACTTGTGTGTGAACCGGCCGTCAGAACGTCGGCGCTTGCACTATCGCCTATGCAGAATCGACCCATGACCACCCTCGTTTCCGACGCTTGCCCGCCAGCCGCAGCCCTCGTGCCCCCCCCTCATCTCGGCAGTACTTCGCGCTTTGGCCGGGTGGCCAGCCTGCACGTCGGGCGCGACAACCTGATCAATCTGATCGAGGTGATGCTCGACCCGCTCGTCCTGACCTTCTCGGTGTGGACAATCGGATTCATCGAAGAAGGTGAACTCACCCTGCCCTACATGATTCTCTCGCTGATGGCCTTTGCGCTGACCTTTCCGGGCCAGCCCCGGCTTCAGGAATCGTTCGGCCGCAGCGTCATTAGTATCTTGTCGGGCTGGCTGTTCCTGGCCACGCTGATTTTCTTCTTCGGCTACGCCACCAAGGGCCTCAGCCTGTATCCGCTCCATGCCATCGTCACCTGGCTGTGGGCGGCACCGCTCAGCCTGGTCGTCGCCAACGCCGTATTGCGCCTCGCCGCGCCGCTTCTGCTCAGGGCCCAGGGCACCAAGCGGGCGATCATCATCGGCATGAACGAGCAAGGCTCGCAATTGGCCAGCCGCCTGGCCGAGAGTCCTTACAGCGATCTGCAAGTGCAGGGTTTTTTCGATGATCGCAATCTGGAACGCCTGCATGCCATCGGCCACAACCGCCCGCTGCTCGGCCGGATCAGTGAAGCATCCGAATACGTCAATCGGGAGCAGATCCATCTGATCTACATCTCGCTGCCGATGGCCACCCAACCACGCATCATGCGACTGCTCGACGAGTTGCGCGATACAACGGCATCGATCTATTTCGTACCCGACCTGTTCGTCACCGACATCATCCAGAGCCGCATGGAGACGGTCTGCGACATGCCGGTGGTTTCGGTCTGCGAAACGCCTTTTACCGGAAAAAACGGGCTGACCAAGCGGCTCTCGGACATCGTCCTGGCGTTGCTCATTCTGCTCCTGCTGTCGCCGCTGCTGCTTGGCATCGCCTGCGGGGTGAAGCTGACATCGCCGGGGCCGGTCATCTTCAAGCAGCGCCGCTACGGACTGGACGGCAAGGAAATCGTCGTCTACAAATTCCGTTCGATGACCGTCTGCGAAGATGGCGCCCAGATCACCCAGGCGCGCAAAGGCGACCAGCGGATTACCCGCCTCGGCGGCATCCTGCGCAAAACCTCGCTTGATGAGTTGCCGCAGTTCATCAACGTGCTGCAGGGGCGCATGAGCATCGTCGGCCCCCGACCGCATGCCGTCGCCCACAACGAGCAGTACCGCAAGCTGATCAACGGCTACATGGTGCGCCACAAGGTCAAGCCGGGCATTACCGGCTGGGCGCAGGTCAACGGCCTGCGCGGCGAAACGGATACGCTGGACAAGATGAAGGCGCGCGTGGACTGCGATCTCGATTATCTGCGCCACTGGTCGCTCGGGCTGGACCTTTACATCATTCTCAAGACCGTCACCGTCGTCTTCAAGGACCAGTATGCCTATTGACCTGGCGCATCAATGCCGGCCGTGGCGCATGGCCGGACGGAGGGACGGACTGACGATTTTTCCGGATAGCGGCAATTTACCGAACACGGCGGCCGCGACGCTGTTACAATGCGCCCCGCCTGAACGCGATCACCAGTCGCGTTACCGGTTTTCGAGATGGATCGAAGACCCGGGCGCATAGCAATTGACGGTATTTCCGATGGCATCCGAGCGATCGCATCGGAAGAAACAAGGTAACCAACGGTTACTTCATTCCGTCAGGAGCACCAGGTTGCCCATGTGGCTCAGTGGTAGAGCACTCCCTTGGTAAGGGAGAGGTCGGCAGTTCGATCCTGCCCATGGGCACCACCCCTCCCTTGCACTTGCCGCCCGGCAAATTTACTGCTTCGTGGCGGGCGACCCGTACAGCTTGAGCGCCGAGAGAAATTCACTGAAGTTTGCTTCGCGAACGGTGATGTTGCTCAAGGTGTCGCGCAGGCTGAACACCGACAGATCAATATCGCCAGCGCGCGCATTCCCCTTGCTGGCGATTTTGCTGCCAGTCTGTGTGGGGCTTGCCTTGGTGCTGGAGATGGACATTTTTTTGTTTTCCTGAGTCGATGGGTTCATTCTGCGCTGCGTGTTCAACGGCGTCTGTGAACAAATTCACAGTGCATTGCCAACCGGAAAAATTGTTTGCCCCTCGCGCAAAACCCTGGTTCAGAGATGGGCTTTACGAACCGAGCCGGACCGGCCCATCACTTCGATTTTGGGCCAATTTTCCGGTTGACCGTAGCAATCGCCCGGCCAGGCGCCGGGCATCAAATCAAGTGCGATTTTATTCAGTCGGCCAGTTCGATCTGCCCGCCAACGTTGGTCGTCACCAGGCTCTCGCCGGCCTCCAGCGGCGCCGGTGCGGCCTCGGCGGCCATCACCATTGCACGGGCGGCGCGATACATCGGCTGAGGTCTGCCACCACCTTGCTGAACATTGAGCTGCTTGATTTTCCAGCTCTTGCCGAGCTGCTCGGCGATCACCGCGGCACGACTCTGGAAGGCAACAATCGCTTCGCTGGTGGCTTCGTCTTCCGCCTGGCGCCGGGTTTCGGGTGACGGCTGCAGGCTGACGCTGCCGACCGCCAGGCGCATTTGCTGCAACTTGCCGAGCAACTCCGAAACGCCGCCCTGATCCTTCGATTCGAGCACCAGCTCGCTGCGCATGCGCCAGCCGTCGATCTTCTGGCCCTGGTTGTAAACCGGGTAGGTCGATTGCTGGCCACTCTTGACCGAAATGCCGGCCTTGCTGCGAATCAGCTTGAGGGCCTCGGCAATGTCGGCGTTCACACGTTGGGCCAGTTCAGCCGGGCTCTTGCCGCTGGCCTCGCTGTATACGCTGGCCCGCACCATGTCGTTGGCGGCCGGGCGGCTGGCCTCGGCCGACAGGTCGACGAGCGCACCGGCCTGGGCCGTTGCAGCAAAAATTGAGCCGACCAGCAGCGTTACCAGGCGCTTCTTCATTCCGGGCTCCCGTCGCGCAAGCGGCCGTAGACCACGAGCAGAACGATGGCGACGACGACGGATGCAACAAATCCTGCCCCCTCGCCGGCCCGGTACCAGCCCAAGGCCTGGCCGACCACGCCGGCGACGAGCGAGCCGCCAATGCCGAGCAGCACGGTGGCGATAAATCCCATGTTGTCCTTGCCGGGGTGCAGGAATTTGGCGATAACGCCGACCAAGAGGCCGACCAGGATGGTCCACACGATTCCCATTGCACTGTCCTTTCATTTGACGCGATATGTCAGCCGCAAGCATCGGCGGCCGATGAATCTTAACGCCTGGCGAAGATGAAGGCTGACATGAATCGGTAAAGAATTGTGTCCCGATGCCCTACGGCGCGGCCAGGCGCTCGGCCAGCGCATCCATCAAGACCCGGATACGGTGCGGGACATGGCGGTTGCTGGGGAGGATGGCATAGATGCCCAGCTCGGGAATCGGATAATCGGCGAGGATTTCGACGACCCGGCCACTGGCCAGGAAAGTATCGGCAATGAAATCGGGCTGGCAACTGATGCCCAGCCCCTGTGCTGTCGCTTCGGTCAGCACGTCGCCGTTGTTGGCATTGAGGCGACTGCGGACATGGAAACTCTCGAGTTGCCCGTCGACCATGAATTGCCAGAGCTGGCTGCTGCCGGCGTTGGTGTAGCCGAGGCAGACGTGATTGGCCAATTCGGCCGGATTTTCCGGTTGACCGTGGCGACTGAGATAGTCCGGCGCGGCGACGACGAGCAGGCGGCTGGAGCCGATCTTGCGCGCCACGTCGCCCGATTCCAGGCGACGGGTGATGCGGATCGACAGGTCGATGCCCTCCTCGATGAGGTTCACCCGACGGTCGGTGTAATCCATGTCGAGCGAGACTTCCGGATAACGCTGCGAAAAATCAAGGAGGATGGGGGCCAGGCGTTTCATGCCGTAACTGAGCGGCAGGCTGATGCGGATATTGCCGCGCGGCGTCAGGCGCTCCTCGGCGACGCCGGTTTCGGCCGCTTCGACAAGATTGAGAATGACTCGGCATTTTTCGAGATAGGCCGTACCGCCCGAGGTCAGCGCCAGCCGCCGCGTGCTGCGCGCCATGAGCTTGACGCCGAGATGCGTTTCCAGCGCGGCGATCTGCCGTGTCACGACGGAGCGGGCGATGCCCAGTTGCTGCGCCACGGCCGAAAAGCTGCCGAGTTCGGCCACCCGAACAAAAAGCTTCATGGCGTCGAGCCTGTCCATTGTTGCACTTTCTGCAATAGTAATTTGCACATTGTCGGCTATTTCGATCCAAATAACAGGCCTAAAGTGCAGCCATCGCCACAGGAGTTGCAGTGATGACACCGAATCAACCCGCCCCCGCCTTACCCGCCCTCTTCGTTCCGCACGGCGCGCCGACTTTCGCGCTGCGCCCGGGTGCGGCCGGCGCCGCGTTGGTAGCCATGGCCGGAGCGCTGGCCCTGCCGCGCGCCATCGTCATCGTCAGCGCCCATTGGGATACCGCCGTGCCGACCGTCGGTTTTGCCGAGCGGCCGGAAACCATTCACGATTTCTGGGGCTTCCCCGGCGAACTGTACGAAATCCGCTATCCGGCCACCGGCTGTCGCGAGGCTTCCGAAGAAGTCGTCGCGGCCCTCAAGGCGGCCGGCCTGCCGGTCGCCAGCGATGCCGTCCGCGGCCTCGACCACGGCGCCTGGGTGCCGCTGCGCCTGATGTTCCCCGACGCCGACGTGCCGGTCATTCCGCTCTCCATCCAGAGTGGCGGCGGACCGCTACAGGCCTACAAGCTGGGCCAGGCGCTGGCGCCGCTGGCAGCCAGGGGCTTTCTCGTCATCGCCTCGGGCAACGTCACGCACAACCTGCGCGATTACCAGTTGGCCGCCCGCCACGCCGGACAGACGCCAGCCTATGTGCGCCAATTCACCAGCTGGCTGGCCGACAATCTGTATGCTCACGACATCGACGCCTTGCTCGACTATCGCCGGCAAGCGCCGGGCGGTGCGCAAGCCCATCCGAGCGATGAACATTTGCTGCCCTTGTATGTCGCACTCGGTGCCGGCGGCGACAACGCCGAGGCCACGCGCTTCCATGCCGGCATCGACGATTACGTCATCGCCATGGATGCCTATTCATTTTTGCCCAAAAAAGGAGGTTGACCGTGGCAACCCAGCACTACACCAGCACCGCCAAGCTGCTCCACTGGCTCATGGCCGTCCTGCTCTTCGGCCTGCTCGGGCTCGGCTTCTACATGCATGACCTGCCGCTGTCGCCGACCAAGCTGCAGCTTTTCTCCTGGCACAAATGGGCTGGCGTCAGCGCCTTCCTCCTCGTCGGCTTCCGCCTGCTCTGGCGCGTCACGCATCGCCCGCCGGCCCTCCCCGAGGGCATGCCGAAGATCATGCAGTTCGCCGCCCACGCCGGCCATCTGGCGCTTTACGGGCTGATGCTCGCCATCCCGCTGACCGGCTGGCTGATGAGTTCGGCCAAGGGTTTCCAGACCGTTTATTTCGGCGTCCTGCCCATCCCCGACCTGCTCGACAAGAACAAGGAAGTCGGCGACCTCCTGCAGACCGTCCACATGAGCCTCAACCTGCTCTTCGTCGCCGTGCTCGCCGGCCACATCGGCGCCGCCCTGAAACACCACTTCATCGACAAGGATGACATCCTGATTCGCATGGCCCCCCGCCACTCCAAGGAGAAATGAACATGAAACGCCTCGCCTTCGCACTTGCCTTCGCCGCCCTGATTCCCGCCGCCCATGCCGTCGAATACACCCAGGTCCAGGCCGACAAAAGCGCCGTCAATTTCGTCTATAAGCAGATGGGCGTTGCGGTCGACGGCAAATTCAGGAAGTTTTCCAGCCAGCTCAGTTTCGACCCGGCCAAGCCGACTGCCGCCAAGGCCAGCTTCGCTGTCGAACTGGCCAGCGTCGACACCGGCGCCGCCGAAGGCGACGAAGAAGTCGCTGGCAAGGCGTGGTTCAACACCAAGGCCTTCCCAACCGCCCAATTCGTTTCCGGCAGCGTCAAGGCGCTCGGCGGCAACAAAGTCGAAGTCGCCGGCCGGCTGACCATCAAGGGCAAGACGCAGGATGTCGTCGTCCCCGCCACCTTCACGGCGCAAGGCAACACCGGCGTCTTCGCCGGCGCCTTCACCATCCGCCGGGCCGATTTCACCATCGGCGAAGGCGCCTGGGCCAAGTTCGACATCGTCGCCAACGACGTCCAGATCAAGTTCCGCATCACCGCTGCAACGAAATAAACCCCAACCCACCACAGGAGAATCACCATGAAAAAGCAACTCGCCACCCTCGCTCTCGCCATTGCCGCCGCCAGCCCGGCCCTGGCCGCCCCGGAAACCTTCACGCTCGACGGCTCGCACAGCTTCCCGCGTTTCTCGTACAGCCACTTCGGCTACTCGGTCCAGCTCAGCCGCTTCGACAAGACGACCGGCACCATCGTCCTCGACAAGGCCGCCAAGACCGCCAAGATCGATCTCGTCATCGACACCAAGTCGGTCAGCACCGGCTCCGAGACGTTCAACGAGCACATCCAGGGTGAAGACTTCCTCGACACCGCCAAGTATCCGACCGCCACCTTCAAGTCCACGAAAGTCGTCTTCGCCGGCGACAAGCCGACCTCCATCGAAGGCAACCTGACGCTCAAGGGCATCACCAAGCCGGTCACCCTGAAAGTCACCGGCTTCCAGGCCATGCCCCACCCGATGGCCAAGAAGGACGCCATCGGCGGCAACGCCACGGTCACCGTCAAACGCTCCGACTTCAACATGGGCAAGCACGCGCCCTACGTTGGTGACGATGTGACCATCGACATTGCTGTTGAAGCGATCAAGCAGTAATCGGGGTTTGCGCGCGCTTTCGGGCGCGGAAGAAGAGGGAAATTGCCTGTTGAATTAGCGATTTCCCTTTTTTGTTGGCTTGGGGTTTCGGCTTGTTGGCTTGGGGTTCCGCCTTGCTGGCGGGCGTACTTTTTCTTGCTTCGCCAAGAAAAAGTAGCCAAAAAGAAGGCGACCCCAAGGTCGGCGCCCTGCGGGTTCCTTGCGCTACTCGGCGGGCCGGGCGGCTGGCTAAACTCGCCTGCGGCTCAGACAACGCCAGCCGACTGCCCCCGGCCCGCCTGCGTTGCTCAGCGCCTCTCATGGGGACCCGAAAGGCGTCCACTGGCAACCAGTGGAGCCTGAATTGGCATTGCTACGGTCAACCAGAAAAAAAGCCCAAAAATGAAACCCACAGTTTGAGCGCGGACGCCTTACCGGGCCCCTTGAGAGGTGCCGAGCAACGCAGGGGCTGGCGGATAAGGGGCGAGGACTGTCTGAGGGCGAAGCCCGAGTTCCGCAGCCCCCGCCAGTCCCGAGTAGCGCAGGGAACCGGCGCAGCGGGCACCGACCCAGGGTCGCCTTTTCTTTGCTTACTTTCTTTTGGCGAAGCAAAAGAAAGTAAGACGCCCCGCAAGGGCGGAAACCCCTGCCCATCGAAGCCGCAAGCTTCCAGCCTCACCTCAGGTTCGCCTTCTTCTCAGCGAAGCAAGAAGAAAGTACGCCCGCCAGCAAGGCGGCCCCCCAAGTCGATTAAGCAACTACCCTTTAAAAAACCTCGTCCCCAACCCCAACCAGGGCAGCATCCCCAGCCCTGACCGTTTCGCCATAAGACGTCGCCTGCGGCAGCATCTGGTCGGCGTAGAAACGAGCGGTGGCGATCTTTGCCCGGTAGAAGGCCTGGTCGCCCTCGCCCCGTTCGAGATAGCCGGCCGCGGCCAGCGCGGCCTTGCCCATGAACCAGCCGCCGCAAACGGTGACGGCCAGATGCAGGTAGGGGACTGCTGCGGTCAACACGCCGGAGAGGCCGGTCTTGGCGTTGGCGGCCAGCCATTCGGTGGCGTCCGTCCAGGCCTTGAGGGCGACGCCGAGGCGCTGGCCGATGGCTTGCAGCTCGGGTTTGCCGGAGGCGCCGAGCGCCTTGGCGGTGGCGTAGACCTCGCCGAAGATGACTTTCGCCGTGGCGCCCTGATCGCGCATGAGTTTGCGGAAGAGCAGGTCGTTGGCCTGGATGCCGGTGGTGCCTTCGTAGATGGTGGTGATGCGCGAGTCGCGCCAGTGCTGGGCGGCGCCGGTTTCTTCGATGAAGCCCATGCCGCCGTAGATCTGGATACCGAGCGAGGTGACTTCGATGCCCATTTCGGTGCCGCCACCCTTGACGATGGGGATCATGAATTCGGCGAGATAGAGGTGGCGCTTTTTCTCGTCGGCATCGGTCGCCGCATGGGCGCGGTCGAGCAGGCCCGAGGTGTAGTAGGTCATGGCCCGGTTGGCTTCGACGCGGCTCTTCATGAGCATGAGCATGCGGCGGATGTCGGGATGCTTGTCGAGGGTGACCAGCGCTTCGCCGGTCAGGGCGTCACGGCCCTGCTTGCGTTCGCGGGCGAAGGCCAGGGCCTGCTGGTAGGCGCGCTCGCCGAGGGCGATGCCTTGCAGGCCGACGCCGAGGCGGGCTTCGTTCATCATGATGAACATGTATTCGAGGCCACGGTTGGCCTGGCCGAGCAGGTAGCCGACGGCACCGCCACCGAACGTACCTTCATCGCCATAAGCCATGACGCAGGTCGGGCTGGCGTGGATGCCGAGCTTGTGTTCGATGGAGACGCAGTAGGCGTCGTTGCGCGCCCCGAGCGAACCGTCGGCATTCACGAGGAACTTCGGCACGAGGAACATCGAAATGCCCTTCACGCCGGCCGGCGCATCGGGCAGGCGGGCGAGCACGAGGTGGACGATGTTGTCCGTCATGTCGTGGTCGCCGTAGGTGATGAAGATCTTCTGGCCGAAGACGCGATAGGTGCCGTCGGCCTGCGGTTCGGCGCGCGAACGGATGAGCGCGAGGTCGGAGCCGGCTTGGGGCTCGGTCAGGTTCATCGTGCCGGTCCATTCGCCGGTAATCATCTTTTCGAGGTAGATCGCTTTCAACTCGTCGCTGGCGCAGGTCAGTAGTGCCTCTACGGCGCCGGTGGTGAGCAAGGGGCCGAGCGAAAAGGACAGGTTGGCCGAGCAGACCATTTCCTTGACGGCAATGCCCAGCGTATCGGGTAGCCCCTGGCCACCGAAATCAGCCGGCGAGGTAATGCCGTTCCAGCCAGCCTCGCAGAAGGCCTTGTAGGCTTCCTTCCAGCCGTTCGGGGTGGTCACGCCGTTCGCGGTGAGCTTGCAGCCTTCCTTGTCGCCAACGCGGTTGAGCGGCGCGAGGACTTCGCCGGTGAACTTGGCCGCTTCATCGAGAATGGCGTCGGCGAGGTCGGGCGTCGCCTCCTCGAAACCGGCGATCTGGCTCAGTTCCTTGAAACCGGCCAATTCGTCCATGACGAAACGCATGTCTTTTACGGGCGCACGGTAGTCGCTCATTTGCTGATCTCCTTTTATATTTTCAGAATGGATTGCTGCCCAACGCCGCCTTGGCGGCGCGGTATTCCTGCTTCAGGCGAGATGCCAGCTCGGCCGTCGGCAGCACGTCGGAAATGGTGCCGACGCCCTGCCCGGCGCCCCAGATGTCTTTCCAGGCCTTGGCGCCAGTCGCCGCACCGAAATTCATCGCGGTCTTGTCCTTCTCCGGCAGATTGGCCGGATCGAGGCCGGCGGCAACAATGCTGGCGGTCAGATAGTTGCCATGCACGCCGGTGAAGTACGGGGTGTAGACGACATCCTTGGCGGCCGACTCGACGATGGCCTGCTTGTAGGCCTCGACGGCATTGGCTTCCGTGGTGGCGATGAAGCGCGTGCCGATGTAGGCAAAATCGGCGCCCATGGCCTGCGCCGAGAGAATGGCATTGCCGTTGGTGATCGAACCGGATAGCGCAATCGGGCCGTCGTAGAACTTGCGGATTTCGCCGACCAGCGCAAACGGGCTGAGCATGCCGGCATGGCCGCCGGCCCCGGCGCAGACCAGGATGAGGCCATCAACGCCCGCTTCCAATGCCTTTTCCGCATGGCGCACGCTGATCACGTCGTGGAAGACCTTGCCGCCGTAGGCATGCACGGGCGGCACGATCTGCGTCGGCGCCGACAGGCTGGTGATGATGAGCGGCACCTCGTGCTTCACGCAGAGCGCCATGTCGTGTTCCAGCCGCTCGTTCGAGGGGTGGATGATCTGGTTGACGGCGAACGGCGCTGCCTTCGGGTCGGCGGCCAGTTCGGCCGTGATCCGCGTCAGCCACCCGTCGAGCAACTCCTTGGGCCGGGCGTTGAGGGCCGGGAAGGAGCCGATCAGGCCGCTCTTGCACTGGGCGATGACCAGATCGGGGTTGGAGATGATGAACATCGGCGCGCAGATGACAGGCAGCGCCAGGTTCTTGTTCAGTGATTCTGGAATCGGCATCAAGCCCCCTCTTTGAGTGCGCGACGCAGGATCTTGCCGACGTTGGTGCGCGGCAGGTCGTCACGGAATTCGACGTGTTTTGGAATCTTGTAGCCGGTGAGCAGGCCACGACAGTGATCGATCAACATGCGCTCGGTGACGGCCGGGTCCTTGCGGACGACGAAGATCTTGACCGCTTCGCCCGAGTTCTCGTCGGCCACGCCAATCGCCGCGACATCACGGACGCCGGGGTGCATGGCGACGACTTCCTCGACCTCGTTCGGGTAAACGTTGAAGCCGGAGACGAGGATCATGTCTTTCTTGCGGTCAACCAGGAAAACGAAGCCTTTTTTGTCGACATAGCCCATGTCGCCGGTGCGCAGGAAGCGATCCGGATAGAAGACGAAGTCCGTTTCCTCTTGCCGCTGCCAGTAGCCTTTCATGACCTGCGGGCCACGAATGCAGATTTCGCCGACCTGACCTTGCGTCACCTCCTTGCCGTAGTCGTCGCGGATCGAGACCTCGGTCGACGAAATCGGCAGGCCGATGGAACCGTTGAACTCGCCCATGTCGAGCGGGTTGATCGTCGCCGCCGGCGAAGTTTCGGTGAGGCCGTAAGCCTGCAGCAAAGGGGTGCCGGTGACCTGCTTCCACTTATCGGCAACCGGCCCCTGCACCGCCATGCCGCCACCGAGCGTGACGCGCATGGTCGAGAAATCGAGTTTCTCGAAATCCGGATTGTTGAGCAGCGCATTGAACAGCGTGTTGACGCCGGTCACCACCGTTACCGGATACTTCTGCCACTCCTTGATGAAGCCCGGAATGTCGCGTGGATTGGCGATGAGCAGGTTGCGGGCGCCGATCATCAGGAAGGTCAGGCAGTTCGCCGTCAACGCGAAGATGTGATAAAGCGGCAGGGCAGTGACGATGAATTCCTGGCCCTCGCGCACCACCGGCTTGATCCAGTTGTAGGCCTGGGTGACGTTCGAGGCGATGTTGGCATGGGTCAGCATGGCCCCCTTGGAAACGCCGGTCGTGCCGCCCGTGTATTGCAGGAAGGCGATGTCGTCCTGATTGAGCAGCACAGGCTTCCAGCCGTGGCTGCGACCGGTGGCCAGGGCGCTGTTGAAACCGATGGAGCCCGGGATTTTCCAGGCCGGCACCAGCTTCTTGACGTGACGCACGACGAAATTGACGATGATGCCCTTGAGGCCGAGCATGTCGCCCATCGGCGTGACGATGACGTGCTTGATCGCCGTGTGGGCGATGACCTGCTCGAGCGTATGCGCGAAGTTTTCGACGATGACGATGGTCGTCGCGCCGGAATCCTTGAGCTGGTGTTCGAGTTCGCGCGGCGTGTAGAGCGGGTTGCAATTGACCACGACGCAACCGGCACGCAGCGTGCCGAAGAGCGCCACGGGATATTGCAGCAGGTTGGGCATCATCAGCGCGACGCGGTCGCCCTTCTTCAGCCCCCTGGACTGCAGCCAGCCGGCGAAGGCCTTGCTCTCTTCGTCGAGCTGGCGATAGGTCATCGCCTTGTCCATGCTGATGTAGGCGACCTGGTCGGCGTAGCGCGTACAGGCCGTTTCGAACAGCGCGACGAGCGACGGAATATGGTCGATGTCGATGTCGGCCGGCACGCCTTCCGGGTAGCTTTGTAGCCAGATTTTTTCCATGATTGTCTCCTCTCCGTTGCCAGGCTAGGACCCGAGCAGCGCCTTCTTGAGCGAGGCGTCTACCGGTTCGTCGCCCAACCAGACCTTGAGCAGCGCTTTCGCAAAGCCGGCGCCAGCCACCTTGCCACGTGCATCCCCGTTCAGGGTGACAGCGACGCCGTCAGCGGCGAAGTCAATGCCAATGGTATCGCCTTCGCGGACCTTGCCGATACCCTTCATGATGGCCCCCAACTGGTCGGCCTGCGTTTTCAGCCCGGCCATCTCTGCCGGGCTGTGGTTGCTCTTCAGGCCATCGTCGAGCGCCGAGTTGAGCGCATCGGAATCGAGATCGCGCATCATGCGCATGACCATGCGGCGCGGCTGCGGGCTGTCGTAGATGGCCGCCGGCGTCGTCGCTTTCTGGCCGACGTAGAGCGCGCCGACATAGACCTTGATAAAGAATTTGCTGCGCAAGCCGGCGCCGTTGAGCACCAGATCACTGCCGCCGACGCGAATCGAGTCGGCCACCTTCACCCCCGCCACTTCCGCCGCGTGCAGCCCGGGAACCGCCAGCAACGCGGCGATGAGCGCGGCCTTGCGGACGCTTGTCGATGTAATCATTTGTCTCCTCCACCGCTCTTCTGTCGGTAGTAATGTTTGTCGGCAATGTAAACCGTGCGTTCGACGACGGTATGCACAGTGCCATGCTGGTCTTTAAGTTCGACCTGATAAGTCCGCTCAAGCTCCGGATTTTTTGCCAGTTCGGCCCGAATATCCGCCACTTCCTCGTCAGTCAACACAAAATCGGCATGCAGCGTCGAAAATCCGGGCTTGCGGTAGCGAATGCTCGCTGCCTTGTCCCAGACGATGTAGCCATCGCCCAATGCGGCCATGAGCATCATCGGATGCGCCCCATCGGTGATCGCGAACAGCGAACCGCCGTAGAGCGAACCGACGATGTTCCTGGTCTTCCAGTTCAGCGGCAGGGCGATCCGGATGTGGCGCAAGTCCTTGGCCACGTGGGTCACCCGCCCGCCGGTACCGCGAAAGGCCGGATGAAAATTGAAACCCAGGCGCACCATGCGCGCCCGCCAGGTCGGAGAAAGTTTGGCCAGCCAGGCGGGTTTCATGATTTCAATTTTGGGCTTTTTTCCCGGTTGACCGTAGGAATCGCTGCGCCACCGTCAAACACGCTCAATAATGCCGGCGGCGCCCATGCCCGTCCCGATGCACATCGTCACCATGCCGTACTTGCCGCCGGTGCGCTTGAGGCCATGCGCGACGGTGGCGATACGGATGGCGCCGGTGGCGCCGAGCGGGTGGCCGAGGGCGATGGCGCCACCGAGCGGATTGACCTTGCCCGGATCGATGCCGAGTTCCTGCATGACGGCAATCGACTGCGCGGCGAAGGCTTCGTTGAGTTCGATCCAGTCCAGCTGATCCTGCGTGATGCCTACCTGCGCCAGCACCTTGGGGATCGCCGCGACCGGGCCGATGCCCATGATCTCGGGCGCCACGCCACCGACGGCGAAACCGGCAAAGCGGGCCAGCGGGGTCAGGTTGTGTTCGCGCAGGATTTTCTCGGAAACCAGCATCACGGCACCGGCACCGTCGGACATCTGCGACGAATTGCCGGCCGTCACCGAGCCGCGGGCGTGGAACACCGGCTTGAGTTTGGCCAGCTTGTCGAGCGCCGAATCCGGACGCGGACCTTCGTCGGTATCGACTGTCCGCTCGCGTATGCGAATCTCGCCGGAAGCCAGATCGGGCAGGCTTTCGCGGATCGTGTAGGGGGAAATCTCGGCCTTGAAGTGACCGGCGGCAATCGCCGCACAGGCCCGGCGGTGCGACTCGACGGCAAAGGCATCCTGCGCCTCGCGGCCGACCTTCCACTGGTTCGCCACTTTCTCGGCGGTGAGGCCCATGCCGTAGGCGATGCCGAGGTTTTCCTCCTTGGCGAAAATCGCCGGGTTCATCGACATCTTGTTGCCCATCATCTGCGGCATGACGCTCATCGACTCGGTGCCGGCAGCGATCATCACGTCGGCCAGGCCGAGGCGGATCTGGTTGGCGGCATCGGCCACCGCCTGGACCCCGGAGGAGCAGAAACGGTTGATGGTGATGCCCGGTACGGTGATCGGCAGCCCGGCCAGCAGCAGGCCGATACGGGCGACGTTCATGCCCTGCTCGGCTTCCGGCATGGCACAGCCGACGATGACATCGCCGATCAGCGCCGGATCGATCCCCGGCACCTGGGCGACCACCGATTTGATGGCGTGGGCCAGCATGTCGTCCGGCCGCACGTTCTTGAACATGCCGTTTTTCTTGGCCACCGGCAGGCGGGTGGCAGCGACGATGTAGGCGTCTTGAATCTGTTTGCTCATAATTTTTTTCCTCAGCCCGATTAGTTGCGGAGCGGCTTGCCGGTATCCAGCATGTGCTTGATCCGGGCCTGGGTTTCGGGGGTTTTCAGTAGTTCGACGAAGAGCCGGCGCTCGACCGTGATCAGCCATTCCTCATCGACCAGGCTGCCGGTCTCGACTTCACCGCCGCACAGGGCGATGGCGGCAAATTTGGCGACCTTGTAGTCGTGGGCGGAAATCATGCCGCCTTCCTTCATGTTCACCAGCATCATCTCGAAAGTCGCGATGCCGTTCTTGCCGGCCACCGGGATGGCACGGGCCTTCGGCGGCGGCGCGTAGCCGGCCTCGGCCATGGCGCGCGCTTCCCTGATGGCGACGAAGAGCAGTTCGTTGGCGTTGAACAGGATGGTGTCGGACGCCTTGGCAAAACCGAAATCGACGGCCTCGACGGCGCTCTTGGCGACCTTGGCCATAGCGATGGTCATGAAGGCCGGCTGCAGGAAGTTGAACACCTCGCCCGGCACATTCGATTGCGCCGCCCAGTCGGCCGCACGCACGGCAAACTCCTTGCAGCCGCCGCCGGCCGGGATCAGGCCGACACCGGCCTCGACCAGCCCGACATAGGTTTCGAGCGCCATGACGCGCTTGCCGGCATGCATGACGAATTCACAGCCACCACCCAGTGCCATGCCCTGCACCGCAGCGACGGTCGGGACTTGCGCGTACTTGAGCGTCTGCGAGGCACGCTGGAACTTCTCGACGGTCTTTTCGAGCACGTCGAACTGGCCGGCAACGATCGCTTCCGTCACCTGCGCCAGGTTGGCACCGACTGCAAACGGCGCTTCGTGCCAGAGCACAACGCCATCCAGTGTCGTTTCGGCCTGACGCACGGCGGCGATGACGCCGTCGAGCACTTCGTCGCCGATGGTGTGCATCTTCGACTTGATGGAAATGATGCCGATTCCGGCGTCGACCGCAGGAAGCACCCAAAGGCGCACGCCGTCGTTCTCGAACAGCGTTTCGCCGGATTTTTCGGGCGTCGCACCGCTCTCGCCGAGCACGCGCTCGGGAAACAACTGGCGCTGATAAACCGGCAAGGTCGACCGGGCGACATAGGCATTCTTGCTCGCCGAATACGAACCCTGGGCGCTATGCACGCCGGTCCGCCCGGCTTCCAGAACCCAGGCCGGCAACGGCGTGGCACTCATCGTCTTGCCGGCTGCGATGTCGATAGCGATGGCTTTGGCAATCTCGCTCCAGCCGGCAGCCTGCCAGGTCTCGAACGGCCCCTGCGCCCAGCCGAAGCCCCAACGCATGGCGAGATCGAGGTCACGCGCGTTGTCGGCAACGTTCTCCAGTTGCGCCGCGGCGTAATGGAAGATGTCGCGGAAAATGGCCCACAGGAACTCCGCCTGCGGATGTGCCGAACCGCGCAAGGCGGCGAATTTCTCGGCCGGATTCTTCATCTTCAGGATGGCCGCCACTTCCTCGGCCACTTCGCCCTCGGACTTCCGGTAATCCTGCGCCTTGAGGTCGAGCACCTGGATTTCCCTGCCCTGCTTGCGGAAGATGCCGCAGCGGGTCTTCTGGCCGAGCGCGCCCTGGGCAATCAGCGCCTGCAGCCAGGCAGGACTAGTGAAGTATTTGTGCCACGGATCGCCGGGCAGCGTGTCCTGCATGGTCTTGACGACGTGGGCCAGGGTATCGAGGCCGACGACATCGGCGGTGCGATAGGTGGCGCTCTTCGGGCGGCCGATCTTCGGGCCGGTCAGCGCATCGACTTCGTCGAATCCGAGACCGAAAGCTTCGGTGTGATGCATGACGGCGAGAATCGACATGACGCCGATGCGGTTGGCGACGAAGTTCGGCGTATCGAGGGCGCGGATGACGCCCTTGCCGAGGCGCGAAGTCAGCCAGGTTTCCAGCGCATCGAGCGTGCTGCAGTCGGTACTCTGCGTGCCGATGATCTCGACCAGGTGCATGTACCGCGGCGGATTGAAAAAGTGGATGCCGCAGAAACGGGGGCGGACGGCTTCCGGCAAGCCCTGAGCCAGCGCATTCATCGACAGGCCGGAAGTGTTGGAAGCGATGATGGCGTTCGGCGCGAGGTGCGGGGCGATCTTCGCGTAGAGGTCGTTCTTCCAGTCCATACGCTCGGCGATGGCCTCGATGACGAGGTCGCATTCAGCGAGCAACGGCAGGTGCTCGTCGTAGTTGGCGGCGTCGATGAACTTCAGCTTGGCCTTGCTGGCCAGCGGTGCCGGGTCCAGCTTCTTGAGGCCGTCGAGCGCCTTCTTGACGACACCATTCTTGTCGCCTTCCTTGGCCGGCAGGTCGAACAACACGACCGGCACGTTGGCGTTGGCCAGGTGCGCGGCAATCTGCGCCCCCATGACGCCAGCGCCCAATACGGCAGCTTTCTTCACGATCAACTTGTTCAATTGCATCTCCTTTTAAGTCTCTTATTTTCCGCTTCGTTAATATAAAACGAACGTTTGAATTATAGAACAGGGACTTCCACGGTCAACCGGTTTTTTGGCCGAAAATCAAAAAAATCCCCGGACTGGCCGGGGACGAAGTACGCAAGGAATTGTTGAAAGATCAGAAAGCCATCGAAAACTGGGCGCCAATAAGGAATGCCTGGTTGTCGTAGTCACCGGTGACGCGGCCGCGGCCTGCAGCAGTCTGGTTGTTGTCGATCTGGGTATCCTTGACCAGCAGATAGGCAGCACCAACATCGAGCGTCGTCGTCTTCGACGGCTTCCACTGGGCACCGAGACTGAACCAGGTACGATCATTGTCCGGCAACGAAACGAGGCGGGTCGCATCCCCCTTGACCGGCGTCTGGTCGTAAGCGATCCCGGCCTTCAGCTTCCACGCATCGTTCAACTGATAATTCGCACCCAAGGCGACACGCCACGTATCGCGGAAGTCGGTATCGAGCGTCTGCGCGATATTTCCTTGCACAGCACCGGGACCGGTGGTTTGCGCATTGACGACGTCGACCTTCGGAATGCTGCTCCAACCAGTCCACGACACATCACCGAGCAGTTCGACACGCTCATTCAGCTTGTGCGTGGCACTCAGGATCCAGGTGTCGGGCAACGTGATCGACGCCTTGGCTGCACGGTTGACCGTCGCGCCATACAGAGGCGCCCCGGAAACCTGCGCCAGCGGACCGGAAAATTCGAAATCGCCATCCAGATCGTACTCGGTCGTCGAACGGTAGGACAAACCAATCTTGGTCGACGGCATGATGGTAAACAGGGCACCGATATTCCAGCCCCAGGCAGTGCCATCCAGATTCAGAAGCGCCGTCGTCCCCGCCGCAGCGGTGCTGGTCACGGTGAGCGCCCGCTCATACTCCGCTGTCAGTTGCTGGTAATTGACGCCGCCGCCGATCGATAGCCACTCATTCGCCCGCCACGCGATCGACGGGTTGAGATTGATTGTCTGAATGTCGAACTTCACCGACTGGGCGGCGCCATACCACGGGTTGTCATACTTGCTCATCAGCCCAAACGGCGCGCCGATACCGAGGCCGGCGTAGATATCCTTGGTCAACCGCCACGACAGGTAAGCGTTCGGCACAAAGCCGGTGGCGCCACCATCGCTGTTACCAGACAGCACGCCCGTCGACGACGACGTGTTGTTGAACTGGTACTGGGTATTGATGATCGCCAAACCAGCCGATACCTCGCGGTCCTGCAACTGGGTCATGCCTGCCGGATTGAAGAAGATCGTGCTGGCGTTGTCGGCCACGGCGGCCGAGCCGGCGTAGGCGTTGCCGAGACCGCTGGCATTTTGCTCCAGCAGCTGGAAGCCGGCCGCTGCAGCGCTGCCCGAAAAAGCGATTGCGATGAGCGCCGGAATGAGGCGCAGATTGGTTTGGTTCATTGATTTGTCTCCTGATTTGTTTTGTTGGGAGGAACTCTCCCTTGACTGCCACTACGATTAAATCCCAAAGATGCGAGTGAAACATTGTTTGAATTGCACTATTTCAAACGTTCGTTGGAAATAAACAACACTACGACTCCTTTCCCTGCAGAAAGTGGATCGGCCCACCGGTGAAGGGGGCAAAGCCGGTGCCAAATATTACGCCGGCATCCGCCAGAGCGGCATCGGCAACCACACCGTCGGCGACCAGTTTTTCGACCCGCTCGATGAGCGGTGCGACCAGTCGATCGGCCAGACCGGCCGGTACGCTGCCGGCGGCAAGCTTGGCGGCCTTGCCCGACGACCAGTCGTAGAAGCCCTGCCCGCTCTTCTTGCCAAGCCGGCCTTGTTCGACGCGTTCAATCAGGCAACGCGGCGCCTCGGCCCCACCGGCCAGTTGCTTGCCGGCGGCCATGGCGATGTCGAGGCCGACGGTGTCGACCAGTTCGATCGGCCCCATCGGCATGCCGAAGGCGAGCATGGCTTCGTCGACCGTTTCCGGCGAAATGCCCTCGTCGACCGCCCGCATGGCGGCCAGCATGTAGGGCGCCAGTACGGCATTGACCAGGAAACCCGGCTCGCTCTTGACCGGCAGCGGCAGCTTGTCGATCTGCTTCACGAACGCACAGGCGGCCTGCACGGCGGATGGATCGGCCCCCTCGGCTTCGACGACTTCAACCAGTGGCATCATCGCCACCGGGTTGAAGAAATGGATGCCAACCAGGCGTTCCGGCCGGACGAGCACGGTGCGCAGGTCTTCGAGCTTGAGGCTGGAGGTGTTGGTCGCCAGCACGGCGCCCGGTTTCATGCGCAGTTCGAGCGACTTGAACAGCGCGTGCTTGGCCTCGACGTTTTCGAAGATGGCTTCGATGACGACGTCGGCATGGGCGACCCCATCGCCGTTCGGGTCGGGAATCAGGCGGTCGAAGGCATCGCGAATCTTGAGCGGCTCGCGCAGGCGCTTGGCGAACAGGGCATGGGCGCGCTTGAGGGCGGGTGCGATGCGTTCCAGCGTCTGGTCCTGCAACGTCACGGTCATGCCGCGCAGGGCGCACCAGGCGGCGATGTCGCCGCCCATGACGCCGGCGCCGATGACATGCACGCGTTCGGCCTTGAAGGCGGACGCCTTGCCGAAACCCTTGAGGCGCTCCTGCAGGTGATAGACGCGGACCAGATTGCGCGCCGTCGGCGAGGCGATGATGCGGTCGACGATTTCCGGCGCGGCCAGCGCGTTGCCGTCATGGTTCTGCCACAGGTCGATGATGGCGTAGGGCGCCGGGTAGTGTTCCGGGCGGGCCTTTTTCGCCACCTGCTTGCGGGCGCCGTTGGCGACGACCGCCTTGAGCGGACCGTTGAGCAGGCGTTGCATGAAGGGCAACGGTCGGCGCGGCTGGCCGGAAAGCAGCAGTTGGCGGGCAGCCATTTCCATGACGCGCGGCGGCACGCAATCGTCGGCCAGCCCCATCTTTTTGGCGCGCTTGGCGTCGATGGTTTTGCCGGTCAGCATCATGTCGAGCGCCGCTGCCGGGCCGACGCGCTTCGGCAGCCGGAGCATGCCGCCCCAGCCGGGGAAGATGCCGAGCATGACTTCGGGCAGGCCCATTTTCGTACCGGCTTCGTCGACGGCCAGCAGGTAGCGGCAGGCCAAGGCCAGTTCCAGGCCGCCACCGAGGCAATGGCCACGGACCAAGGCCAGCGTCGGGTAGGGCACGGCGGCCAGCCGGTTGAACAGGTTCCAGCCGCGCGTCACCAGTTCCCGCCCCTTTTCCGGCGTATCGAGTTGCGAGAATTCTCCGATGTCGGCGCCGGCGATGAAACCGGCTTCCTTGCCGGAGCGAAAGATCAAACCGGCCGGCGGCGCCTTGTCGAGGCTGTCGAGGATTTGTCCCAGTTCGGCCAGCAGCGCCGCCGACAAGGCGTTGGTCGCCTCCCCGGCCCGGTCCAGCGTAGCGATGGCGATACCTTGGGCATCCCGCGTCAATCGCCAGTGTTGCAGATTCAGTTCCATAGTCTTCCTTATTGCGGACGGTGAGCGCTGGCGGCAAACGCCAGCGACAGGGCGCCGGGCCCGACATTGACCGCCGCCGTCTTGCTCATCGGCGACAGCAGCAGATCGATACCGTGCGCCTGGGCGGCACTGGCCAACCGGGCATAGCCAGGCAGGGCCTGCACGGCCGCCGGCTCGCCGCCATAACTCAGGCAAATCACCGGGGCGTCGAGACCTTCGCTGATCCGGCGCGCGGCCCGCTCGAACAATTGCTCAACGCCGGCGGCAAAGCCGCGCACCTTGTCCACCGTGCTGGTCACGTCGCGATGGCAATGCAGGACGGGTTTGACGTCTAGCCACGAACCCAGCGTGTAGGCGCTCCAGCCAAGACTGGTGTCGCCCTTCTTCGAAGCCCGCTTGTAGATGTGGAAAAGATCGGCCGGCACCAGGTAGGTGTGGGTGTTTTCGATGAGATAACGCAGCCGTTCGCCGATGGCGCTCGGGGCGCCGCCTTCGCGGATGAGGCGAACGGCTTCGGCAACCGGGACGGCCTGACCAGTGAACAAGTTGCGGGTGGACAGCACGGCCAAACCAAAACGTTCGGACAAACCGGCGGCGCGCCTGATCGCCTTGTATTTGGTCAGAATGGCGCGCGAGGCTTGCATGGCATGGTCGAAAATCGGGCTACGCGTGCTGGTGATGGTCAGGCAGAAGACGTAGTCGTAATCGAGCACCAGGCGCTCGAGAAAGAGCTGCTCGATCTGAGCCACCGAATAGGGAATGGACTCGGCGAAATCCTCGCTTTTACGGTCAAGGTGCCGGGCATAGAAGGCCTGCGTTTCCTGCGGGTCGCGCCGGTCCTCGATCAGTTGGTCGCCTACACGCAAACAGATCGGCATGACCAGCACATCGTGCGCGTCGAGAAACGCGCGCGGCAGGTCGCAGGCCGAATCGACCACAATTCCGATGCGCATCTCAGTCTACCGCCTCGACCAGCATCGCACCACCCAGCCCGCCGCCGATGCAGATGGTGGCGATTCCGCGCTTGCCCTTGGTGCGCCGCAATACCTGCAAGACGTGCAGGACAATCCGCGCCCCGGAGGCACCGACCGGATGGCCGATGGCGACGGCACCGCCATCGACATTGAGTTTTTCTTCGTCGATGGCGCCGAGGGCGGCGGGCAGGTCGAGCTGTTCGCGGCAGTATTCGTCGGATTTCCACGCTGCCTGACAACCGAGCACCTGCGCCGCGAAGGCTTCATTCAGTTCCCAGGCGTCGATGTCGTCGAGGACCAGGCCGTGGCGAAGGAGCAGCGGCGTCACGGCATGCACCGGACCGAGGCCCATCTGCGCCGGGTCGAGGCCGGCCCATTCGCTGTCGACGATCTTGCCGATGGGCTTGAGGCCCCATTTCTCGACGGCCTCTTCCGACGCCAGGATCACCCAGGCGGCGCCGTCGGTGATCTGCGAACTGTTGGCGGCCGTGATGTTGCCGTATTTCTTGTCGAAGAAAGGCTTGAGCTTGGCCATCCCGGCCATGCTGGCATCGGCCCGCACGCCGTCGTCTTCGGCATAGACCTTACCCTGCCCATCGACGACCGGAACGATCTCGCCAAAGTAGCCGGCGGCCCGCGCCGACATCGCCTTGAGATGGCTTTTGACGGCGAACTCGTCCATCTGCTGGCGGTTGATGCCGAATTTCCAGGCCAGGTTTTCGGCGGTCTGGCCCATGAGCAGGCCGACGACCGGATCGGTCAGGCCCTTCATGAGGCCGATCACCGGCTTGAGCAACGCGGCCAGTGGCAATTTCAAAAAATGGCCAAATTTCTGGTTGACCGTACGAAGGCTCATCATGCCGGCGAACCAGCGCACCATGGCGTCCGAATAGAGCAGCGGCGCCCTTGAGAGTGCATCGACGCCGCCGGCCAGCACCAGTCCGGAACGCCCGCACTGGATGTTGGCGATGGCCGAGTCGATGGCCTGCATGCCCGAGGCGCAGTTGCGCATGACCGTCCAGCCCGGCACCTTGTTGCCGCAGCCGAGGCGCAGGGCGACCATGCGGCCGATGTTGGTTTCGTCCGGCGAGGGCGCGGCACAGCCGAGGATGACTTCGTCGAGATCGCTCGGCGCGAAGGGCTGGCGCAGGAGCAAAGCCCGGCCGGCCTGGGTGGCGAGGTCGGAGGCGGCAAAGATGCCCGGCCCTTTCTGCGCCTTGAGGAACGGCGAACGGGCGCCGTCGACGATGTAGATGGTTTTCATAGGAAGATCCACGGCAACCCCTCCCGGCCTCCCCTTTTCAGGGGAGGGGCAGTCCATCCGGAGCCCATCGCTCCCCCCTGAGAAGGGGGGCTGGGGAGGTTCAGGTTTTTACAGAAAACGAACATCAAGCCGCCATCCGGCATTCGGCCGGCTTGTTCGCCGTGGCGACGCCGTAATCGAACGGGAAGTCATCGACATGGACGACGATGTCGCGCAGGTGATTGCGCCGTTTCATGATCTCGAACTCGGCGGCCGTGATGACCCCGGCTTCGAAGGCGACTATCGCTATATCACGCACGTTGGCCAGCGGATTGTTGTCGAACTGCCCTTCCTTCTCGGCGGCGCGAATTTTTGCCTCAATCGCTTCGGCTTCCAGCGTGGCCAGCAAGGCCAGCTCGATGGCGCCCACCGGCTCGCTTTCGACCAGCGGCAGATAGCATTCTGCCGTCAGCCGGTCGCGGGTGGCGGACGGTGCGATCAGGGCCTTGGCTACCTGATGGCCGACCTCGTCGGATGGCACGACATAGGGATGGCCCCACGGGAAGATCGAGCGATGCAGGAAGGCGGCGATGAAGCGCACCGGGAAGTTGGCGATGACGCCATCGAAGGCCTGCTGCGCCTTGTACATGGCGTCCCAGATCGCCCAGTGAGCGAGCGGCGCGTCTTCGGCTTTCCGGCCCTCTTCCTCGTAACGCTTGAGCGTGCACGAGATCAAGTACATCTGGGCGAGGATGTCGCCAAGCCGGGCTGAGAGCTTTTCACGCCGTTTGACGCTGCCACCGAGAACGAGCAACGAGATGTCGGCCATGAAGGCGAAGGCAGCCGAGAAGCGCGTCAGCTGCTGGTAGTAACGCTTCATTTCGGGCGCCGTATCGACGTTGACCGTAGCAAAGTGCGAGCCGGTCATGCCCAGCCACAACGCGCGGCAGCCGTTCCTGATCGTGAAGCCGATGTGGCCGAACAAGGCCTTGTCGAAATCGACCAGCCCCTGCTTCTGATCCGGGTTCTGCGCTGCCTGCATTTCCGGCAGCAAATAGGGATGGCAACGGATGGCGCCCTGGCCGAAGATGATCAACGAGCGGGTCAGGATGTTGGCGCCTTCGACGGTGATGCCGATCGGCACCTGCTGGTAGGCGCGGCCGAGGAAATTGTTCGGGCCAAGGCAGATGCCCTTGCCGCCGATGACATCCATGCCGTCATTGACCACCTGACGGGCGCGCTCGGTGACGTGGTACTTGGCGATAGCCGAAACGACGGATGGCTTCTCGCCGAGATCGACGGCGCCGGCCGTCATCTTGCGCACGGCGTCCATCATGTAGGTGTAGGCGCCGATGCGGGTCAGCGCCTCCTCGACGCCTTCGAACCGGCCGACGGCCATCTTGAATTGCGAACGCACGCGGGCATAACCGCCGACGGCGCGTGCCGTCATCTGGGCCATGCCGGTATTCGATGACGGCAAGGAAATCGAGCGACCGGCTGCCAGGCACTCCATGAGCATGCGCCAGCCCTGGCCGGCCATCGCCGGACCGCCGATGATGAAATCGAGCGGCATGAAGACATCCTTGCCGCGCGTCGGGCCGTTCATGAACATGGCGTTGAGCGGGAAGTGGCGGCGGCCGGTGTCGACGCCCGGCACGTCATAAGGCACCAGCGCACAGGTGATGCCGATGTGCTTCTTGTCACCGAGCAGGCCGTCCGGGTCGTACAGATGGAAAGCCAGGCCGAACACCGTGCACACCGGGGCCAGCGTGATGTAGCGCTTGTCCCAGGAAACCCGCATGCCGAGCACTTCCTTGCCCTGCCACATGCCCTTGCAGACGACGCCGGCATCGGGAATCGATGCCGCATCGGAACCGGCCCACGGGCTGGTCAGCGCGAAGGCCGGCACCTCGATGCCCTTGGCCAGGCGCGGCAGGTAATGATTCTTCTGCTCTTCGGTACCGTAGTGCAGCAACAGTTCGGCCGGGCCGAGCGAGTTCGGCACCATGACCGACACCGACAGCGCCGACGAGCGTGTCGACAACTTGGTGACCACCTGCGAATGGGCGTAGGCCGAGAATTCCAGACCGCCGTACTTCTTCGGGATGATCATGCCGAGGAAGCCCTTGTCCTTGATGTAGCGCCAGGCTTCGGCCGGCAGGTCGTACAGTTCGTGCGTGACTTTCCAGTCATCGACCAGACGGCAGGCTTCGGCGCATTCCTTGTCGAGGAAAGACTGTTCTTCCGGCGTCAGCTTGGGCTGCGGGTAGGCATGCAGTTTCTGCCAGTCGGGCTGACCGCGAAACAGCTCACCCTCCCACCAGACGGTGCCGGCTTCGAGCGCGTCGCGCTCGGTATCCGACATCTGCGGCAACACCTTGCGATAGGTGGAAAAAATGGGCCGGGTGATGATGCTTCGGCGCAAGGGCCGAATCAGGATCAACCCGGCCAAAGCCACCAGGGCTAATGCCCCGAGCAGAGGGATGAAGTTGTCGAACATGCTGTTGTCTCCTTTTATGTCTTTTTAATTTTGGTCATTTTTTGCCGTTGACCGTGGCATTCATCAAAACTGCGGCAAAGGCGCCCGCAAACCGCCGAGCAGGAAAGACATCAGGCGCGGCACCAGGCGATCCAGGCGATCTGTCGAATCCTCGGCCTCGATCTGCCAGTCGGTGACCAGACGCAGGGCATCGGTGCCGGCAATGGCGTAGGACGTGGCGCCGAGCATGAAATGAAAACGCCAGACGATCTCGGCCTTGGGCACCTCGGGGAGCGCCTTGAACAGCGCCTCCTTGTAGCGATCCATAACCGCCTGGTATTCATGCGCCAGAAAGGCACGGATGAACTCCGAAGGCTCGGTCAGCGTCCGGCCCAGCAGGCGCAGAAAGGTCATGCCGCCGCGATTTTCGTCGCCGGCCATGCGCAGCAAGGTGCCAAAAAAAGCATCGACAATCGCCGACGGCTTGACCGGCAGGCCAGCCGCCTCGGCTTCGAGTTGATCGAGCACCCGCATGCGCTCCTCATTGAGCCAGTCGAGCCGACGCCGAAAAACCTCCTGCATCAACGACTCCTTGGAGCCGAAGTGGTAATTCACCGCCGCCAGATTGACCCCGGCCTCACCGGTAATCTGGCGCATTGACGTGCCCTCGTAGCCATGCGCCATGAACAGGCGCTCACCGGCATCGAGGATGCGTTCACGAGTATCGACAGTACGGACTTCCATGGGGTGGCCTCTGTTTTCTTATGATTCATACGTTCGTTTTAATCATAAGAAAAAGAAACCGACTACGCAAGCCTTATTTGAAAACTAAGAATTACGCTGCCGAATGAAGGCGATGACCTCATCGGCCGGCACCGGCGGACTATAGAGATAGCCCTGCACCAGATCACAGCCCCGACTACGCAGGTAGTCGTACTGTTCGAGGGTTTCAACCCCCTCCGCCACCACTTTCAGGCCGAGGTTGTGGGCCAGCCCGATGGTCGCATCGCAAATCACCGAGCCGTCCATATCCATGCCGATTTCCTCGACAAAGGAACGATCCAGCTTGAGGTGGCGGAGCGGGAACATGCGCAGGTAGCCGAGCGACGAATAGCCAGTACCGAAATCATCGATGGCAATGATGATGCCCATGTCATGCAGAATATCGAGAATACGCACGGTCTCCTGGGGTTGCTCCATGGCCGCCGATTCGGTGATTTCGAAAATGAGATCCCCGGGGTTCAGGTCATAAGCCTCAATCACGCCTTTGGCCACTACCGGCAGGTTACCGTTGCGCATCTGGATGACAGAGATGTTGATACCCATCCTGACGCCACTGAGTCCCGCCGCACGAAATTCGGACAATTGCCGGCAGGCGGCCCACAGGACCCATTCGCCGAGCGGCTGGATCAGCCCGGTTTCCTCCGCAATGCCAATGAAGGCACCCGGGGCCAGCAGTCCTCGCTCGGGATGCTGCCAGCGAACCAGCGCTTCGACGCCGGCCACCTTGCCACTCGCCACATCGATAATCGGCTGGAAGTGCAGGCGAAACTCTTCGCGAGCCAGGGCCTGACGCAGTGCATGCTCGGTTTTCAGGCGATCCAGTGCCGCGTCATTCATCTTGGCATCGAAAAACTGGAAGTTGTTCCGCCCCGCTGCCTTGGCGTGATACATGGCGGCATCGGCGTTCTTCATCAGGATCTCGCCGTCGATCCCGTCGTTCGGAAAAATGGCAACGCCGATGCTCGGTGAAGTGTATAGATCGAAGCCACCGATCAGATAAGACTGGCCGACGCTGAACACCAGCTTTTCGGCAACCAGCGCCACCGACCTGGTGTGATCGACACCGGAAAGCATGATCACGAACTCGTCGCCACCCAAGCGGGCGACCACGTCGCTTTCGCGCACGCAGCCGCGCAGACGGCGGCCGACTTCAATGAGCAGTTCGTCGCCGACATGGTGGCCCAGGGTGTCGTTGATCACCTTGAAGCGATCGAGATCGATGAACAACACCGCTATCCGCGTCCCCTCGCGGCGAGCGACAGCCAGCGCCTGATCAAGGCGTTCCTTGAGGCTGAAACGGTTGAGCAGACCAGTCAGCACGTCATGGTGCGCCATGTGTTCAAGCTTGGCCTCAACCGCCCGCTCCGACGAAATGTCGGTGAAATGCGCAACGTGGTAACGCACCCTGCCGATTTCATCGCGAATCACCGAAATACTCAGCCATTTGGGATAAACCCCGCCATCCTTGCGCCGGTCCCAGATTTCACCCTGCCAGAAGCCGCGATCGGCGATGGTATTCCACATCCGGTGGTATTCAATATCGCTGGTCCGCCCGGCCGATAGCATCCGCGGGTTCTTGCCCTTGACGTCGTCCAGGGCATAACCGGTCAGCACCGTAAAGGCCGGATTGACCGTAATGATACGGTTTTCCCGGTCGGTAATCAGGATCGCCTCGCCGCTGTGCTCGAAAGCACTGCCCAGCAACTGCATCTGTGACTCCAACTGCCGGATGTCCGTCAGATCCTGCGCTGTTCCGATAGTGCGTAACGGCTGCCCCTGGTCGTCATAGTGGGTATTTCCCCGCTCCAGAATGAGCTTGATGCGTCCGTCGGGCATGAGCAGCCGGTGCTCGATTTCGTAGTCGTGGTGCTGCGCCACCGAATCACGAAAAACCCGGTCAACCCGGTCCCGATCATCAGGGTGAACAAAGCTCAGAAAGACCTTGTAAGAACCGACCACCTGGGCCGGGTCCAGCTCGAAAATCCGGTACAACTCATCCGACCAGACCAGTTCATTGCTCACCAGATCGAGTTCCCAACTGCCGAGCCGGGCCAGTCTCTGCGCTTCGCCCAATTGCTTCTGGCTGCTTCGTAGCGCCTCCATGGCGACGAACTGATGATGGCGACTCCGGAAGGCCCAGATCAGCGTCACCCCCAGCCCGGCAAACAGCACGAAACCGATCACACCAACCCACAGGGCACGCCCCTGCCATTCCGCCATCACATCTTCCCTGGCCAGCCCGGCGACCACGTAGAAGGGGTAACCAGCCAGCACCCTGAAGGCGCAAATACGCCAAATACCATCCTCTGCGAGCATGTCGAAGCTACCTTCTGACACACCACGGCGGACCTGCTCAACCATCGGATGCTGCTCGGCAAAGCCAATCTCACGGCCAGGCGGAAACGGCGGTTCGCGGACGACCGCCACATGGTTGTCGCGGCGCCGGATAACCAACACCCCCTTGCCCCCTGAACGCACCGACTGGAACAACTGGCTGAAGTGGGTTAGCTCGATGGCGGCGCTGACCGCTCCGCGGAAACTGCCGTCGGCGGCACGAATGGCGCGGGCCGCAACCAAGGTCGGCCGGCCGGTAATCCGTGACATGACGACGTCCGAAAAAACGATGGTATCGCTGCTGGCACGCCGCAACTCCTTGACGTAGCCGCGGTCCAGCAGATTGACGTATTCGCCCCCACCTGAAATATAAAGCACGTCACCCCGCGCATCGATGACGCGGAAGCCTGCCACTTCCGGAAAAACATGCAGATAGCGCTGCATGTCGCTCTCCAGCGTCTGACGATGGACGGCAACCGCCTCGTGCCTGAGGGCATCCGTCGGCAGGCGATCGATGAGATCGATCAGGGTGGCGTCGACGCGGCGCAGGGTGGCATCGAGATGCGTCTCGATCAGCTCGACCTGCATCTGCGCTGTCGTTTTCGCCCCATCCCACAGTTCGCGCTGAGCCAACCACAGGTTATAGCCAAATAGCATAACCCCTGCGACAAAGAGAGAAAACAGCAAGACCCACAAACGTGAGTTCGGCCGCCCGGACCTATCCACCCATACCCCCTGTTTTTATTGACCAACGCCCCCTGCACACATTCTGCGCACGAAGAACGGGAATTTCAATCAGTTCGCCAGTACCAAAACCGGACTTTGCCGCTCATAACGCAGGAAACGACAGGAAACCGCTGCCCCACTATGGCGTTCAACATAGGTCTGCCGGTCCAACTCATCGACATGACAAAGCGTCAGATCGACGGCGTCGGGGAATCGCACGTCACCGGTGAAATCTCGATCAATCCGCGTCAGGTAAAAATATCGGCAATACGGCCAAGCCGCGGCGTAGACACTCGCCCCGCCAATTACGAAGACCGGCTTGCCAGTGGCCAGCGCACCACACAATGCGTCCTTGATCGAGTGAACGGCGGTACAGCCGAAGCGTGGCGTGAAATCGCTCTGTCGAGTCAATATGAAAGAATCGGCCGGCACGACCTCCATGGATTCGTAGGTCTGCCGTCCGATGACCAATGCTGCACCAGCCACGGAACGTTCGAAATAGGCCAGCTCTTCCGGAATGTCCCAAGGTAGCCAGTTGTCGAGACCAATCATGCCATTGCTCGACACGGCGCCAATTGCCGAGATCACCGTTTGCGCTTTGCCCATTGCTCGCGTGTCAGCACAAGCGAAATGGCGGGCGTCCCCTGCCCGTTATAGACATGCGGCTTGTGCATCGAAACGCGGGCCGAGCTAACGATGGCCATACCGAAAATAGCGTCCATCACATCGAGAATGCTCGACTCCAGGCATTCGCAGTGGGCATTGTTCTCCAGTTCGCGGATGGCCAGGAAGATCACCTCGTAATCGACTACCTGCCGAATATCGTGCGGATCAGCCACGGACTCCATCGGCGCCCATGCGTCGGCATGAACGATCACCGCCTGCGCCCCGTGTTTTTCGAGCGGATTGCAGCCAGTGCGTAGTTGAATGGTGGCATCCACGGAGGCGCACCAATGATTTTCATGCACGAATCATGTTCCTTTTATGTCATTCAATATGTGCCAAGGCAGAACGATACCAAAGCCCACACCAATCAGCCGGCAAAAAAAAAGCGCAGCAGCGCCTTGATAAAGCAGCCGGATAATCAGCTCAAGCGGTCACGTTGACCAGAGTTCCCGTCTGTTGGCCTGATGTATTGACCACAGGTGCAGCGGAACTGCTGAGAATATCCGATTCAAGTATGTTGGCAATCTGCGTTCTCAGATCACCCAACTGATTTTGCACCTCTCCAGCTGAATTTTGTGTCGCCAGATCAAGCCTTGCCTGCGTTGCATCGCCATGTGCCTGCCTGGATTGCACCTGCAGCGAACGTGCATTTTCCTGGGCACGATCTGCAACGGTTTGCGCCGATTGCGCCTTGGCTTGCAAGGCCGCAGCCTGCTGCTCTGCCCGATCAGCATTCTGCCGCGCCTGCTGCAACTGAATTTGCGCCCACAGACCACTGCCGGCCGATTGGGCGCTGGATGCCGAGGTTACAGCCATTTCGTCACCAATTGCCTGTCAAAGAACCACCAAATCCTAAGCCGTTACATTAACCAGCGTACCGGTCTCCTGCCCCTGCGCATTCTTGACCGGACGGGGCGGCTCCTCAGTGCGCTCTACACGCTCTTCTGGACGCGGTTCGCGCTTCTCAATCTGTTGAGCCTGTTGGGCCTGCTGGGTTTGTGCGGCCTGAGCATTCGAGCTCGTATAGGCGCTGATACTGGAAGTTACTGATTGGATAGCCATTTCTTCACCTCAAAACGAGAATTCCTGAACTAACTTTACACCATTCAGCAAAATATTCCAGAAGTATCCTCAGCACGCAATACTCAAAAAATATTAAAATCCACAAGCAAGCCATCCTTTCGATTTCCGCATGCCCCAGCAAAAGCGGATCCGGGCTTCATTACCAAAACTCCGGCACCTGGTCATGAGGACTGTCTGGAAAACTCTTCTGTCTACGACACAATGGAACACAGCAACCTCCCGGCCATACTTCTTTTGCTGACCTGCGCAGTATCCGGTGTCTTTATTGCCCGTCGGCTTCGCCTTCCCTCGCTCCTGGCCTATTTGCTTGTTGGAATCGCTCTCGGGCCACATGGATTCGGGATCCTCGCCGAATCCGATGAGGTTGGCACGCTGGCCGAGTTCGGTGTGGTGTTTCTCATGTTCTCCATCGGACTGGAATTCAGTGTCAGCCGATTGCGGGCAATGCAAGGCCTTGTCTTTGGTTTTGGTGGAACCCAAGTACTTCTCACGGCATTGGCCACGACACTGGCGGCAATTTACGGTTATGGCCAAAACTGGGAAGTAGGCCTGGTCGTTGGCCTGGCTGTAGCCATGTCATCCACTGCGATTGTCGCCAGAATGCTATCCGAACGCTTCGAATTGCACTCCCGATCAGGGCGCCAGACCATGGGCGTGCTGCTTTTTCAGGACATCGCAGTTGTACCTTGCCTGATCCTTTTCCCAGCCCTGGCTCGCCAACAAGCAGACCTGACGGAAGCCATGGGCATGGCCATGCTGCAAACCGGTGCCATCCTGATCGTACTCATCGGTCTGGGGCGGCGTCCCATGCAGATCCTATTGGACACGGTCGCCCATCGACGCTCCGAAGAACTCTTCGTCCTGACCACGCTGTGGATCGTTCTCGCACTGGGATTTGCGACACATGCTGCCGGTCTTTCCCTTGCCTTGGGCGCATTTGTCGGCGGCATGCTGATTTCCGAAACCATGTACCGGCACCAGGTCGAGGCCGACATACGACCATTCCGCGATATTTTGCTGGGCCTGTTCTTTGTAACCGTCGGCATGATGCTCGACGTTATGTATGTCGTCACGCACTTGCCTGCCCTCCTTCTTGCCGTCGCACTCCTGATCGGTGGAAAGAGCGTTGTCGTGTTGCTTATTACCCGGCTTTCAAAAAGCCCGCTCGATGTCTGCCTGCGAACCGCCGCCCAGCTATCACAGGCCGGCGAATTCGGTCTGGTGCTGATCCAGCTAGGCTACACACTGAAACTGATCCCTCAGGATGTTTTCCAGCTCACCCTGTCGGCAATGCTGATTTCAATGTTTATCGCCCCGTTCCTGATTGAATGGGCGGCCAATAAATCGGGAGAAATGGCCCGCGGGGATTGGGCACACAAAGCGAAAACAATTCACGACATTGCCGTCGGATCTTTTGCCAAGGAAAACCACGTAATTCTTTGTGGCTATGGCCGCACCGGCGAACAAATAGGTCGCTTTCTCTCGGACGAAGGCATTGAGTTCATCGCACTCGACATCATCCCCGGCACAATCAAGAAAGCCCCACCGCCGGGCGGTACCATTGTTTATGGCAATGCTGACCGGATTGAGGTTCTCAAGGCGGCCGGGATTTCCCGCTGCCGTGGCGTGGTGATTTCCTACCACGACATCTATTCAGCTGAACGGGTTCTGCATCTGGTCCGGCAGGAAAGAGGAGACATACCGGTCATTGTTCGGGCCGCCGACGAGTCAGCCGTCGCCAAACTCAAAGCAGCCGGAGCAACCGAAGCCATTCCCGAGGTACTGGAGGGCAGCCTGATGATTGCCGTTGAAGCCCTGGTCCAATTCGGTGTCCCGATCGAAAAGGCGATGTCCAGAATTCGCGATGTCCGAGCCCAGCGCTATTCGACACTCAAGGCGTTCTATGGCAAGGATAACGCACCGGGCAATCACGAAAAAACGCTCTGACATCCGACCTCCTGAACAACATAGTTCGGCAACCGGAAAGCACGAAGCCCATGCGTTTAAACATGGGCTTCCTGGATCTTTGACCAAGGCAACGATGGCCATGGTGTTCGGCAATTTGCCGCTGGGATGCTACTCGGTATTCTCGTCAAGCTGCGGCGGACTATCAACCATAAAGCCTCCAGTCTTCTAACAAAAATCCCGCTCTGACGAAACCTGCCACCTGTCAGAACTCAATTCCAGAATACGCCCTTGATCCGGAAAGTCCAGCCCATTTTTTTCATAGCCCAGACTTGCGAAACTTCTGGCGCCATACCTAGGCCATACCTCCTGCCACAGATAGTTGATGAGGCACCAAAGAACGCTCGGAAACAATTAAGCGCTTCCGTATCCCAGAACCTATCTTGCGCTCGACTTCCCACATGGCCATACCCTTGACCACCGCGACTTGTTCGATGGCTGTTACGACATCACCCAGTTTGGTGCACAAATAAAGAGCACCGCGTTCGATTGAAGACTTCACTTTCATTCGGCCAAATCTCCCGTGTAGTAGTTGCGTGATTAACCCTACTGAAGTTGCAACAGGCTTGAAAACAGGAATTTCCTGAGACCATCGATTGATGGCAAAACCTGAACATGGCGCTAAGCAAGCGCGACTGGTTCGAGGCCAGCGTAGCACTTCGAAATACAGCGTTTTGTATCAGTATGTAGCAGCCCCTTGCCTCATTGCCAAAACGCAAAAGCAAAAAACCCGCTGAGCATTGCGCTATGCGGGTTTCCGGTATCTCGAGGATGGGGGGCGGTACCGTTGAAATAGGCGGCGTATGGTTAAGCACAAAATCCAAGAGCTTTGCCTACCCAACAGTGCCCCGTCAGAACCTATCGATCAGTTTTTACATCCAGACCCACCCAGGTTTTTGTTTTCCTTATCGTGGAGTGAATTTGCCAACCTGTAACCTCGACATTCTAATCTGACCGTAGCCGAGACTCTTGGGCCAAGATAGCATCCAGCGCTTCGACTGCGTCGTCGAAATCGAAGTTCTCGATATGCCGGTTCAAGCGGTTCGTCATCTCGCCAAACACCAGGTCTAGGGCTGGACGAATTTCATTGAAAAGCCGGATGCTGGTTATATCCGCGCTCTCAAGGCAGGCGCGTAGCACCAGCAGATTCTGCCGCAAGGCAGCGGAATCAAGGATCGTCGGAGTCGCCTTCCCGGCCGGGGACAGCGATTCCAAGGCCGAGATTACTTGAGCCAGTTTGATCTCAAGACCATCCAGCAAGACCTCCCTCTGGTTACTATCACTGCGCAGTGCAGCCTCCAGTTCAGAGGCCAGGTCATGCAGTTCGATCAGGCCGAAGGTACCAAGCAACCCCTTGATCGTGTGGATCGTCCGGACGGCATCTTCGTGCTGCCCCTGCGCCAGGTATTGACGGACCAAGCGAGCATCATCCCCATGCTCGTTGCGAAGGCGCAGCAAATATTTGAATAGTCGCCCGGCGTCGCCTTTCACCACTATCAGAGCCTGATCCAGGTCCAGTCCGGGGATAGTGGCGAGTTGCCGACGCAGTTCCTTACCGGAGTCGGACAGCCCCGAAATCGGCGCTGGCGAGACAGAAATGTTGGATGTCGGCAGCCAGCGCAGCAAGGTGGCGTAAAGATGATCGGGGTCCACCGGCTTGGCGACGAAGTCGTTCATTCCGGCAGCCCGACAGCGCTCACTGTCTTCATTGAAAGCATTGGCGGTCATGGCCAGGATCGGCGTATCGCGATAGTTCGCCAATTGTCGGATACGCTGTGTCGCTTCGAGGCCATCCATCACTGGCATCTGCACATCCATCAGGATCAGGTCGTAAGCAACCTTGCTTGCCGCCTGCAGCGCCGCTTCGCCGTTCTCCACCACATCCGCGGTCAATCCCACATCGTGCAGCAAGGCCTGCGCCACTTCCTGATTCAGGGTGTTGTCTTCGGCCAGCAGCAAACGACATCCGGCATAAGTCGACAGGCGTGCGGCAAGATTCCCCGGACTGGCGCCCCCCTCGGCTGGCAGGGAAGCCTGGTGTACTCGGGCCTTGGCCAGGCCGAAAGGAAGCTCGACCCAAAAGGTACTACCCACGCCCGGCTCGCTCGCCACCCCGACTTGACCGCCCATCAACTCGGCCAGACGTTTCGAGATGGTCAAGCCCAGTCCAGTGCCACCGTATTGACGGGTGGTCGACGTATCGGCCTGGGCAAAGGCATGGAACAGTCGTTTCTGCTGCTCCGCGGAAATCCCGATGCCGGTGTCACGCACCTCGAAGCGGATCTGCAGGCGATCGCCTTGCAACTGGGTCACCCGCCCGCTAAGACTGACCTGGCCTTGCTTGGTGAACTTGACCGCATTGCCTGCGAAATTGAGCAGGATCTGCCCAAGACGCATGCCATCACCGCGCAGGTAAGGCGGCAGGCCATCCATGTCCACAATCAGGCCAAGGCCCTTGGCATGCACTGTTTCGGCAATCAGCGTGGTGACATTGTCCATGACCCGGGACAACGCGAAATCGCCGTCGGCAAGCTCCAGTTTGCCCGCCTCGATCTTGGAAAAATCGAGGATGTCGTTGATGATCTGCAGCAGGTGGCGCGCCGCGTTGTCGATCTTGGCCAGTTGCTGCTGTTGCTTGGCGCTGACCCCATCGCGACCGACCAGATGCGCCAATCCCATGATGGCATTCATCGGCGTGCGGATCTCGTGACTCATGTTGGCAATGAACTGGCTCTTCGCCAGGTTCGCCGATTCTGCCGCTTCCTTGGCTTCGCGCATGGACGTTTCGACTTGCATGCGCACGCTGATGTCCTGCGCGATGCCGATCAGACCCAACTGGCCATTTTCCAGCACAACGGGAATCTTTTGTGTTTCAAAAATGGTCGTGCGGCCATCCGGGCCGGGAATGTTTTCGTTATAGACAACGGCAACGCCCTTGCGCAGGATTTCCTGATCGACCAGAGCCAGTTCCCTAACCGTCTCGGGAGGGAAAAAAGCATCATCGGACTTGCCGACAATTGCTGCCTCCGGGGCCTGGAAAAACGCTTCCAGCGCTTTGTTGCAACCGAGATAGGTGCTGTGCGCATCCTTTATGAAAATCGGAAAGGGAATGGCGTCGATCACATTGCGCAACAGCGCACGCTCCTGGGCGACGATGGACTCGCTCCTGATCAAGGCGATTTCCCCGGCTTCCGCCTTCAGGCGCAGGCTGATGTTGTTCATCGTACGCAGGTAGTGGGATTTCGTCAGTTTTAGAGCGAACACGATGGCGACAAACATCATGCCGATCAGCAGACGTGAGATGCGCGTATCGGTAATCATCAGGCTGATCAATACCGGCGAGGACAGCATGCCCAGATAGATCCAATAGGCCGGAAGCACGAATGACAGGCTGGATGTCGCCCCTGAAATCATGCCGGTCAGGATCAGAACGCACAGGGTCTGATGCAACGGGTTATCCAGCGGGAACAGGAATACGCCGGCCAGACCGAGAGACAAGCCCGAAGCGCTGGAGCCGAGTATGAACAGGGTGCCCCAGCGCCGGTCGCGTCGCGCTTCGGGCGTCGCGTGCCGATACGCCAGGTAGAGCCTCCAGCGCAGGACGACAATGACCACACCGGCGAAGCCCCACCCGATCAGCGTCCGGTGGTCGATAACCGGCCACTGTGTGATGACAAACAACAGGGTCATCACAACGTTGGCAGCAGCCGAAGCCGGCATGGCCTCATACAGCAGGCTCACCTGCTCAGCAAAGACCGTGACCTGCTGATCGGCTTCAGTCTCCGGTGGCTTGACAAACGTTAGCCTGTCCTTGCTAGGTGTCATTGGCGTTATTCCTCAAGCGCAAGGCGTTTTCCTGTAGGACCAACAAGATAAATTTGACGGTAACATGGGCGCAATATTTTTTGGAGCGGTAGCCGTCTTGCTCGCTAGCTGCGACATGAACTTGATTCTGGGTTCATTCGGCCGAGACGC
>Ga0209211_10000897_pt1 | contig 59017 bp, 52 predicted proteins | sample RifGroA2_FD_183992 | JGI IMG/M metagenome (GOLD analysis project Ga0209211, IMG submission 183992) | Groundwater microbial communities from Rifle, Colorado, USA - Groundwater A2 (SPAdes) (version 2) | ecosystem: Environmental > Aquatic > Deep subsurface > Groundwater | place: Rifle, Colorado... | reverse complement strand
ATTAAATTAGAAAAATGGAACATATATTACAATGATTTAGAACATTGCGGTTTAAACGGACAAACACCAAATGAATTTCTGGCCAATTATCAATTAATTAAACCGCCATATGTGTGTGCCTAAAACATTAAAGATTTCCGGAGTCAAAAGGGAAAGCAATATCAACATAAATCAGAACGGTCTTGGTCAGTATCTGGCCAGCGGCGACATATTGGGCTGTAAGTTCGGTAACGCCTGGACCGACCCCATAAACCGAGACATAAGTTTTACTTTCACAAGTAAACGCAGTAGAAAAAGTGCAATCCACTGTCTCATACTTGATATCCGCAATTGACTTATTTCCTACCGACCAGGTAGCGTCAACTTCCTCTAGGGATTGCGTGCAGGCCAACTCCGATGGGCAGGGAGGCATGTAGAATGCTTTTACCTGCTTGAACTCCCTTACCCCAATAGATATCGAACCCGGCTCAATATATAAAGTTCCAACTGGAATGGGTATAGGTATAGGTGGTATAGGTATAGGTATATCGTCCACAATCTTGAAATAAGAATCGCTCATATCGCAAGTACTCGTGCCGGACTGGCAAACCTGCACCCGGTATGCGCCTGCGGGTATGTCAAAGTTTGAAGGGCACGTGTTGACAGTAGAGCAGTCCGGAATTTTCCATCGATAAGACAAACCGGACACGCCCTTGGCGATTGTCCAGACCCTAAATCCAGTAGTACAGACGTTTTCAGAACAACTCGCGAGGTCATTTAGGAAAATGTCATAAGAGGTGCCTGCGACAAGACAATCTGTTCCCTGCGGACATGTGGAGCCGGACCGGTCTTGCCATTTGATTGTCTGGATTGTCCCTTTTGCCCAAGTTTCTCCGCCGTTCGGAGAAGTAACGGTGACGGAAGAGGGAGACGGAATTTCCGGAGGATAAACAGTGATAGTAGTTAAGCAATTATTGTCGACTTGGTCTTGCGCCGTAAATTTGAGAGGTCCGTAGGAGACAAAGAAGTTTCCATAATGTTTTGTTTTTCCGTAAGCAGTCACAGAAGGAACATATCCCTGAAAATACGCAGTCCACCCCTTGGACCCCGTGGGTTGGTTTTTGGCTTTTACCACTATATCAAATCCCCATGTAGTATGGCTGTCAGAAAGATTCGTATTGGTAACCTGCGCCGTAAGCGCGCATGCGGCAGTTACTCTTCCAACATTGACGCTCAAACTCGTCTGCGCTCTTTGCCCGCTTGAATTTGTAACATAAAAAGTCGGAGTGTATGTGCCCGCCGTTCCATAACTGTGGGTAAAGGTCGCGGATTGGTAGGTTGTCGTGTCCATAGAAGACGGATTGTATCCCATCTGCCGGTTGTCGTCATCTCCCCAATTAACTAAGTATGAAAGAGTTCCCCCGCTTGAGTCATAGGCCTTGACGGTCCAGGTTCCCTGCTGATTGACGCTCAATGTCTGCGAACCGGAGATCCCGGAAATAACCGGCCCTCCGGTGGGCGGCTTGCAATATCTTAAGGCGCTTGATTGAGTGAGCGGTCCGTAAGAACCGTCAAGTTTCAGATTTGCGCCTTGCGCATTAAGTTGTGCCTGGAACGCCCTGACGTTTTCACCTTTTGTGCCGATTTTGAAAATAGGACAAACAATAGGAGGTGTGGTCCTCTCGCAGGGCTTGCCTGTTATAGAACTAAATAAATGGCCCGGTCTGCATTCGGTAGGCGTGGTAATCGTACTGCAGCGTTCTCCGGTTAGCCGACTAAATAAATCCCCCGGCAAACAATCTTCGACGGAAGAATCCTGCGCGTTTATAAAATTAATGTTAAAAAGCCCGAAAATAAAGGCGAAAATGAACAGAAACACTATGTATTTTTTCATATATATATTATATAACCCCCGAACCATTAATCAACCCTAGTGTTGATAAAACCCCCTGGCTTCGGCATCCGGCAATAATATCAGGTTTACGCCCTTGTTTTTACAGAGTTCAATGATTTTCTCGTCATTGACCGAGCCGCTGGTAGAAAAAATGGTCTTGACACCTCGGCTTATCAGGACTTCCGGAGCATCGGGAAATGGAAAGAAGCTGTCGCTGTAGGCAACCGCATTTTCCAAATCAGCTAACTTGGAGGTCTTGCCTCCAAGTGGAGGCAAGACCTCCAAGTCCTTTGTAAAATTAGTCGTGTCGTCCGCGTGGAAAATGGCAAGCTTGGCCGCGCCGACCCGATCCTGCTGGCCGACGCCGTTCCCATAAAGCCGGCCGTCTTTAACGATGGTTATCGTGTTGCTGTTTGAGGTGGAACCGATGGCCCAAGCCAGAATTACGTCTTTTAATATACTGTCAAAGACTGTCTTTGACAAACCTGCGGCATCTTTTGTGTCAAAGACAGTCTTTGACAACTTTGACAACTTGGGAATAAAAGTATAATTTGGCTGTGCTAAAAATCCGCCCCGCACATAGCGGAACCTTATGGCATTGTCCAGGGCAGAGAGACCGGCTTTTGAAATCGCCGGATTAGCCAAAAGCCGGCACTTGCCTTTCTTGCGGGAAAGAATCTCCACCGCCTCATTGGAAAACGACGGCGCGGCGACGATATCAAGCAGGCGTCTCCCCTCGCCCGCATACTTGTGTATCAACTCGTCGGCAATTTTTTCATCCGCGGGGAAATTAAGCATTACCGAACCACCGAAAATTGCCCGCAGGTCGCCGATAAGCATCTTATCAATTGCTTCTATTTCACTTCCCCCGATGGCCGCCCCGCAAGCATTGCCATGCTTTGCCCCGATAGCGATATGCGGAATCCTGCCAGCCCTAGGCTGGTTCGCCTTGGGCGGAAAATTTTTTTCCAAACCGGCGCCGATATGCGTCATCGTCTGCATCATTCTGTCCAGGTCACAGATATTGTTGTAGCTCACAGGGCTGCCCGCGACCAGCTGCCAGTTGACTATGGCTAAGGGATCCTTGCCCCCGCCGTGAACTCTGTATAAAGACGCGGGTGTTTGACAAGCATTTTCGCCGTAGGCGCACTCTAAAAACCGCTTGCCAAAAATGTTTTTGTATTTGCCGCCGCTGTGATATTCGGCGGAAAGCCCGCAATATCTGGAAACGGTCTCTTCGGCCTTGGCCGCCAAATTATTTAGAAAATTATCCCTCTCCGGTTCGCCACTTTTAAGCCATTCAATCACCTTCACTCTGTCCGCCGAATCACAAATCGTGATGCGCCTGTCCTTCGCACCCGAACGGAGCATCGTCGGCCCGCCAATGTCTGTTTTTTCTATAACCGATTCCCGGGTCGCATCTGGATTCCCAATTTCATTTTCTAGAGGATATAAATCACAACAGACCATATCAATATACGGGATTCCGTATTTTTCCAGTTCGGCCAAATGCTCGGGCGTATCAAGCGCCAGAAGGCCGCCCTGGATTTTCGGATGCAGGGTGACCACGCGATGGGAAAGAATGGCCGACATTCCGGTAATCTCCGCCACATCCGTAACCGGTATTCCGGCCCCGGAGAGATGCTTGGCCGTCCCGCCGGAGGAAATAATTTTCCAGCCCAAACTTGTCAATTCCCTGGCGAAATCCGCGATTCCTTCTTTATTATAAACGGAGATTAGGGCGGTTTTTTGTCGTGCTTGCATATTTCATATTATTAAAGCACAAAAACTCTTGCAAACAAAGCTTTTCGCAGGGGTTTTGAGCGCGTCGGCGCGAAAACTTCAGGATTTTTCAAGCTTCGAAAAATCTGTACCGTAGAAAAGTTTATGTTTGCAAGAGTTTTTGTAAAAGTACCTATTTTGCTATTTTAGTTCAATTCTTGCACATAAAATTCTGCTGAATTTTTGTGCAAGCCGACCCTCGATGCCGACGCATCTGTGGGTCGAAAATCGAGCTATTTAAGCTCGATTTTGGCCACACATAAATTCCTGCTGGAATTTTGCGCAGCCCCCGCCTCGGTGCCGTCGCACCTCCGGCCGAAAAATTGAACGTTATTTTAGTTCAATTTTTCCTCCCGCTTCCTCAACCTTTTTCTTCAGGTCTTCGGCTTCGGCCTTCTTCATCCCCTCTTTCAGGGTGGAAGGAGCGGCGTCAACCAGGTCTTTGGCGTCCTTGAGCCCCAATCCGAGGACCTCTTTGACGGCTTTCATGACGGCGATTTTCTGTTCTCCGGCAGACGCCAGCACGACAGTAAAGACGCTCTTCTCTTCGGCTGCTTCGGCTCCGGCTGTTACACCATTTCCGGCAACCGCCACGGCGGCGGCCGATACGCCGAACTTTTCTTCTAGATCCTTGACCAGCGCGTGCAGGTCGGCGACGGACATTGTTTCTATTTGTTTAATAAGGTCTGCAAACTTTTCCATAATATTTATTCTGATGGTTAATAATTAAGATTTCGACTTGGCTATCTGGTCCAAGACAACGGCAAAGCGCTGAATCGGAGAATTGATAAGGTTGACGAACTGCGCGTAGAGGACTTCACGGCTTGGAATCATGGCAATTTCCATCATTTTCTCCTTGCCCAAGAATTTTCCCTTAAAGATTCCCCCGATAATATTCAGGAGCACTTTGTGGGTTTTTTGGAAACTGTAAATTTCGCGGGCCGAAGCCGTTGGGTCCTGGGAACCCGCCTTCGCCGAAACTTCGGCGGGCGAGTACGCGATGGCGACTTCACCGGTCAGTTCCGGAATTTCGCCTTCCGCCTTGCCTTTGAGAGCGCGGACAAGCAGCGTCTTTCGGGAAACTTTGTAGCCGATCTCCTTGTCTCGGAGCTCCCGACGCAATACTGTTTCGTCACTTACTTTCAGCCCATGGAAATTCACGAAAACCAGGGATTGGGAATTCTTGATTGCCCCCTCTAGCTCTTTTATCATCTCTGCCTTTTTTGATTTTTGTAACATAGTGTTTTTTCAACAAAAAAACGGCTTAAAGCCGCCAGATTTATCCGCCTTTGGCGGAATATCGACCCACTAAGCAGGACTTACTGTTTGCCTGCTTTCTCTGCGGTAGAAACAATATAGCACAAATCCTTTATTTTGCAACCTGTGTTTCGCCATTCGCATCCGGCTCTTCCCCACCCTTGTAATTATTGATCAAATAAACCCCCGCCAGCCCGAGCGCTATCATCAACGCAAATATCACCAAAATCTTTAAAAAATGTTTAACCATCACGGGTCATTATATCACATCCTGTCGAATTCTTCCCCTATGTCTGACATAGGGGAAATTATATGGTGGTTGTTGCGGTGATTGTTGCTTCCGGAACGACATTGCCATCCAAATCTTTTACCCCGTTTGAAACAGTTGTGTTGTAGATAATTTCCGGGGTCTCGCCGGAGGCAAAGGTGTCGGAGATAGTCAGACGTACCACGCCGGGAGTTATTTCAAAAGCGTCAGTGGAAGAAAGGGTGTGTGCGGTAACTGAAAAATCCGCGTTGGTGACGGTCCGACCGTCCAAATCTTCAGAAAAGGTCAAGTCAACCGTGGTTGCCGAGGTAACTTCCGCAGAGATTAAAGTAGGGCCAGAATCAGGAGTAATTGTAACCGTTGCAATATAATTTTGCGTAGAGCCGTTTTCTGCTGTAACGGTATAAGTAACAGGATTAGTAAAATTTTGTGCCTCATTATTATTCGGACTAATTATTGCAAAAGAAGAAATAATAATTGTTGGTGCAAGAGTTGTCACGTCAGTATCAAAAGGAACAGATAAAGAAATTGTGTGATCTGTTTCGTTAATAACCCCGACAACTTCCGGCGATAATCCTGGAAAATCAAATGACGTAATTGTTTTCATTGAACTGTGTGCGACCGCGGAAAAAAAATCAGGGGAATCAGATACGGCCATTCTGTGTTGCGGCAAATTCCCGGAATTGTAATCCCCGATATACAAAACACTGTCTGTAACCGCAACCCGAACCGTCTCTCCAGCATTAAACGTGCAGTCGTCGCCAAAAGGGTTTGAAAAAGTTAAATCTGCATAACTCCAAGTATCAATTTCATAAGGTGTAAAGTTAAAAATCGCGGAATTGATCAGATAATCGCCCGTATTGAAAACCTGGGAAGCGGCGCGCATAACTTGAGTGGATCCGGCGTGATCGATCCCGTCGTCGATCCAGCATTGGAAATAGAAGGTTCCAGAACGGTTAAAAGCCGGACTGGTGACCAATATCATGTTTATGGCCTTGATGATTCCATCAAAAGGAGCTCCCCCTGCTTCTCTTTGCCACAATATTCCCCCATTGCCTCCGCTTTGAAAAGGCGGGAGATTGTCAGAAAATGTATCCCTGCTGTCAAATAATGCAAGAGATGAAAGCGCCTCAACATTCACAATGCGCGTCCCAGTTGCCGTATTACCCGCCGCGTCTGTGGCAGTGTAGGTGATAGTGTATGTGCCAACGGTATCAGTATCCACGGAACTGGATGTGTTTACCACGATTTGTCCGTCAACATCATCTGTTGCGGTAGCGCCGACATCAACATAAGAATTTCCGGTTTCTATAGTAACAGGGTTATCTCCCAAGACCGTAATTACGGGCGCGGTAGTATCCGTGACTGGAGGTGGAGTGACAGCAACAACATGTACTGACCTAGTAACCTCGGTGGCAGAATTTCCCGCCGCATCCAAAACATTGTATGTAATTGTGTAATCGGCCACTACGTTAGCATCAACAGGATTAACTATAACGATATTTGCGGTAATATCTCCGTTAATATCATCCAGGGCCGTTGCGCCTTCGTCCGCATAAGATATCCCAACATTGATTGTCACAGAAGCATTGCCAAGAATAGAAATAATCGGCGCGGTTGTGTCGAGGGTGGTTTCTGCTTCAGGTGTTGAAGCGCCGCCTCCTCCACCTCCGCTTCTGTGACTGGTAACAGTTGTAGTAGGTGACTGTAAACCTTCTTCGGTATTTATTACTGTGCTTGGACTGCCCGAAGAAGGAGATACTTCACTTGACGCAATATTTTCGGACTTTGGTATTTGTGCCGTCGGTTTAGAATTCTCCGGCGCCGATTCGGATTCCGATGAATTATTATCCGGCTCCCCGTGCCCCTCTTCACCGTCAGCGGCCCCCACCGCAGCCCTATTGTCTATTGCTAAATTATTTTTAAATATTGCTTGCGCTATTGCATCGGCAACTTGAGTTGTTTTATCCCTGATGGCTACCCCTGTTTTATAAGTAACGACCAATCCTGTTTTCACCGCAATCGCCGTCGGGTCGGCGACAGACAGAAGTATCCCAGTCGCTTTGTGTAATGCAGAAAGTTCCGGCGGGGAAATACAGAGGGCCTCCGGCAATTGTTCGTCGTTTTCTTTTAGTTTGGCAAGCGTAGTTTGTATATCAGAAATAATTTTATCTCCCCGGTACTTCAAATATACATCGGAAAAACTATGGCCATTGGAAGTATTGTTTTCCGGCAACTTTATAGCGTCATTTGCTTCCATAATGAACAAAATTCCTCGCCATCTTAAATTTTCTATAACCGAATCCGTGCTGGAAGTTAAATATTTGCCATATCCGGCCACGCGGCTGGCGGGACTGGCGACGCCATATACGCCGATGGAACGCACGGGCACCCCGCCCGGTTTATCCGCCACGACATCATACAAACTGTTGGCATAGAAATTACCTTGGGAGTGACCGACAAGAAGAAGCTTTTGGGTATTTACCTTATGGCTGGCATCATTTAACATTTCTATCAGGTCATAATCTTCTACTGCTTCGGTATCAAAAAGCTTTTGATAAGCCGCGGCAAAAAAATCGCCGAGTCCGGCGATGTGAGAGGGGTTTAGAAGATATTGATAATCAATATTTTGTCTATTGTAAGCAGGACCAAGAATCTTGCCAAGTGCATCCATGTTTTCCTCTGCTTTTTCCTTAGCTGTAAACATTCCGTTGATAGTAATAACCGTGTATCCATCTTGAGAACATTTTTCTAAAGCCAAAGAAAAATTTGGAAAGAAAAACATTATCAGTATTAATATACTTATATAAATACCAACTTTCTTTCCCATTCCTATATTCACTTTAGTTAGATAAAGTAGATAAATCTATATCGCAGCCCTTATGAGAGGCTGTATAACTCCCCAAGTATTCATAAAAGGTTTCTCTATATTTTTTTCTTTGTTCTGTATTCAACTGTAATTCTTTAACGAAATTCTCGTTTTTTTCTGTAATTTCCAGGAATCTTTCCATGTTTTCACGAGAAGTTATGCTCCAAACACAATTTAGTGCCTTGCTCCTGTCTTCCGCTGTCGCTGTAACTGTTTCTTTATTCACAACAGGTAGGGTCATTTGCATCTGTAAAACCAACGCATACTGCAACAGCACGGCGCGGGTCTTGGCCGAATTTGGATACTCCTTAAAAATTGCCAATTCCACATCATCGCGAATGCCGTTTTGGTTGGCGTCAATGCCGGCCACCGTTTCATCGGCGTCTACCGGCTCCGGCGGGAGATTCGTCCTCATGACATCATTCAGGGTAAGTTTGGTATTGTGAATCTTCTCCACCTGCGCATTGGTCTTATCCAGATTAAAAAAATGAACCACGCGGAAAGCCACCAAAACGAGATACAATCCAAGCAAAATTAAAAGAGCCCACACAAACATCCTGACAATTTTATGGGCCCACAATCTTTTTATTTTTTCCATCCTTAAATTATATTATCAAAGCAGTCCAATTAAAACAAAAATTGTGGAAAACTTTCCCCTATGTCTGACATAGGGGAAGGTTATTTGTATTGTAACCAAGAAATAATTTCCGAATCAAAATCTTTGATATCGGAAAAATAGCTGGGAAATTTGTCTAAATCTAAAATCTTATTTTCTTTTCTTGTAATTCCGTGATGGTCATGGTAACTGCTCCAATTATAAGTTTCAAGATGTTCCAAGGCCGCCTTTATGTTTTTTATACCTTCCTCTTTCCATTGAGAATCAATTAATTTTATCGGATTCAGGTGAATATAAGAAAAAAGATATTTTGCCTGATTATCGTTGTTAATATGAGTAGATTTAAAAGGACCTTCATATAAACCACCTGTTCTTGTGTGTTTGGCGTTAAAATACTTAGTGTAAGCAGTTAATAGCTTTCTCATAAACTCCGAGATGTTATTTTTATTTTTCCACATGTCAGACATGTGGGAAGTTATATAAATATGAAAATGGTTGGGCATTAAGACCCATGCACCGATTGAAACGAGTGTTTCTCCCCTATCAAAATCAAAAGCGTCTATATTTTGTTCAACTATATGATCACGAAATTTAAAATTCTTACTCGTATTACAAATATACAAACATTTTACAAAATGTTTGTAGTCATTTTCATCCAAAAATATTAACTGCTTACTGTTTCCCCGGTTATATAAATGATAATATTCTTTAGAAACGAAAGGAACTTTTCTATACACCATAAATAATATTTTAACACAAACCACGAATTTCCCACATGTCTGACATGTGGGAAACGTTCAGTAGTTATTAGCGGGCGCCGTTGAGCCAGAGGAAGAAGGCCAGAATTATCAAAAACACAATCAGGGAATGGAAAACGTCCCAATGCGCGTAGATTTCTTTCTTCTTTAAATAATCCGCGAGCTTCTCGTCCCCTTCCAGAAACATAATGAAGGGCAAAATAGCTATGATATACCAGATTTTAAAAATTATTTGACCCATACTTTAAGTATACCGCAAATTTTGAAAATTGTATTCCGCCTTCCCCTACACCAGGTGTAGGGGAAGGCAAAAAACCACCCTCCACAAAAAGTTCAGGGCGGTTTTTTGGTTATTTCAGTTTTCCTCTACTTCCGCTGTCGGGTGTCCAACACCCGACAGCGGGTGTTGGACACCCGACGGGAGTTAAACTACTTATTGCGTCGCGGCATTTATTTTCGCCTTGGTAGCCGGACCAACCAGACCGTCGGCGTCAAGGCCGTTGGCCGCCTGCCACTGTTTGACAGCGGAGACCGTCATCGGACCCATGGCGCCGTCAACCGCGAGGTTCAAGCCAAGCGAAGAGTTCAAGAATGTTTGTAAGTTCTTGACCGCATCGCCAGAACTCCCATTTTTGAGAGTGGAATCGCCCAAGTTAGAGGCGCCCGCGCTTGGAGCAGCCGGAGCGGACGGTGCTGCAGGAGCTCCTGCATTCATCGCCGCTTTAGTAGCCGGACCAACGAGACCGTCAGCCACTAAGCCGTTGTCCACTTGCCATTGTTTGATGACAGCAATAGTCTGGGGGCCCAAAGCTCCGTCAACTGCCAGACCTAGAGCCAGCTTCGCGTTCAAAAACCTTTGCAGTTCCTTGACTGCTTCGCCTCGACTGCCGTTTTTGAGAACGGCCGTGCCGAAGTTGTAAGCTGATGCGCTAAGAGCTGGAGATGCGGGTGTGGCTGGAGTAGCAGGTGTCGCAGAGGTAGCTGGAGTAGTGGATGTGTTTCCAACACAAGAAGTGCCTGTAGACGAACTGAAACCAGTTGTCCTAGTTCCACATCCAGGAATTTCTCCGGGAGTTGCGGGAACAGCAGGCACAGCTGGAGTGGCTACTGGGGTGGCAGAAGACCCTCCACCTCCACCCCCAGAACTAGGAGCAACACACGCAACGACAGTGGCGGTATCGGGAGTAATCACCGCATCAGTTACAGCTCCGGTGATTACCAAAGTATTTACTCCGGATACACATGTCGCTGTCAGGGCTTGATCGTTGTTTAAGGTGTAATTATTGGGAGAAGATATGGTGAATGTGGATAGGGCTGGAACCGTAACGGTGAGGGTAGTCGCGTCAAAGGTGAGAGTAGTCGCTTCGGAGTTGGATTCAATTCTATAATCCGCAGATCCTATAGTAACCGTAGTGTCATTATCCCAAGTCAAAGCTTGCGCATTTACTTGAACAGCTACTCCTAACGTAAGAAGCATCACTAGAGCCAACAATCCAAATTTTAATTTATTAATCATAATCATTTTGTTTTTAATCAGTTAACACAGAATTCGACCCTAAGAAAAGTCATCCTAAATTCCGTATGTTTTAATAATTTAAGAACTTAAGAAACAAAACAATTATTAGATTACTGTGTAAGCATTACCGCCTATTATATACCATTGAGTATCAACGAATTGCAACATTACAGTTTCCCCCTCTGCGTTCATAGTGACACTTGTACCGCCCGCAAGATTAGCGGGAGTAACTGTGGCTATTCCAGTAGCAGATACCATTGTAATAGTCATAACTTGTCCAATAGTACCATCTGCTAGGGTAAATATATCTCCGCCCACATCTGCATCAATTGAATGAAGAGACTCGGTAAGATCTAAAGCAGTAGTTGTTCCACCTGCTGCAATTGTTTCTATACCAGAAAAGATAATTGCTTCACTGGCTGTAAAAGCACCATTAATAACAGCAGCGTTAGTTACCACAGTATTTCCTGTTGCAGTAAGAGTTATAAGTCCTCCAGATGTAACCGTTAAGTCAGTGCTATCACCTTCTATTTTCTCGCCTGTTCCAAAGGTGACACCAATGTTAGCTGGAACAACGACATCTGACGTTGCAGTGAGGTTAATAGCTCCACCAGATGTAACCGTTAAGTCAGTGCTATCACCTTCTATTTTCTCGCCTGTTCCAAAGGTGACACCAATGTTAGCTGGAACAACGACATCTGACGTTGCAGTGAGGTTAATAGCTCCACCAGCAGTCAAAGTGATTCCACCAGCTGTTGCAGCCAAAGTGATTGCGCCAGCGGCGGTACCCGGGGTGTTGGTTATAACAATGGTGTCATTTGTACCAGCAGAGTTTGCAGTTAAGCTAATCGCGCTTGCCGCATCTTCTGTGGAAGAAATCGCCACTGACCCCAAGACCGAAGCCAGGGTCAAGTCCGCGCCCGCGCCAGTCACAGTCAAGTTAGAAGCCGCTGTGGCATCTAAAGAAATTGAAGCTGCGTCCAAAGTAGCGGCGCCAGTTACGTTATTGTCCCAAATGCCCGTAACGTTGGCCACGTAATCGTCACCTACTGTCAGAGTCATATCACCTTCAACTGCGCCAGCGGCTGTTAAAGCAATGGCGCCATCAGTAGTATCTATATCTACTCCTCCAGCTGTGCCGGTAGCATCAATATTGATAGCATCAGCAATAGCTTCTGTAGCAATTAAAACAATTGATCCACCGGTATTGGTAACATTAAAGTCCTCTGTAGCGGTACCAGTTATATCAATATCAATGCCGCCAGCGGTGGCATCAATATTAATAGCATCAGTTGTGTTCTCATCTGAAATCAGATGAAGGGAACCGGCAGTAGTGGTTCCTGATTCAACAGTTAAATCCCCTGCAACAGTTGACCAAGTGGAAGCAGTAGTTCCAACGAGAGTCAACGCAGCTCCTCCAGTAACAGTTAGCGCGCCGGTTTCTGTGATTGCATTAACCGCGTATGTTGTAGTGGCGCTAGTATTATTTGCTCCCACCCCTACGACGAGGGCCAAGGCAATGAAACCTATCCCTAAACCTTTAAATATTTTTTTCATAATTTAAAAAACTTAATAATAATTTCACTAATAATATTTCTTCAATTACTTAATAATGCATTTATAAACAATTGAAGGTAGCAAAAAAGTATTCGACACTTTTATGCACTTGTAATTATACAACATAAGCAAAAATTAAAACACAATAAAAATGTGGATAACTCCGAACCAGAGCAAAGCTCGGTACGGGACAGGCTCCTTCTTATTTGGGTTGTCCTGCCAAAGTTTTGGCGATTGAACTATCGGACATAAGCGGACCATAAAAAACAACATTGTCCTTTACTAAGTGCAAAACCTGAGGTGACCAAAGGGCTTCTTTTGTTGGCTGAAGCTGGAAATTGTTCTTGGTTGGATCCTTTTCATCCTTTATAACTTGCAAAATATAGCTATCTTTTAGCTGAAAATCTGGAAAAGTAGCTAATTTACCTATATACACTTCCCTAGTTGTTAAATACACAATGGAATAACCTTTATTTTGATTTCCCTTATAAATCAAAAAACCAACTACGATGATAACCAAAACTACAATAACTGCTATTACTATATTTTTTTTATTATACATAAATGATTTTTAACGAACGCAGTGAGTATAAAAATCTTTACCCTGTTAAATGTCCTTTGAACAATTTTTGCTCTGCAAAAATTATTTAACAGGGTGTTTAAAATACATTCGCTTTGCTCATTATTTTAATACACTACTTATAATTTAACCATTATATATTATATTTTCATTAACGCAAACAAAAAAACCCCGTCGCTCGCGAGCGACAGGGGAATTTTGAATACTTTTTAAGGCGTATTATTCCATGGCTAAATTCAGCCCGACTTTTTCGGCAATCTGTTTTATCCAGCGTTCATGCCTAGTTAGTTGAGTGGAAATAGCGGCATACTCTAAACGTAGGTCTGATATGACTTTTGCCAAATTATCTATAGAAACCATCATGCCCTGTATGGCCTCTCGCAAACCTTCTACGTCTTTTTTAACATCTTGAATATCGGACTTCAATACAAGAAATTTGGAATCTAAATCGTCTCTGACTTCCTGTATGTCTGATTTGGTAGCAAGAACAGAAGTAAGTTTGTTTATATCTTGATCATTTAACATACCCCCAATATATCACACAACAAGATTTTTTTGCAAGAACTCTCCCCCCTTGGGGGAGGTTGGGAGGGGGTCGCATTTAATCTCCAAAACAAAAAACCACCCCGAAAAGAGGTGGTTTTCTGTTTACCCTCACACCTGTTTTTTAAAAACAGGTGTGAGCTTGCGAAGCAAGCGGGGGTTTAACCCGTCCATAGCTCCATTATTCATCCGTAGCCATTTGGCGTAGGAGAACTGCGAAGCGACGGAGGGAATACTTTTTAAGGCGTATTAACCAGGATAGATTGAACTTAGATTACAACAATTAAGCCGCTGTAAACTCCAGATAAATGGAAGGTGTTTCCCAATCTGGCTGCAAGCTATATGTGTAGTCCTCATTGGCAGCATTACCGCCAGCAACGTTAGTTAGACCCCACTCAATTGAAGACATACCAACTGATTGGTAGCCGTCAGCTAAGGCGGTAATCGTTACTTTGTAAGTGAAGGTTTTTTCCTCACCCTTGTAAACTATCCAACCATTGGTTGATGTAGACGCATCGGATGAAGCCAACGCAACCGGCGTAGGTTCGGTGCCTGCATGTTCATCAAGGAAATAAGTTGAACCTGACCCGTAAGTAGTATCAGTTTCATCAGTGTCCTCCACAAACTCATCCGGAACATAAACATCGGCCTCAACCGCTTTCACTGTGAAAGTAATAGTGGCCTCCGCTCTTTCCGCTTCTCCGGCAGCGCATACGCCGTCACAAGCAAGCGTTTTGGTAATAGTTGAACTTACATGGGTAATCAACGGAGCGCTTGCAAAGACAGCATGTGTCTTTCCCGTAATATCTCCGGTTGCCGTAACCGCATCCCCATCATTGCCTCCTGAGGCCTGTTCAGCAACAGTGTCCGAGGCATCCATTGTTAGAACGATTGTGTCCGTGTCTTTAACAATCGTTCCGTCAAGCGGTTGGAAGTCGGCATAAAACTTGACTTCATAAGTATCACCATTTGGAATAGTGAAATCAAGATTGCTGAACGTATGATCAATGTTTGTAAGATCAGCCGTCGCATTGCCAGCCGCAGTGCTAGTTATCACCAAGTCACCATCGGCATCATATACCTTCGCGCGGAATGTTTGGACAAGATCGCTTGTCTGATCCATCGTTCCAGTTGTCGTTATGGTGGTTTCAATCAAGATATCTTCAACGAAGATGTCTTGATTATCGGCCTCCAAGTTATAGACCGCCAAAAGCACGTTGTTGGTATCTACCGCATCGTCAAGAGTGATAGCCATCGCACTTGGATTGTCGGAATCTTGCGACCAAGAAAGCGTTCCGGTATCCGACCCCGCTACGGTGAAATCGACATTTAACTCCGTTGTCGGATATGTTTCAGTCAATCCATTAGGACTTATCGCGCGAATTCCATTGACCGGAATTGCGGCTTCCCATGACTGGCCTTCATCACTTCCATCAACATTGTCTATAACATCAACGGCTACCGCAAGCTGGGCTTCGCTTCCGTCCTTAACAATAAAGTCCAGATTGGAAAATCTGACCGTGTAAGTGTCGTAAGTAACGCTTGCTTCATCCGTTCTATCCCAATCATCTGAACTTGTAACGGTCTTAGTAGCGATAACATCCCCATCAAGCGTCAAGGAAACCTTCTTGAAGTAATCCCATGGCTTTGATGACTCTGTTGAATCAGCCGCCTGGAAATCCACATCAACGCGAGTAACTTTCTGGTCAGAAGTTTCCGCTTCAAAAGATACATTTAGGATTTCCTGTTCAGTTGTACCTTCATCCACATCCGAAGTATCTGCTGCATCCTCTTCAAATGAGGACAACTTTCCTTCTTCTGTACCCTCAAAAGCTACAGGAGTAGCAGTTGAACCTCCATCGCACTTGGCTCCGGTTGTCGGGCTGTATCCCGCGGTTGAACTACAACCTGAAGGAAGAGTTGAAGAGCCAGAACATGACAATCCGGTGCTTGTGCTAAATCCTGAACTTGAAGTACAACCTGCCGGGAATGATCCTACTGAAACACCTGCGCCAGCCAAAGCCGCTCGGGTTAGAGGACCGACAACTCCGTCGGCTACCAATCCGTGACTTGCTTGCCAAGCCATAACCGAGGCCTTGGTCATAGGACCAAATTTTCCGTCGGCAGAAGCTCCTACGATTGACTGCAAGCATTGAACTTCAACGCCTGTAGAACCTGCCCTTAATGTAGAAGTGATTGAACAATCAGCTGAGGCCTCGTTTGCGCCAACAAGCGCAACGCCACCCAGAACTAAAACTGTTACAACCAAAACTCCAATAAGAAATTTTGATTTTAATAATTTACTCATATAATTTTCTAATTTCTACGCCATTAATTAGTTTCGACAAAACTAAAAGCGTATTTTTTCTATCGCCATTTTTTATCCGCTAATAAACTTATAATTGTTAATAATGCAGCGGAAAAAAATAACGAACAGATAATAACTAACATTGAAAACATAGCTATTTGGTTTTCAATGACCATTCCCCGCCAAAACTTTTGAAGCCCTGGCGGACTATTTATTTTATTCAAGATTTTTTCGACGAAATCAAGAATGAAAATAAATACATTTATGAATACAGAGTACACAAAAAGCGCGCAATCTGTAAACACCATAATATTATAATATATCCCAAAAAATTATGGCAATATACTATGTGGATAACCCCCACACCTATTTTGGTATCGTACTTTTAGTACGTTCTGACAAAGTCAGAACTATACCAAGATAGGTGTGGGGGATAACTCGGCTTTTAAGCCAATATCCATTAGCTTATATTCTCATATTTTTAGGCGAAAAGCAAGCCCCCACACCTATTTTTTGACTGCACCAATAGGCGCGTTTTTAAACGGTCAAAAAATAGGTGTGGGGGCAAGGCGCTCCAGTGGCTCTATTTTATAAAATATCTACTCCATCTTTTTTCCCCGGTTTTATTAAGGACACCATTTTTAACCATAGATGCAAGCTCTCTTTGAAGTGTTTTCTCGCTGGAAGAAGCAATAAAGGAACTTATTTCGGGTGTTGCCTGAACCTTGTCCTTTATGTCCTTTATAGTAGCGCTTCCTCCTGCAATTTTAATTATATTTGTAATATCATCGTGGCGTTGTTTTTTTAATGCCAGAAAATCTTTAGCATGTTTTTCCCGCGCCCCATTTCCTGAATTCGGATGTCCTATGTCCGAAAGATTTTTATCGGACAAGGCCTTGAGTAAAGTGTTGCCTTTTTGGACACCGATTCTGTGGTGTCCAATAGAAGTCCCTCTTTCAAAAACCCCGTCCTTGTTCCTCCCTCTTGCCGAGGGGGAAGTAGAATAAAGATCCAATCTTTCCCCGGAAGATGTTTCAAAAAATTCCACCAAATCAACTTTCTTATTTATTATACCGGTATTGCCGGTAGATTCTTGTATAGATTGATTTAATTCCGAAAACTCTTTCCTTAAAATATTGGTATTCATTTCGGAAATGATATTAATGGCGGAAGCGATATCCAAAAAGGACATAATTTCGGATATTTTAATCAAGGGAGTGTCAAGGTTCAACCTTGACATAGAAGTAATGTCCGATAAAATTTCTATTCCTAATGTCCTTAATTTATTTCTAAGAGGTTCGTCTTTGTCTATAATGTCCGTGACCATGTAAAGCGCGGTAATAAGCTTATGGGTTTTGGTATAAGACAAACCACCTTCTTGTTCTTCCCTCTTAGTAAGGGAGAGATTGGATGGGCGTGAATTAGTGTCCTTAAGATTTTTACTTTCTCTAAACATTTGTCCATTATATATAGGACAAGAGAAAAAGCAACTGCAAGCCGCAAAATTATTGCCAAATAACGCACGGATATTTTTTTACTAAAAAATGCCTGCTCATGCCTATCTGCGATAAAGGCCTGTGTCTTCAGCATCGCCTGAAAAGTAAAGCAGTTTACTTTTCAGTGTGCTCGCGCCGTCGCGCTCCCAAGTCGTTATTTGGCAACAATCTTGCTTTTTCAAAAGAAAATCAAGACATCAAAAAAACTTAAGAAAATGTTTTTAAGGGGTTTTGAGCGCGGCGGCGCGAAAACTTCAGGATTTTTTAAGCTTCAAAAAATCCGTACCGGCAAAAATATTATTCTTAAGTTTTTTTGATTTTTTGTGCTAAAATACTTTATATATGGTCCTCCTTCGCCAAGGATTCGGGCGGACGCGGGAAAAATTATGAAACAAAAAAAAGATAATAAAGAATACTCCACCGGATTAAAAACTCAAACCAAGCACGGAATTATCGCGGTCGTTTTATTTGTCCTGGCAGTATTCTTTCTGATGTCGTATTTTGACGCCGCGGGAAAAGCCGGAGCGTCCGTTTACGAAAAATTAAATTACCTGCTCGGTTTGGGATATGTCCTCCTGCCCGCTCTTTTTATTCTGCTCGGAGTATCTTTCATAAAATCCGAAGTGCCGAACATCGGATGGACGCGCACCATAAGCGGAATAATGTTTTTGCTTGCAAGCCTGGGAATAATAGACGTTGCCTCTGAAAATCACGCCGGCGGATTTTTCGGAGAAATTTTATCAACGCCGTTCATGGCTCTCTTTGACACGTATGCCAGCTCGGTCTTCCTCGGAGCGATTTTGATAATTTCAATTCTGATAATGTTTGACGCCAAACTCAGTTTGGCGCTCTTTGGAAAAATCTGGTCACTTATTCGCAGAAAGAAAACCCTCAACAACACTCGGGACTCTTTGAATGAAGATGAAATGGAAGAAGTGGAAAAAGTTTCTCTCCCCCTCCTTGATGAGGAGGGGGATGGGGGTGGTAATTCTAAAAAATCACCACCTCGCCTTTCAGGCACTCCTCCTCCACAAGGAGGAGACGAAGAAGAAATTCCAATCAGAAAAAGAAAAAACACACTGGGTTCTTACATCCCTCCCCCGCTATCGCTCCTTGAAGAAGACAAGGGCAAGCCCAACACCGGCGACATCAAAGCCAACGCAAACATCATCAAGCGCACGCTCGCCAACTTCGGCATTGAAGTAGAAATGGATGAAATCACAATCGGGCCGACGGTCACCCGCTACGCGCTCAAGCCGGCCGAAGGGATAAAACTCTCCCGCATTGTCGGACTGCAGAACGACCTGGCGCTTTCGCTGGCCGCGCACCCGATACGCATAGAAGCGCCGATACCGGGCAAGTCCCTGGTTGGAATTGAAATTCCGAACAGGTCAAAATCAATCGTCGGCCTGGCCACCCTTCTTTCCGACGACAAATTTCAACATTCTTCAAAACCCTTAATGACCGCTCTCGGGCGCAATATTTCAGGCAAGGCGGTTTTTGGCAATTTGGCCAGGATGCCGCATGTTCTGGTCGCCGGCACGACTGGTTCGGGAAAATCGGTAAGCATCCATTCAATGATTACTTCCCTTTTATACCGCAATGGACCGGATGATTTGAAATTCATATTAATAGACCCGAAACGGGTAGAACTTACTCTGTATAACAACATTCCGCACCTGCTTACTCCCGTCATTACCGAAGCGAAAAAGACAATTTTGGCCTTGAAATGGGCGGCTAAAGAGATGGACCGCCGTTACGACATATTGGAAGCCGAATCGGTGCGCGACATAGAGTCGTATCATGCGAATATTTGGGGTAAAAGACCACCTCGCCCTTCGGGCACTCCTCCTCAACGAGGAGGAGAAGCTCCCCTCCTTAATAAGGAGGGGGTTGAGGGTGGTGTGGACCGCCTGCCATACATTATTATTGTCATTGACGAACTGGCGGACATAATGAGCACTTACCCGAGAGAGCTTGAAAGCGCCATTGTCCGTCTGGCGCAAATGTCCAGGGCGGTGGGCATTCATTTGATACTCTCCACCCAGCGTCCGGAAGTAAACATCATTACCGGACTGATTAAAGCCAATATTCCGACTCGTGTCGCTTTGAAAGTTTCTTCGCAGGTGGATTCGCGCACAATATTGGACGCCGGCGGAGCGGAAAAACTCCTTGGCGCCGGCGATATGCTTTACTCTTCGGGTGAAACCCAACCGGAACGTTTGCAAAGCGCGTTCATTTCCGAATCGGAAGTCAAAAAAGTTGTAAAGTATCTGGCTAATGCCTACCGGGACGAAGTGTCCGACGAGATAACATTGACCGGGGGCTCTATTTCGGCCGACTCGCCTCGCTGGAGCTCCGGCGAAGCGGGTAGAAGTATTTTTTCCGCCCAAGGCGGATCCGCCCTTGGCGGAGAAATGTTCAATAATACAGAAGATGACGATGATGATGAAATGTATGAAGAAGCCCGCATCTGCGTTATGGAAGCCGGAAAGGCCTCCACTTCTTATTTGCAGAGAAAATTAAAACTGGGCTACGCACGGGCAGCGCGGCTGATGGATAAATTGGAAGAGCGCGGAGTTATCGGTCCGGGAGACGGCGCCAAACCGAGAGAAGTGCTGGAAAAAATAGAACGGACGGAAACCGGAGAAAATATTATCTAGTCCCATATGTCAGACATAGGGGAGTCCCCCTATGTCTGACATATGGGAAAAAACACAATGAACAGCAACACAAAAAAAATCATCAAAATATCGGGGCTTTCTGTTTTTTTTATTTTGATTGTTATTTACGCCTTTTTCCGTTCCCACGACTTAATTTTCGGAGTAAAAATAAAAAATGTGAACTTGACAGATGGCGCCACGATTAACGAAAGTATAATAAAAGTCATGGGTAATGCCAGAAATGCCATAAAGTTAACTTTAAACGGCCGAGAAATTTCAATAAATCAGCAAGGCGACTTTGAAGAAACGATTGCGCTTTTGGAGGGATATAATATAATCAACATCAAAGCAGAGGACAAATTCGGATATATGGACGAGAAAAATTATCAAGTAATGTTAAAATAGTATGCTAAACAAGAAAAAACCTGCCCGACACGCTGACGCGAGTCATGCGGGCGGGGAGAAAAAGGAAGACAAAACGGTGGGAGAAGCGGTTTTGAGCGACACCCTTAAAGCTATCCAAACGAAATTTGGCGAGGGCGCAATAATGAAATTCGGCAACGCGCCCAAGGTGGATGTGAACGTCATACCGACCGGTTCCATCGGGCTTGATATGGCGCTCGGAGTGGGCGGAATACCGCGCGGGAGAATTATAGAAATATTCGGTCCGGAATCTTCGGGTAAAACGACATTATCACTTCACATCGTGGCGGAAGCGCAGAAAAAAGGCGGGGCTTGCGCCTACATAGACGCCGAACACGCCATGGACCCGGACTACACCAGGAAGCTGGGGGTCAATATCAACGACCTGCTGATTTCCCAGCCGGACAACGGCGAGCAGGCGCTGGAAATAGTGGAGAGTTTGGTGCGCACGGGCAAGATTGACGTGGTGGTAGTGGATTCGGTTGCGGCGCTCACGCCGAAAGACGAGATAGAGGGCGACATGGGAGCATATCATGTCGGCAAGCAGGCGCGGCTGATGTCTCAGGCGCTTCGTAAACTGACCGCTATTGTCGCCCGCTCCAAGACCGTCGTCATTTTCATCAACCAAATCAGGATGCAGATCGGGGTGATGTTTGGCAATCCGGAAACGACTCCGGGCGGAAAGGCGCTGAAATTCTACACTTCGGTCCGTCTGGATATCCGCAAAATCGCCCAGATAAAGAAGGGCGAAGAGGTGGTGGGCTCGCGCACCCGGGTGAAAGTGGTGAAAAACAAAGTGGCTGCGCCTTTTAAACAGACGGAATTTGACATCATCTATAATGAAGGTATTTCCAAAGAGGGTGAGATAATGGCGCTCGGAGAAAAGTTTAAAATCATAGAAAAAACGGGAAATTCATATTTCTATCTTTCTAGCGGAGAGGGTAAACCCGCCGACGCCAAAGGCTCTGGCGAGGCAAAGGAAAAAACAAAATTGGGAGTCGGTTATGATTCCACCCGCACCTTCCTGAAAGAAAACAAGAAAATCTCCGACCAAATTCTGAAGGAAATTAGGAAAAAGTTCGCGGAGGAAGCGTAAGAAGGAAAATAGAGCCATGTCACAGCTTCAATATAACGAAATCCGCGAGAAAAAAATAATAATATATGGTAACGAGCCCTGCGAAGTGGTGGAATCGCATGTTGCCCGCACCCAGCAGCGGAAACCGCAAAACCAGGTGAAACTCCGCAGTTTGATTTCCGGCAAGGTCTTCCCTGCTACCTTTCACGTGGCCGATTCGGCGGACGAAGCGGACATTATCAAGCATGACATCACGTTCCTTTACCACAACAAGGGTGAATACTGGTTCTGCGAGCCGGACGACAAGAGCAAGAGATTTAAGTTGGACTCCACGCTCATTGGAGACACCGCCAAGTTTTTTAAGCAAAACAGCAACGCCACCGCCCTGGTCTGGGAGAATGACGATGAACCCACCGACGCTAAAGCTATGTCGGGCAAGGGAAAAATTATCAAGGTTACCCTACCGATTAAAATGGAATTTAAGGTCAAAGAAGCCCCGCCGGCCGTCCGCGGAGACACATCCAAGGGAGGAAACAAAATTATCACGCTGGAAAACGGAGCGACCCTAAACGCCCCGATGTTTATAAACGAAGGAGACACAATCCGCCTGAATACCGAGACCGGAGAATACGTGGAAAGGGTGTAATAATAATCAAGAATCAAAGTTTTTGCCGGAACGCCTGCCCGCCGCAGGCAGGGATTTTTTGAAACTTAAAAAATCCTGAAATTGGCTCGCCGACGCTCGCCAAACCCCTTAAAAACTTGATTCTTGATTATATTTATTTAACCACGAAAGGCAAAAGGCCCAAGAACCGGGCATGCTTGATGGCGGAGGCGAGAGCGCGCTGGTTCTTGGAAGTTACACCGGTGCGTTTGTGACTTATAATCTTGCCGTTTGGATTCAGAAATCTCTTCAGGATTTCCACATCCTTGTAGTCAATGTATTTTATATTGTTGGCTGAAAAGTAATCTTGTTTCATAATGTTTTATATTTCGCCCACATGTCAGACTTATGGGATTCCCATAAGTCTGACATGTGGGCTTTTACTTAAAATGGTATATCTTCCGGATTAATGTCTTCTTCGGGATATTCTATAGCATCCACCTCCCCGCCCTCTTTGGCCGGAGCTTTTGAGCCCACACTCGTTGTCCCGCCGCTTCCTGCTCCGGAACCTTTGGGACCAAACTGCGTGCGGTCGGCAACTATTTCGGTGCGATATTTCTTCTCGCCGGTGGTCTTGTCATCCCAACTCCTTGTCTGTATCCGACCTTCAACTAAGATGGAACTTCCTTTCTTCATATATTGCGCGACTGTTTCCGCCTGACGTCCGAAAACCACGACATTATGGTAATCGGTTGATTCCTGGCGCGCGCCATTTTTATCTTTCCAGACACGGTTGGTGGCCAAAGAAAAACTGCAAACTTTTATGCCTGAAGGAAGGGAGCGGATTTCCGGATCGCGGGTAAGATTTCCTATTAAAATTGCTTTGTTTAAATACATAATTTTAAAAATTAAGATACGACTAATGCGTCTATTTCTTTATCAATTTCTTCTTTGTTGATAGGGGCGACATTTTCATTGTCTTCGTTTTTTAATATCCTCGGTCTTCGGTTGCGTGTATCGGTGCGCATAAATCTTTTGGCGGCAATGGTGTTTTCAGCCACTGTTTTTAATATCAAAAATCTAATAATATTTGGGTCAAGGTCAAGTTTCTTCTTCAGTTCCAGAACTTTATCCGAATCCATCATAAATTTTATCCAGCCGAAATGGGCCGTATTAAATTTATTACGCACATTGTTTACAACTTTTACCATTGCGTAAGCAAGCGGTATCATTTTCGGTATCTCGTCGGAAATGGCATTCCCGCCCAAGGACGATATAAGCTCCTTTAGGTTGCCATAGATAACGGGCACATCCTCTTCGGGGATGGTTGACACCAAAAGATAGCCCAGTTCGTAGACCTTGGAGTTTTGGGTTTCTTTGGCTTCGTTTTGATCTTCAATTTCCTCCTGTTGCATGAAATCCATATTAACAAAAAGAGCTTATAAATGCAAACCGCCTCGCCTTTGGCACTCCTCCTACATTAGGAGGAGAGGGCTCCTCCCCTCCTTGTGGAGGAGGGGTAAGGGATGGTGATTAAATTCCAAAAACACGCCTGGCATTCGCTAAAATGGCCTCTGAAACTCTTTCTTCCGGTAAATTTTTTATTTCAGCAATTTTTTTTACAATTTCTTTCACATAAACAGGTTCGTTGCGCTTGCCTCTGTAAGGTATGGGGGCGACATAAGGCGCATCGGTTTCGGACATAATCATATCAAGCGGGATGTTTTTGATGATTTCGTCGTAATCGCGCGTAAAGGTAATAACTCCGGTAAAAGACAAAGTGAAGCCGAAATTCAGGAACGCTTTGGCTTCGTTCCAGTTGCCGGCAAAAAAATGCACGTTGCCCTTTACCTTGGAATGTTTTTTCAGTAAATCAAGTGCGTCTGTATACGCGTTATAAATTCCATAATTACCCAGAATCAATTCAGATTCCTCGTTGTTGCGGATATGAAGCATCAGGGGTTTATTGAACTCGTTGGCAATTTCTATTTGTTCAATAAAAATTTGTTTTTGCCTGATAATGGAGTCCTCGTTGCACCGGTAATAGTCCAGTCCGCATTCTCCTATAGCCACTACTTTCTTATCTTTCAAAAGTTCTCTATAAGTTTCCTTATCAAAAACTTCGCCACGCGAAATAAAACCTTCCGCTTTTCCCTGCCCGTCCGAAGCTTTAGTGAAAGCGGGACCTAACTCTTTTTCGTCATGGAAAGACATTCCGGTGTGGATAGGGTGTAGCCCGATAATTGCGTAGACGCCTTCCGGATATTGATTGACAAGCTCCACCGCTTTCCTGGAAGTATCTATCTGTGTGCCAACATTTATCATCCAGGTGTTGTTTTCCAGAGCCCGGGCAACCACCTCGTCCCGGTCGGCGTCAAAGGCGGTGAAATTTACGTGGCAATGTATATCTATGTATTTGGGTTTCATGTTAGTCCTTACGTAAAAATAATGGCTGTTCCGGCTTTTTGTTTTTTTTAATTAATTTTTTGAGCAGTTCATTTGTCTCCGGCATTATCGGGTTGAGCATCCGGGCTATGTTGTAAAGACGAAGAACCATATTGGAAATCAGTTCCTTTCCTTTTTTTTCATCAACTTTTATCACTTTGAAGGGTTCGGCTTTTTGAATAAACTTATCTAGCTCTCCTATTTCATTCCAAATATAATCTACTGCTTGTTTAATATCAAATTTTTCAAAAAATTTAAAATACTCCGTAAAATTGGATTTTTCAGGAATTTCCGGACACTTGTCCAGATACTTTTCTGATAAAGTCAAAATACGGCTGGTTAAATTTCCCAGCCCATTCGCCAACCCCGCGTTGTAGGCGTCCTTGAACCTCTCTATTGTAAACGGACTGTCTTCAAACGGGGAAATTTCACGCAGGAGAAAATATCGGAGCGCGTCCGTGCCGTATTCTTTCACGATGTCGCTCGGATTTATCACATTGCCTAGGGACTTGGACATCTTGATTCCGCCCTCTCCGGTGATAAAACCATGATAAATAACCGTATCGGTCGTAGGCAGTCCGGCTGACATCAGCATGCCTTGCCACATCACCGACTGGAATTTGACCTGGTCTTTCCCGGCGGTCTGGACATTTTCTCCGTTTTGCCAAAACTTTTCAAAGGCGCCTTTGCTGTGAGGCCATCCTAAGGTGGAAATATAATTGACTAAAGCGCCAAACCAAACATACATGGTCTGCGTATCGTCTTCCGGTATCGGTATGCCCCAGGTAAGGCGTTTTTTATCGCGGGAAATTGAAAAATCCTCCATCCCATCTTCCACAAAATCAATCGCTTCCTTCCTTCTCCACTCCGGAACTATCACCTTGTCTCCGGAAAGATATTCCAGTAATTGCTTTTTGTAATTGCTAATCCGGAAAAAATAATTTTCTTCCTTCACTACTTCGGGCTTTTTGGAGGGATGCAGAGAACAAAAACCATCCATCAAATCCTTCTCCGTAATGAACTTTTCGCAGCCAACGCAGTAGAGCCCCCGGTATATTTTTTTATAAATATCCCCTTTCTGGTCGCAAAGGCGCCAAAATTCCTGCGAGGCCTTGATATGCTCCGGACTGGTAGTCCGTATAAAATTATCATACGAAAGATTTAAAATCTCTCTCAAACCTGAAAATTTTTGCGCGTAGTAGTCCACATAATCCCGCGTATCTTTGCCTTCCTTTTGGCTTGCTTCCCAAATTTTTTGGCCATATTCGTCGGTCCCGGTGCTAAAAAAAACATCTTTTCCCAAAAGCCGTTGATACCGGGCAAGAGCATCCGACTGCACAAGTTCTAGAGCAAAACCGATATGAGGGTCCGCATTCACATACGGAAGTGTAGTCGTAATGTAAAAACTTTTCTGTTTAGACATTTTTTGTTCTTGCTAAGATTTTATCTTTTTCAATATCGCTTAAAAATTCCATTATAATAACCGCCATTGGAATGGAAATAATCGCCCCCCAGATTCCGCCCAGTTCAAATCCAATCAAAACGGAGAGGATAATGACAATCGGCGAAAGACCTACGATTTTTTTGATGATAAGCGGAGAGAAAAGGAAAACTTCAAATTGGTGAACAATAATGTAAGCTCCAGCTACCATAAACGCGCTGGCAAATCCGTTGGAAATATAAGAAAAAGCGAAAGTCGGAATGAGCGCCACCAGAATACCATAAGGAACCATTTCCGTTATTCCTACGATTATCGCCAAAAGAAGCGCGTATTCTATACCTAGAAGTGAGAGAATCAGATAAATCAGAACAGCGACAACAAAAGCCACAAGCATTTGCCCCCTTACCCAAAGGCCAATTTTAATGCTTGAGCGCGACCACAAATCCACCGCATAATCTTCGTATCGGACGGGAATAATTATGCGAAGAAAATTTTCTATTCCCTTCTCTTGAATTGAAAGATAAAAAGAGAGAACAATAATCAATACAAAATTGAAGATGCTTCCGAAAGCCACGGCCAGCGTTTGGAAAAATCCTCCGGAAAGATTCAAAATGAAAGCTTTTGATACGGATAAGAGCCCGCTAAGCGAAAAATTACCCGAAAGCGCACCGACTATATCTTTGGCGCCGGAAAATGCCTCGTTCTTAAAATAATCCAAGAAGGAAACACCCGGAACATAAGACGAGATAAATATTGAAAAATTATAAATTTCAGTTATTAAAAGCGGAGCAAAAAGATAAAATGTTCCGGCTAAAGCAAGAAAAGATACGACATATAATATAACAACACCCGGAATTCTCGCAACTCCCATTTTTTCAAAATAAGGAACGGATGACTCCATAAAAGAGGCAATCACGATAGAAGTCAGCATTACCAAAACCAGATCGCGTAAAAACCAAATCAAAAATACAAAAATAACAACTAAAACAGCGCGAACCATCGTGCTCGTAGATACGGAAATAGAAGTTAAATTGTGATTTTCGGACATAAAAATATAATACCACAAAAAACAAGCAATTAAAAACCCTTAAAATTTTAATATCTTTAAGAATTTGGCCCTGTTGTGAAAAGGCCCGATGAGCGCCAGATTCAAATTTTTATCCGTAAAAATTTTCCTAACGAGAGTCTGTATTTCCAGGGCGGTAACAGCGCGTATTTCTCCGGCTTTTTCTTCCGCATTTTTTATTTCGCGTTTCAAAAGTTCCTGTCCTCCGTAAAAATGCGCAATATCATCGGTTGATTCAAGCGTCAGTTTCATATTGCCTATCAGACACTCTTTCACTTTATTCATTTCTTCTTCGCCGATTTTTTCATCCTTTAATCTGTTGCATTCATAGAGGACCGCCTTGAGAACTTCACTGATTCTTCTGTTGTCCACGCCGGCGGAAATTTGGAAGAATCCATGGTCAGTGTAGGCATCATTATAGGCGCGGACATAATATCCGACACCCATCTCTTCGCGTAGCTTTTGGAAAAGGCGCGAACTCATTCCTCCGCCTAATATTCCTCCGAGCACCGAGAACGCGGAATTTTTTTTACTAAGGAGTCCACAGGTACGCATCGCGAAGACAAAGTGCGTCTGGTCGGTTTTTTTGAAAGACACCAGCACTTTCGGTCTTCTTTGTTTTTCCTTTACTTTCAGTTTGTCTGTTTTTCTGCCCCGTTTTACATTTTTGAAAATTTTATTCACTTCGCTCATTACTTTTTTCGGTGTAACATTCCCCGCCACCACTAAGACGGTGGCTCCCGGCAAATAATGCTCCTTCTTATAGTCGACGAAATCATCTCGCTTCATATTTAAAATATTTTTCTTTTCTCCGGCAACATTCCACCCCGCCGGAGTGTCTCCATACAGCAATTTCATTATTAAATCCTGCACACGTCGGCTTGGCATATCTTCATACATGTTTATCTCTTCTATAATCACACCCTTTTCTTTTTGTATTTCAATGTCCGGAAAAGTAGAGTTCAGATAAATATCAGAAATAATATCCAGAATTTGGCTGAAATGCTTAGCATCCGATTTGGCATAGTATCCGGTATATTCTTGGGCCGTAAAAGCATTATACTGGCTTCCAAGCGCGTCCAATTCTTTTGAAATATCAATCGCTTTAGGCCTTTTGACTGTGCCCTTGAAACACATATGCTCCAAAAAGTGTGAAATGCCGTTCACTTTTTTCTTTTCGTATTTACTGCCGGCTTCCACCAGAACCAGAACTGTCGCCGTCGGATTGTCTTTCATCGGGATGGTGACAATCCGCAGTCCGTTTTTTAACACTTTTTTATAAAATTTCATTTAGATTCTGTCTTTGATGTAATTTTTTAAATCCTCTACTTTTACCCGTTCCTGTTCTCCGCTGTCGCGGTCACGGACGGTCACCGTGTTATCCGTAAGCGTATCAAAATCAACCACGATGCAAAATGGCGTTCCGATTTCGTCCTGACGGCGGTAGCGTTTGCCGATGTTGCCGTTATCGTCCCAAGCCACGCGGCCGAATTTTTCCTTTAAGGGTGCATATACTTTCGTATTGGCATATTCCACCAGCTCCGGTTTATTTTTTAGGAGCGGCGAAACGGCGCAGATGACTGGCGCGATGTTCGGTTTAAATTTCAAGTAGACACGTGTTTCTCCACCTTTTTTGTCCTCGGTATAAACGGAAAGGAGGAGCGAGAGCACGGCTCGATCAACTCCCATAGACGGCTCGACGACATGCGGCACCATTTTTTCTCCCTCTTCTTCGTCAATATATTCAAGGTTGTGGATATTTAAGTCAAAATCGGTCCGGTAAGCCAATCCGAAAAGCTCCTTGCGTCCGAAAGGAAAATCAAACTCAAAATCAATCGTCCTCTTTGAGTAATGCGCCCGTTCGGCGTCGGGAACTTCAAGTTCATGCACTTTATTCATGTCTAAACCAATTTCTTCCATCCAATCCAGCATCTCGTCTTTCCAATATTCAAAATATTTTTCCCAGTCAGCCGGACGGATAAAATATTCTATTTCCATCTGTTCAAATTCGCGTTGGCGGAAAATAAAATCACGGGGGGCTATTTCGTTTCTGAATGCCTTGCCGATTTGCGCCATGCCGAAAGGTAGTTTGGGATGGAAAGCGTCCACTATATTTTTGAAATTCACGAACATTCCCTGAGCTGTTTCCGGCCGAAGATATACGGTTGCGGCTTCTTCCCCCGCACCTATTTCCGTCTTAAACATGACATTAAATTGCTTCCCGTCTTCCATCGAATCGGAAAATCCAGCCACGTGTCCCGAAGCTTCCCATACTCTGGCATTCATTAGAATAGCCGCATCTATGCCATACATGTCCTTTCGCCCGTCTACAAATTTTTTCCACCAATATTGCCTAACGTTGTTTTTGAGCGCTAAACCATGGTGCCCCCAGTCATAAGTACCGGACAGCCCGCCGTATATCTCCGAACCCTGAAAAACAAACCCGCGCCTCTTGCAGAGCGAGACAATTTTTTCCATTAGGTCTTTGTTTTTTTCTTTCATGATTTTATTTTATAAACTTATTCAACCACAACAGCCCCATTTCCGGGAAAAGCGGCATCATTATTAAGATTCGTATTGAGGCTCGCTTTACTTACTCGCACTTCCACATTAGCAAAATCATCGTGTCCAGTCAAAATCGCGCCATTTATGATAACGGGAGTCGTACCGACTTGGGAAAGTGAAGGAGTGAAAGAAAGCTGGAAGGCAACTTCTTTTTTTGCTCCTGTAATGCCCGCGCCGCGCGGAATTCTGTCCGCGTTCCAAATTATTTCTTTTGTGGAAGAATTATAGGTCAAATTTTCACTTGCCGGCAAAAACGGCCCCATAAAAGTTATCCACGGGGGGAGAGTAGAGCGTATTTCCGTTTTAGAAATGCTGTTGGCGGTATTGGAAAGAGTCCAGACGACGGTGTAAGTCGTGGCTTGTTCCGCTTTCGGAGGGATGGAACCGGTATTGCCAAAGGGTCCGGAATAGTAAAGCGTCTTAGTGGAGAATCCGACATCGGAAATAACACGAATGATTGCCGAGGAAGAATTATTCAGTTCGTTGGCAACAGAACCTTCAATGGCTTGCGAGCCGGTAATATTTACTTCTATGTTGATAGAAGGATTGACAATAATATCCCCGGAAACTCCGAACAATGGAAGCGGAGAAACGGAAAAAGTGACAGAGCCGGAGTCGCCAGGATTCACTTCTTTCAATCGATTCCTGTAATTTTTATCCCAGGTCACTATATCTTTGGATGAATCATAAAAACCCTCCGGTGTTCTCACTGTTTTGCGGTCAAAAGCGTTTCCGGTAATCTTCGCTTCTATTTTCAAATCATTTACCTTGGTATCTAAATTATTCGTGTAGCGAATTTCCGCATTGATCGGGGTTTTGGCGTCTGTCGCGTATTCTCTTCCTGACGCGCCGTTTACAGAAAGAGTCACCTCAATGAAAGCTTTTTTAACGGTAAGAATATGGCTGATTGAATTAAAAACAACTCCGATGACGGATTTGTCCGTGCCGGACTGTGAACCGCTTGATATGTTGAATGTTTTTTCTTCCCCGTCAAAAACATCCAACATTTTGCCGGATATGGAAATATTACGCTCTGTGCCGGGAGCAAAATCTCCCAAATCCCAAATATTATTGCCGAAGGAGGGCGCCGGCGCAGAACTCACAAAAACGAAACCGGTCGGATAATCGGCTCTTACGAGTATTTTTTGGGAAGGCCTGGTGGCATTGAGCGTAGCTTTTATCTTTAGGGCAATGTCTTGATTCGGACTTATGGTAAGAGGAGCCTCCACGACAAGATTTATCGGTGTAGAATTAATGTTAACTTCATAAAATTTCTCTTTTATAAAAATAGCGTTAGACCCCGCCACCCGATACTCAAGAGTTATTTTTATCGGGCGACTGCTTCCTTGTTCGCCAAAAAGCACTATTTTTAAATTTTCATTACGGACGGCTCCGGACGGAATTGTCCCAAGCGATACACGAAGACGCTCGGTTTCGGAAGACAGATCCCCTCTGGAACCTTTCGGATATTCCAAAACAAGATCAACCAGATCAAGCGGGGAATTATTTCTGTTGGTAATTCCAATAATCAGTGGCAGTTCTTCTCCACCGGCCGTAAAATTATTTCCGAGAATAGAAATATCAATATTGTTGTTGGAAACGGTGTTGCCTCCGGCAAAAAAAACATAAGATGCGTACAAACTTGTTAAAAGAAAAAAAACCAAGGAAAAAATAAAAAACTTGCGAAATACGGAAGTTTTCATAAAAAAGTTTTCTTTAATATTGCTTTCGGTTTTTTCCCTGGTTTTCCAGGAGTCCAGGACTTCTTTTTTGGTTAAATGGGAAAAACTGTCCCGGTGCTCTATTTTGGTTTGGTAATTCTTGCTAAAAAGCTTGCTTTTCAGTTCTTCCACCCTGTTAAGTTTGTTTCTATCGCCTAGTAACATATATGAGATTGTAGCACTTCGGACGAAATTTTGAAAATTTTCCGAAAGATATTCTATAGATGCGTCTCTTTTAAAGCTTTGTTTATCTGGCGCAGAACTTCTTTTCTTGACTTAGATGCTTTAAAAATCAAATTCGGCTCAAACGGAGATTTAACGAGACTTTGCAGCATTTCATTGCCACCGATGTATCCCAAGTTATTGAGTATGCGCAAAACAATAACCGCTTCAATGTTCCGCAAATCCTCTTCCTTCTGTGCTGTTTCCAGAACCGACAGACCGTTTATCAAGTCAATAAATAAAGTTTCGTTCGGTTCAATACCGGCCAGGAGCCTTTTTAACAGATTCGCGATATTAGAAACAACCGCAAAAGTTTCCGGATTCTTGGAAAGTCGTTCCAATATGTTCCCTTTAGACGCACTCGTTACTCTCCAGAAATCCTTACCCTGCACCAGGTCAATTTTCACACAGGCAAAGTCCTGCAAAATAAAGCGTAGCTTTGAAGACATTTTGCGCACGCCTTGGGCGGAAGCGTAGACCATCCCCAGGTTGCGGGTAAAAATGGAATAATACCTTCCGGATTCCCCGAAATTCTTGCTGCCTAATATTATTCCTTCGGTGTGGTAAATGTGATGCATATAGAATTATCCCTTTAGGCCCTTCAGAACTTCGAGTAGCGCTTGGTGTTGCGGAGTAAGCTCTTTTTTGACTATATCCAGGCTAATAGCATTCCATTTTTTCTCCAACTTGTTTTTGAGTAATTTTATCAAATCCCCAAAAGGCATTTCCCTGGTGTATCTTGTGGTAATGATAAACCCTTCAATAGAAATAAATTTGTAACAGTCAGCATTGCAACAAATTTCTGATTCCGTGGAATAAAATTTTTCAACTCCGTGGTGCTCCAGCACACAATGACGAATGTTTTCTTTCTCTTCTTCGGATAATGATGATTTCTCTAGCAACTCATTTGTTTTTTCAAGACCCATTTGGACATGCTCTTTTTGGCGATTTTCATTGACCGCCTGTCCCACCATACAGTCCATCAATAATGTTCCGGCTTCCACAATATCAATGTTTGCGCCCAATTTTTTTGCGAGTTTCTTGCCTATTTCTGTGGTGAAATCTACCTGCATCCGTGCAGGTATCTTTGTTTTTTCTATTTCACCGTACGCTAACTTTCGTACCTCTTTTAGAAAATCTTCCATACTTTTATTTTATCATGGTTCTAAAAAATCACCATGATTCCGAACTAATCAATTAAATCCCAAATTATATAAATAAAATAATGATAGTATAATGATAGCGACCGCTATTATTATACTAGTTTCTATGCTATAAACTAAAACTATAAATACTATAAATGAAAAATTATAAGCGGAAAGCTCTTTCTAAGATTTCCCTGTTTGTTATATCCTTGGCGAGAACAAAATGAACATATTTGCCCACCTTCCAATAATTTGCCACGAAATCGATTTCTTCTTGACATGGATACGGGTAAACCCACACACTATCATTTAGTTTTATACACCCAAGTTCCTTTAGTTTTTCCCGCAAAGAATCACGGGCTGACTTTTTCTTTTCGGGAATATCAAAAATAATCATGCGAAAATTTCTGTCCCATATTCGTGGTTTTTTTATTTCTAGTTTTTCATAATTAAATCGCAGAAAAATATTTTTACCGCTCTCAGTCAGGACAATCTTGGTACAACCATCACTTTGTTCTTCAAATTCAACTAATTTCTGTTTTCTAAGTTTTAAGAAATAATAAGAAATATTTTTTGGCTTTTCGTTTAAATGGAAAATTTCTTTGACAAGTAGTTTGGTCATTTTATAGCTTGTTCGTCGGTTGGAAAGAGCAACTGTGATGCCGATCCCCATGCCCAGGGCGCGAATTATTTTTCCGCTATTGGATTCTTTATCAATTATTCTCATACATTATCAATAATAACATAATGATAGCGGTCGCGTCTATTATATTATTACTTTTCTGTTGTGTTATGTTATTTTACAATGAAATTCCTTAACCCGACAACTATCGGCGCTACAGATTCATTGGTAATGTCTTCTGGCTTTATTTTACATTTGGCGAAAATCTGCTTTTCTATGTCTCTTAAAGCATTTTCAAACCGTTTACGTTCCGATGTCATACCTGAATGATGCGCGTATCGTTTGCTCAAATCTATAAATCGCTCCTCTAAGCTTACTATGTCAAAAGGACTTACTCTTTCATCGGCGTAGGCGACAATCTTTTTGGCAAAATCTTTATCCAGAACATTGCTGGGAGCGCCAAAAAAACTTATGGAATTAATCAATTCTAAAATTCGCCCGCCCATACCGAACTCGAGCGCAATTTTATTATTAGCGTCATGGTCATTGTTACCGTATTTTTTAATATATTCGTCTTGAACTTTTTGCCAATATTTCATCCCCTCCGGTTCATTTAATTCCGGGAAATAATCAAGTTTAAATTTCACTATATTCCCCATATCATGAAGTAGGCAGGCCGTGATAATTTCTTTTTTCGGCAGTGGTTCGGTAAAATTATCGCAAATCAAGGACGCAACAGCCGCCACGCGAAACATATGTTCCTGCAAACTAGGCATTATTTTATATTCTTTGTAAATTTCCGTAATTTTTTTCATTTAAAAAATTCTTCTATTTTTTCTTCCAGTTCCTCCGGAATGTCCACAACGACAAAAGGATTTTCCTTAAGCAGATTCTTCTTTTCGTGAAGCCCCCAACTTACACCGATGGACTCTACGTTGCACTCTTTTGCCTCTTTGATATCCCCCAAGGTATCGGTAATGAATACGGATTCTTCCGGCGATAATTTATATTTTTTGAGAATTGTTTTAATTTTAAAAACTTTACTACGGTGAACATCCGCGCCCAATATATCGGTAAAATATTCGGATAAATTCTCTTTTGCCAAAAAATCTTTGATATATGAACTGTTGGTCGATGAAACAACCACAAGACGGTAATTTTTAACTAAAGACAAGATTAGGTTATGGAGCGCATCATGCATAGTTAGGGCATTCAACCCTTTTTCATATTCGCCGTAAAAATCATCCGCCGGCAGGTGTTTGCCTTCTTTTACGGCTTTTTCATATCCTTCATGAAAGTTTCCATTTGAATATTCCTGGTAACTTTTCCAAGTTAAATCCTTGTTTTTTATTTTATGAATTTGATAAGAAAGCTCGTTTGTATTTACCAGCACTCCGTCAAAATCAAAAATCACCAATTTCATAATTATTTTTCAATTTTAACTTTAAATTCCAATTCGTCTGCTCTTAAAATTTCCCCGTCATTTTTTTTGAATTTCACCCCGGAAGCAAGCACGGTCTTTTTTATGTCCGCTTCAAACTTGCAAACCAATTTCCTGCCCACATCGTCGGTATCAAACAGAAGCGTGACCACATCATTCGGCGTTAATCCCATTTTCTTCCTCATGTCTTGCAGCGCGCGCGCCAATTCCCGGTAATCGCCTTCCTCTTTTAATTCCGGGGTTATGTCTGCGTCAAGATTTACTTTATTAATACCTATTTTTATTTTTAAAATATAAACGATATTTTTAATATTTAATTCGTCTTTTATTATCTCAATATACTCGTCGGACAATCTCTCTGCTATGATTTCTAAGCGATTTAACGGCTGGCGAACCCTTATCCCGGCTTTCTGGCGCGCCTCCAGGCCGAGAGTTACGATATTTCTGACTGTTTTCATTTTCTCTAAAACTTTCGGTCTAAGAAACGAAAAAAGTTTAAACGGCTTGGTTGGCCAACTTGCCAAATGCACGCTCTTAACATCATTCTCATTTTTTAATTTCAGCCAAATGTCTTCTGCCGCAAAAGGCGTCAAGGGAGCCAAAATTTTGGCCAAACTTTTCAAAACAAAATAGATGGTTTGTTTCGTCTCTTTATCTCCCTCTTTTATCCGTTCCCGCGAACGGCGCAGGTACCAAGTAGAAAGGTCGTTGATAAAATCACGGATTGCTCTTGCCGGCTCAAGCAACTTGTAATTGTCCATATTCTTCGCGGTTAATTTTATCAATTCATCCAATCTGGCTAAAATCCAAATGTCCAAAATATTATCCGGTTTCGGCCTGCCGCCTTCTTCCAATGTTTTATCCCGGTAAAGTTCGTAAAAAGCAAGCACATTATAAAGCAGACCGAAAACTTGTTGATAAAGCAGGGCAACGGTTCTTTCGTCAAAATTTTTGGATTCCCCCGGCTGATTAATCGAATACATCCAAAGGCGAAGCGTGTCCACGCCGTATTTATCTATCATTTTCCATGGGTCAACGACATTGCCAACAGATTTGGACATTTTTTTACCCTTGACGTCCAAAAGGTGTCCTAAGCAGATGACATTTTTATATGCTTTGCCGCGTCTCATCAGCACGCCGACTGCGTGCAAGGTATAAAACCATCCGCGTGTCTGATCAATCGCTTCCGAAATGTAGTCAGCCGGATAACCCGGCCCATTTACCCATTTTTTGTTTTCAAATGGATAATGATCTTGCGCAAAAGGCATACAGCCGGAGTCAAACCAGACATCCATCACTTCTTTTGTACGCGTTAATTTTCCGCCGCATTTACATACCAGACTCACTTCATCAATATACGGCTTGTGCAGGTCAAGTTCGTAATTTTCATTATGCGGAAGGGGGATAAAATTCAGTGCTTTAACTTCGCCAGTATTTAACATTTGCCCTTCAGTAAAATTATTTATGGACAAACCGGAGGTAATTTTTTGTAAAACCCAAATAGGATTTCCGTGCGAAATTATCAAGATATTTTTATTTTCATAAGTTTTTTCCACTTCATAAATAAAATCACCTGTTCTTTTCCAAACCAACTTTATATCTGGCTCATTGCGTTCATGCAATCTATCTTCAATTATTACCTTTTCTTTTTTTAGTCCCAGTTCTTGTCTTACAATTTCAGCCGTTTCTTTGGTTCTTAAAAAAGGAGAGGAAAAGATAGCATCAATTTTTGCGCGTTTTAATTCTTTAGAGGCGATAATTATTTCTTCTCTCCCCTTGTCTGTCAAGTGATTGTCGGGGTCGCCTTTGGGGTCGTCCAAATGCTTGGCATTATCAATGGCTTCGCCGTGTCGCATCATAAAATATTGATTGCCGGATTTCTTTGTTTTTTCTTTTATTTCTTCAATACTCCCCACTACTTCCGTCTTTTTGCAATCATCGCAAACCCACACCGGTAGCGGCGTTCCCCAATACCGTTCGCGGGAAATTGCCCAGTCCTTTATCTCCCTGAGCCACTCGCCGAAGCGTCCATTCTTAATATACGACGGTTCCCAGTTTATTTTTTTATTTTCACTAATCATCTCTTTTTTAATCTTCGGATCGGACATTTTTATATACCAAGAATCGCGCGCGTAATAAATAAGGGCGGTCTTACAGCGCCAACAATGCGGATAGGCGTGCTCGTAATTTTCCTTTTTAAAAAAGAGGTTTTTGTCGGCCAGATATTTGATAATATCCACATCCAGAGTCGGCTTTCCGTTGTCGTCTTTTTCTTTTACGAATCTACTTCCCAAAAAACCGGTCCCTTTCATAAATTTGCCTTCGTAATTTACCAAATGATGTTTTGGTAAGCCGATTTTCGTTCCAAGTTCAAAGTCGTCTTGCCCATACATAACAGCCGTGTGAACCACTCCGGTGCCGTCGTCTGTGTTCACGAAATCCGCAAAATAAATTTTAAACATTTTATTTGTCGATCCTTTTTTATTTTTAAGCTGTTCTTTCAAATACGGAAAAAGTGGTTCATATTCCAAACCGACCAAGTCTGCCCCTTTTATTTCTTCCAGAATTTCATAAGGTTCGGCAATTACGGAAAGCCGGTCTTTGGCTAAAATAAATATCTCATTCCCAATCTTTGTCCTTACATATGTAATGTCTTTCCCAACCGCCAAAGCAACATTACCCGGCAAGGTCCAGGGAGTCGTCGTCCAGGCGAGGACGTAAGTATTCTCTTGCCCTACAATTTTGAACTTTGCCGTAATGGACAAATCTTTCACATCTTCATAGCCCTGCGCCAGCTCGTGGGAAGAAAGCGCCGTTCCGCAGCGCGGACACCAGGGTACAACTTTATAATCTTTATAAAGAAGTTTTTGCTCGTTTATTTTTTTGACAATGTTCCAGGCGGATTCAATGTAGTTGTTGTGGTAGGTAACATAAGCATTCTCCTGGTCAGCCCAATATCCCATTCGGTTGGTAAAGTTTTTCCAAAATTCAACATATTCCCAAACACTCTCCCGGCACTCTTTGTTGAATTTGGCAATCCCGTATTCTTCAATCGCTTTCTTGGAATTAAGTCCCAGCTTTTTCTCCACTTGGAGTTCCACCGGCAATCCGTGTGTATCCCATCCACCTTTTCGGCGCACGTGGTAACCGCGCATGGTTTTGTATCTGGGAATCGCATCTTTGAAAGAAAAAGGCACCATGGTGTGCAAAACAGGCTTGGAGTTGGCCGTAACCGGACCATCGTAAAAAATAAATTCTTTCTTGCCTTCTGTCCGCTCCAAAGATTTTTCAAAAATTTTATTTTCCTTCCAGAATTCCAAAACGCGCTCTTCACGAAGCGCGGCATCGGATTTGGTATTTTCTTCTTTTTCAGCCATTATTGGCTGATTTTAGCATAAAATCTTTATTTTTACATCTTCACTGGAGTTTCAATACCAAGAAGATGCAGCCCGGTTTTCATTACAAAAGAGAAAGCATAAGTGAGCGCAACTTTATATGGAGAATTTTTATCCTCTTTGCTGGCAATAACGGTATTCCCGTAGAAGCTGTTAAATGCGCGAGCGGTTTCTATCAAATAGTTGACGATATAGTGCGGCTCATATTTCGAGACGGAACGGAAAACGATTTCCGGAAATTTGTACAGCAATTTCTCCACTTCAAAAATTTCAGGCGGGAAAGCGTGAGGATCCGGTAAAATATTTTCCTTCTGCGCTTTTTCCAAAACGGAATTCGCCCGCGCATACGAATACTGGAGGTAAGGCCCGGAATCTCCCTCAAAGGAGATGGAACTTTCAAAATCATAAATAATGTCACCGCCGATGGATTGCTTCAAGATAGAGTATTTTATCGCAGCTACCGCCACATCCGAGGCGATTTTCTCCCGCTCCTCGTTTCCGAATTCACGGTCGGTCATTTTCTCCAGAATTGCATCACGAACATCGTTTAAGAGAGATTCTCCCGTAATCACATTGCCTTTCCTTGAGCTCATCTTGCCACCCACGAAACGCATCATACCGTGAGTAATATGTTTCATTCTGTTTTCATAATCCGGGTGGATAAACGAGATGGCCTTCGCAACAACGCGCATATAATCCATCTGTTCGTTGGCGGTAATAACAATAGACAAATCCATTCCGGGATTTGTTTTGAATTTTTCTTCGGTCAAGCCGAGCTCCTTGGTTTCATAAGTTGGCAAATTAGCGGAAGTGATGAAAACCCGGGTATGAAATTTGGGGTTGTATTTTTCCGCTTTAAACACAATAGCGCTGTCTGACTCTTCAAAAACTTTGTCCATATTGTCCTTCACGATATCACGCCCGATATCCGCCATAACGCTTTCCAAAAAATAATAATCAAATTTTGTGCCGAGCATCCCGTAGAGGTCTTCAAAGGCCTTCATGGTGACGTCAAAACCCCATTGATATATCTCGTTTATTTTTTCGTCGGTTTTGTCGTAGAGTTTCATGTTTATGGCGTCTATTTCTTTTTTGACGCCTTCGTCCGTCTCGTACATTTCCGCTCCGTGCGCGTAGGCGCGGCCAATATTGGCTGCCTGCAGGTTGTATGAACCCGCTTTGCTTTGAAGCTTTTCGTTTTGCATCAGGCCCCAAATGGCTTTGGCTACGTGAAGCCCGACATCACCCTGGTAATTTGCCCGGGAAACCGCCGCGCCGGAATGCTCCAGAATACGCGCGATAGATTCCCCGATGGCATTGGTCATCAGATGCCCGATATGAAAGGGCTTGAAAGGATTCGGGTCGGTGTATTCAATCATTATTTTTTGACCGGAAAAGACATCGTTCTTGCCGACCATTTTTCCTTTATTCAAAATTTCCTCAATTGAACCGGAGAAAAACTTACGGGATAAATAAAAATTGATAAACCCCGGACCGGCTGACTCCACCTTTTCCAGATTTTTATCCGTATTCAAGCGCAATATCTCGGCAACTATTTTATCCGACAAGTCCTTCGGGTTGGTTTTTATGTTTTTGGCAATAGCGAGCGCCACGTTCGTGGAATAATCGCCCATCTTCAAGTCCGCTGGATGTTCCAGGATAATATCGCCGACCTCAATGCTTAGATTTTGTAGCGCGTCTTTTATTAGATTTTTTATGTTTTGTTCCATAATTATTTATGTCCAGTACTTCCTTCGCGCCCGATATCCCTAACTGTTTCGGAAATTTTATCCGTTTCTAATATCTCGCAGTGTTCAAACTTTTGGATTATCATTTGCGCCACTTTATGACCTTTTTCTATTATAACTTCTTTGTCAGAAATATTTAAGAGATTCATGATTAATTCACCCCTGTAGCCGGCATCAATCACTCCGCCCATAATTTTCAATCCCAAATTAAAAGCAATACTGGATTTGTCCCATACTAGCCCCACATATCCCTCCGGTATTTCTATCGCCACTCCCGTACGCACATGCATCTGCTTGCCGGGCGGAAATACCACATTTTCCATCGCATAGAAATCCATCCCGGCGTCCCCAGGATGCCCGTGCGTCGGCAATTTCGCGTCCTTATGCAGTTTTTTAACTTTTAAAATCATAATTTTCCATGCGACGCTTGACGCCATTAAGAAACATATCCGGGTTTTCTTTTATCATTTTTTTAAGCTCACCTACTTCAAACCATTTCACCTCGGCGACTTCCTGTCCCGCTATTTTAAAATCATTAAATCCATCTGGCAAGGTCAACAAAAATTCTTGAGTAAAGTAATTCCACTTTCCGTTTGAGCGTGTCTTGGTCCCTAATCTGGGATGAATGTTTTTTAAACCCAATTCTTCTTTGGCCTCTTTTAGAATATTGGATTCATACGTTTCCCCTTCCTCTATTGTGCCGGCAACCGCCAGACCCCACTTGCCCGGATCATGGGACTTATCAAGTGCACGCCGCGCGAGTAAAATTTCTCCCTTACCATTTGTAATCCAAAGAGAAGAAACATGATAAATTGCATCAAGGTTCCTGTCATTCCTGTCTTCATGCCCTATTATTTCATCCTGTTCATTTACAATCGAAATTCTCATATTATTATTTAATTATATATCTTTTCTCCACCAAAAACCAACTTAGCATTAGTGTACGACCGTTTGTTAATGCTATAATAAGCAGATGGAGTATAAAAAACAAAGGATAGGAAACACAAAAAAGAAAGTGCTTTTACTTCTGGTCGCAGGACTTGCGCTTGGCTTGACTAGGTCACCCAAGAAGCATTGGTGGATTTTAAAAAAGATTCCAAAAGAGTGGAAAAATATAAACCGTCAAGCACTAGAACGAGCAATTAATTCTTTATACGTTTCCCACTTAGTTCGAGAAAAATATAACAAAGACGGCACAACCACCCTTGTACTAAGTGAAAACGGCAGGCAAAGAGCTCTAAGGTTTAACATTAATAAGATGGAAATCAGGAAACCGATTAAATGGGACAGGAAATGGAGAATAGTTATGTTTGATGTTCCAGAAAAATTAAGAAGGTTGCGAGATTCTCTGCGTTTACACTTCCGAGAAATAGGCCTCATTGAACTTCAAAAATCGGTCTTCGTGTATCCTTATCCCTGCAGTAAAGAGATTGAATTTATTTTGGAATTTTATAATGCCAGAAAGTATGTACGTTCTATTTTGGCTGAAAAGATAGATAATCAACTTCATTTAATGGGCAAGTTTGGCTTATGCTAATTTAGCATTAGTGTACGACCGTTTGTTAATGCTAAATGGGTTTTAGGGCTTGATTTTGAAGTGTTTGATAATCATATTGGCGACCTTTTGTGGTGAAAGATTTGTGTTATCTATTACTAAGTTGTGCTTTAATTCCGGGGAAGTGTGCCAATCCTTGGTCTTTAATAATTCCTTAAGAATTTTTTTATCCTTTAACTTTCCGAATCTTTTTCTTGAGTCCGTACTAACACGCCTTAACAGTTCCCTGTCGGCGGCCTTCAGGTGTATCGGTAAAAATCTCGCTCCCAGCCTAGTGAGTTTTTTCTTATGGTTTTGAACAAATTGCTGCTCGGTAACGCCGCTCGGATATACAAAATCGTGCGAATAGGTATAAGTCGTGACCAGACTAATCCCGGCTTTTACTGCTTGTTCCATCAAGTAATTCCTTAAAAATTCCTTCACATTCCCATTTTCTTTGGTTCCACGAGTAAATAAGTGGTCAACCACATCATTAATAGCGTGATTATGGGTTAGTGTGTATTGAAGCTTATTTGACAGAACTTTTGCTACTGTCAGTTTCCCCGCCGCAATAGGACCGTACAAAAAAATAACAACCGGCTTTTTATTTTTTGATAATTTTTTTGATTTTTTCATAAACTTTTGCGTGGATATTTTCCCGGGTATCCAATTTGCCGTTTTGCATACATTCTATCTTTATCCATCCTTTCTGCGTTTTGGCGAGCCAAAGCGCGCTCTTTCTGGAATTCTCTAAAAATCTAACGTCTTTTTCATGAACGTCCTTTTTCTTACCCAGATATTTTCTCCTTTTGTCGTTGCCATCCCGCTTGCGGATTAATTTCAAAACTACCGGAATCGGCACATTTAGGTAAAACACCGCATCCGGCCTGGGAATTTTAAAAACTTCATATTCCATCTCCGCCAGCCACCCGAGAAAGCTCTCCCTTTTTTTGGTATTCGTAATCTTTCCACCCTGATGGATTTGATTAGCGCTCGCATACCTGTCAGCGATGACGATATATCCTTCCTTCAACCATTGTTCAATTTTATTCTTGGATTCAAAACGGTCAGCGGCATAGAGTACCGAAGCGATTTTTGGATGCACTTTCACGAAATTATAATATTGCTCGGAGAGACAGTGTCCGATGAATTTGCCGAAAAAATTGGAGGAGTAGTCGGGGAAATCAACAACTTTTACTTTGTATCCGTCTTTCTTTAGATGCTTTATCAAAAGTCCGGCTTGGGTAGCTTTGCCGCTCCCATCCATGCCATCAATTACTATCAATTTACCCTTTTTTACCATACAGGAAATATACCAGAAAAATATTTATTTTCCCAATTCTTTTAACGCTTCGGTGGCGTAAAAACGCACATTCGGTATGAGTTCCATTTTTTCAAGTTCTTCTGTGTTTACCCAACGGGTATGAGTCCTTTCATGTTCGTTCGTGGAATCGGTAATCTGGTCGGTGTCAGCCGTGGCAAAATAAACAAAGGCAATGTGCTCATGGTTCTCATTTACCGGATGCCGGCCAAGGTAGCGCGGAGGTATGAGATATTTATATCCGCGATTTTCTGCTTCGCCGTTTTTGGGACCGTGCGCCTCTCCGACAATCTTCACCTCTAGCCCCACCTCTTCCTTCACTTCGCGATACGCCGCCTCTATCGGGTCTTCGTCTAGTTCAATGTGTCCACCGACGGAAAGCCAGATATTGTATTTGTCATGCATACGCAAAAGAACTTTGTTCTTGTGGACAATAAAAACTTCCACGCAGTAATCTATTTTGTCATGTATATGAGGCATACTATTTCAAATCAAATTTCATTAAAACTTCTTTAAAATATTTATCCGTTGGCTCAAGATTTGAAATATCTTCCAATGAGAGCCATCCGACCTGTAGTTCCATATTATCTCCTTTTGATAATTAATTCTTCTACCGGTTTCTTTTCTAATAAATTATTAACTATCTTCTCGGCAACAAAATTTGGATCCATAAGTTCAATATAGTTTTTGGGCTTGCTTTCATCAAACAAATTCGTTTGCATGCCTCCTGGGTAAACCCCTAATACTTTAATTTTTTTTCCATCTACTTCTTTTGCGAGAGATTGTGTAAACCCTGTTGCTGCAAATTTGCTTGCGCAATAGGCTGTTTCGTTTATTTTTCCATTTAAACCACTGGTTGAAATAATATTTACAATTAAACCAAAATTCTGCTTCCTCATTTGAGCTAAAGCAATCTTAGACCCATAAACTGTACCAAATAAATTAACCTCCATTAAGTCATGGGCCCTTTTCCAATCAGTTTCTTCAATTGGTTTATGAGGCAACCAAATACCGGCATTATTAACCCAGATATCTATTTTACCGAAATCGTTAATAACTTTTTTGGCCAAAGCCTCAATTTCATTTTCTTTTGTAACATCTGCTTTTACACCAATAATCCCATTTTTTAAATTTTTAAATTCCCCTTCTCGGGAACAAACCACGACTTTTGAGCCGTTTTTTAAAAAACAAAGAGCGAGAACTTTTCCTAGACCTTTACTTCCTCCTGTTATTACAACTACTTTATTTTTTAAATCCATCCCGGTAGTAAAATTTTAATAATAATATTCAGTGGTTGTGTCTCGTAATCAAAAATTTACTACGGGACAAGTAATTTTTATACAAATTTTTTCGGTATCGGAAATTTTTTGGCAAGTTTTTTGATTTCTTTGTGCACCGCTTCTTTTATTTTTTTATCGTCCTTGTTTTTCAGGACCGTAATCATCAATTCCGCCACATATGCGCATTCTTTTTCTTTAAACCCGCGAGTGGTAATGGCCGGAGTGCCGAAGCGGATGCCGGAAGGGTCCAGTGGTTTTCTGGTATCCCCGGCAATTGAATTCATATTAAGAGTAATACCCACTTCGTCAAGTGCTGTCTGCGCCTCTTTGCCGGTCACTCCTAAAGAACCAAAAACATCAACTAAAATAAGGTGATTGTCGGTTCCTCCGCCTATCATGCGAATATTATTTTTCTTAAAAACTTCCGCCATTGCTTTGGCATTCTTCAAAATTTGCTTTGCGTATGCTTTATATTTCGGCGTCATTGCTTCTCCGAAAGCGACTGCTTTGGCGGCGATAGTATGCATATGCGGACCGCCCTGAATGCCGGGGAAAATAGATTTATCAATTTTCTTGGCGATTTCTTCGTCTTCACGGGTAAGTATAATCCCCCCGCGCGGACCGCGGAGAGTTTTATGTGTGGTGGAAGTAATAATATCAAACCCATCGTCAAACGGATTACGAAGAACGCCCGCCGCGATTAATCCGGCAATGTGCGCCATGTCCGCCATCGTGACCGCGCCCACTTCGCGGGCAATCTCCACGAATTTTTTATAATTCAGCGAGCGCGAATATGCGGAAAAGCCGGCAAGAATTATTTTCGGTTTGTGTTCTAGGGCTATTTTGCGTAAATTTTCGTAATCAATCTCGCCCGTATCCGGATTCTTCATCTTGTAGTTAACGAATTTATAAATCTTGGCCGGCAGGGTCATCGGATGCCCGTGAGTCAGGTGTCCTCCGTGAGACAGATCCATACCAAGTACTGTATCTCCGGGAGAAAGAAGCGCGGCATAAACGGCCAGATTGGCGGGAGCGCCGGAATGCGGCTGGACATTGGCATATTTGCATTTAAAAAGCTTGCAGGCGCGCTCTATGGCCAAACGTTCAACAGCGTCGGTAAAATCTTGCCCGCCATAATATCGGCGGCCGGGGTAACCCTCGGAATATTTGTTGGTAAAAACGGAACCGTTGGCCTTAAGCACATCTTCGGAAACATAATTCTCTGAAGGAATCAGTTCCAGTCCTTTCGCCTGCCTTTTTTCTTCGCTTTTGATGAGTTTTTCTACTTTCTTATCGCGCATATTTTCATTCTATCACAAGAGAACACCACTGTCCCTAAAATATCGGTCCGCAGAATTTGCGCCCCGAATTGGATAAGAGTGTCAAGCACTTCCGGGTGGGGGTGTCCGTATTTATTATCTTTCCCGTTTGAAATAAACGCGTAAACCGGAGAAACCGCTTTGACAAAAGAACCCGAAGTGGAAGAACGGGAACCGTGGTGTCCGACTTTTAAAACATCACTTTTGAGTTCCGCCTCCTCATATTGGGAGAGAATAATTTTTTCGGTTTTGGCGGAAGCGTCACCGGTAAGCATTATGGATGTCGCGCCATAAGAAAGCCGAGCCACCACCGACCCGTCGTTCGTCGTCCAGCCGGAAACATCGCGGTCGGGAAACAAAATATCAATAAACGCGCTACCGCCGATATTGAGTCTCATTCCCTTTCGCGTCAAGATATTCGGGATATTTTGTCTTTTTACTTCTGTTTTTAGATTCTGGAATGTCTTGGAGTCATTTAGCGTTCCCGGCTCAAAGACCGCGCCAACTTTATAATTTTTCAAGATGTCCGAAAATCCCCCAATGTGGTCCGCATCCGGATTGGTTATGACGATAGCGTCAATACTCCGGTCAAAAGGCAACATTACGCGAGAGAGCGGACCCAGAACCCGGCGCGCCGGTCCCGCGTCAAACATAATTTGTGTTCCGGTCGGCGATTCTATGAAAAGCGCGTCTCCCTGGCCGACATTAAGCATGGCAAAGGTAAGACCCCGGCGAGAATCCCGCCAATCCAGATAAAAAAGAAAAATATTTATTATAAAAAGCAGAAAAACAAAAAAGAGCAATCCGTGTTTTTTTAATTTGACTAACATGCTACAATACTAACATCTGTCCCGTTGGAAATTCAACAAACGGGATATAAGGAAAAAAATATTATTAATTAAAATTTCTAATGGGATGAAAAAATTTGAAGAATTAAAATTTAATATTGGAGAATTAAAGGGCATTTCGGTCAAGAACATTGAGGAGCATTTGAAGCTCTACGCGGGTTATGTGAAAAATACAAATCTAATTTTGGAGAAAATTCCTGAATACGAGAGCTACGCAAAAGAGGACACTTTCGCGCCTTACGTTGTAAGTGAAATTCAACGCAGGTTTAGCTTTGAATTTAATGGTATGCGGAATCACGAATATTATTTCAAATCGCTGGAAAGCGGAGCAAAATCATTATCCGCAAATTCTCAACTAAAGACAGCCATAGAAAAATTTGCCCCGTCTTTTGACGCCTGGCTGGCCGGCTTTAAAACGCTCGCCATGACTCGCGGAATCGGCTGGGCGGTGCTTGGTTATGATAAAAAGACGGAGCAACTGGTGCATATCTGGATAGACGAACAGCACCTGGGCCAATTAAACGGGGTAGAATGGGTATTGGGCATTGATATGTGGGAACACGCCTTCATTTACGACTATCCGACTTCGGAGAAGAAAAAATATGTGGAAGCATTCTTCGCCAATCTTAATTGGGAAGTGATTGAAAAAAACTTCAAAGCGGCTCAGTAAAAAATTTTTTCATGCTTCGTCCAAAAAGCCGGTAGGTAAACCAGCCATAAATTACCAAAACCAATATAATCGGAAAATTTGGAATGGTAAAAGAAGCAAAAGAAACACCGGCCAGGACATTGATTACACCAAGTTCCCAGTGAAGCAAAAGATACGCAATGTAACCGAGCGGCGTCGCCAGAATGTGCGAAATTATCCCGGCAAAGCCGGTGAAAAATCCAAAAATCATGGTAAGCGGTATAAAAGGAAGAATCAGAACATTGGCAGGGAACGCCACCAGCGACAAGTTCCCCATTTTATACAGAACAAAAGGCAGAACAAAAATATAGGCGGCGAAAGTGACCGAAACTACATCCCGCAGCTTGAAAGATTCCGGTACCCATAGAAAATACTTCTCTACCTTGGGCGCAAAGAATATCACGGCAATTGTCGCAATGAATGAAAGTTGAAAAGAAACATCATAAACAAGCACAAACGGGTTAAAAATAATCATTAAAACACCGGCAAGTATCAACGCCCGTGCAACATCATAATTTCTGCCAGTAGCGCGGGCAATAAGCGCCAGGACAGCCATCGTGCCTGCACGCACGGCAGTCGCTTGTCCGCCCGCCATCACTACAAAAAGTAAAATCCCGAAAATACCAGCGCTAAATCCAAAATTGCGCGGCAAAAACGCAAATATTTCCATAATCCATTCAGCAACAATCGTCACATTATAGCCGGAAAGCGCTACGATATGTATGGTGCCGGTATCTATAAATCTCTGACGCATCTCTTGTCCGAAAGAAGAACGTTCGCCGAGAATTAACCCACCCATCAACAGATTTTCGGGTTCAGGAATGGCAAAATCCATTTTTTCCAGAAATTTTCCCTTGGCGAAAAACAGCGCGCTTTTGACTATGTTGCCGTTCCCCCTCGAAACAATTTCAATTTTCGAATAGCTCATCACATATAAAATCCCATCCTTGCGCAAATAATTCACATAATCAAAAACTTTGCCTTGGTCGGTGATAAAATTTTCCGGCTTTTTGAGAGTTCCTTTTAAACTTATCTCGTCTCCATATTTATAATTCTCTTCCAAGCCAGTTGATAATAAAATTTTAACTGACACACTTTCTGCCATGGCAGAGTTTGTGTCAGTTTGGACAAGTTTTGCAAGAAGAGTCAATTGCTGATTGTTTTCTTTAACGTTCGGTTCATCCACGATTTTTCCCGTCAAAGAAACATTTTTGCTGACTTTGGACTCGAAAACGACAGGGTTGGGAGTATCAGCTATATCAAATCTAAACATCCCAACTGAAAACATCAGGACAAAAATTGAAATTAAAATTCCTAAATTCTTCTTGGAAACAAACGCAAAAAACAAAAACAGGGCAACAGAAATCACGCTAAACAAGATGGTCAAATAAATATTTACAAAAACAAAAGAGCGCAACAGCACTCCAAATATAAAACCGAAACAAACTGAATAGAAAGCCCAATCACGCATTTATTTTTTATTTATATTTTTTAAGTTCTACTGGTTCTTCTTCCGCAAAACTTGTCGCTATTTCGTCCGCCCGCTCATTGTATTTGTTTTCGTTATGCCCTTTTACGTAAATCCACTTGATTTTAAATTCCCTCGTAAGTTCATACAATTCTTCCCAGAGTTTGCGATTTAAAACCGGTTTTTTGGCGGCATTGCGCCAATTATTTTTCATCCAATTTTCTATCCATTCGGTAATTCCCAAAATCACATACTTGGAATCGGAAACAATTTCAATATTATACACAGGCGTTGCCTGTGTATTTTTTCGTTTTAGATATTTAAGGGCCTCTATCGGCGCGGTTAATTCCATTTGGTTGTTGGTCGCATGTTTTATATACCTACCTATTTCATGCACGCGCCCTTGTCCGCCGTTATTTTGCGGAAGCAAAATAACGGCGGCCCAGCCGGCCCTTCCCGGATTCCCCTTCGCCGCCCCATCGGTATAAATGATTATTTTGTCTTTTGTCATACCTATACTATATCAACTATCCTTAACTTTAACTCTTCCTTGCCACGGAAACGGGAAAGGTCAAAAGTCGCGAGCAGGTTTACGGCAAGACCTTCAGAGAGAGTATTTTTGAAAGAGTCAATATTGGAGAAAAAGGAAACGGCGGCGGCTTTATGCCCGTCGGAATCGGAAAAAGCGATTTCTAGGTGTTCCCCTGAGCCGTTTTTGCCGAATTTTTTTATTTTTTCTATTTTCACGCCCGGAAACAAAAAGACGGGCTTCGGGTTCCCGAGCCCGAAGGGTGACAATTTTTCTATCTCGCGCCAATTCTTCATATTGACCTCTCCTAAATCGGTTTTTATGTCAAAGGCCGTGGCTTCTTCCGGCTTTGTCCTTTTTAATTTCCCGAAGGAAGCGGAAAGCGCGTCTTCCAGAAAATGAATCCGGTCGTTACGCACCGTGAATCCGCCGGCCAGTTCGTGCCCGCCGAAATCCAAGAAAAATTCTTTGGTTTCGGTCATCAACTCAACCACCGAGACCGATCCGTCGCTTCGGCAAGACCCTTTGATGCAATCGTTCTCGTCCTTACCCCAGACAAAAACGGGCTTTTGGTGTTCATCGGAGATTTTCCCGGCCACCAAGCCCAGGATACCCACCCGCCAGCCGGGGTTGCCCATCACTATCACTTCCCTGTTCGCGTGGGTCTCAAATTTTTTATTCACTTCCCGCATAATTCCGGTCACAACGGTCTTCCGTTCGTCGTTTATTTTGGACAGATGGTCCGAGAGCGCGCCCGCTTCCGCCTTATCTTCCGTGGCTAGAAGCTCGTAAGCCCGAAGAGGGTCATCCATGCGCGAGGCGGCGTTCAACCTCGGGGTCACCATGAAACTGACATCGTCCTCGGACAAATGTCTTTGGCTGATGTTTAGCTTGGCGAGAAGTTTCGCCAGTCCCGGCCGGGGAGATTTGCGCAAGACCTTCATCCCGAAATACACCAGGGCCCGGTTCTCGCCCAGAAGCGGGACCATGTCGGAGAGCGTGGCCAGGCCGGCCATGTCCAGCATCCATTTTTCCCAGCCGTCTTTGATTTTAAAATATTCGCCGTATTTTTTTACAAAACCCTGGGCAAGTTTAAAAACGACTCCCGCCCCACAAAGCATTTTCTCCGGGTAGTCATCCGTTTTCGGGTTCAAAATCGCATAGGCGCGGGGCAAATCAACGGAGGACTGCCCCCCTTCGCCAAAACTTCGGCGGGGTAAATGGTGGTCGGTAATGATGACGTCAATGCCTAGAACCTCCGCCTGGGCCACTTCCGCCGCTGCCGTAATCCCCAGGTCAACCGTGATTAAAAGCGTTGCTTTTCCTTCGACGAATTGCTTGATTGCGTCAAGATTGAGTCCGTATCCTTCGGAATTCCTTTGGGGGATGTAAATTTCAAAATTTTTATACCCTATTTTTTTAAACAAGTCGGTCAAAATAACTGCTCCGGGAATGCCGTCGCAGTCATAATCGGCATAAATGACTGTTTTTTCGTTCGCCTCTATGGCTTCAAAAATCCGCACGCAAGCTTTCTCCATATCTCGCATTAAAAAAGGATCGTGAACATCCCGTTCATAATCCGGATTGAGGTATATGTCGGCTTGCGCCTCGGCGGCAATCCCTCTTTTTTCTAAAAGCGCGCGCAACAATTCACCGTACTTTTGCATGAATTAAATTTTAGCATATAATAGGAGAAAGCAGAATAAAGTTTTCAAGGGGTTTTGGGCGCGGCGGCGCGAAAACTTCAGGATTTTTTAAACTTCAAAAAATCCGTACTGGCAAAAATTTTATTCTGCAAAAATTATGGAAAACTGCATTTTTTGTAAAATTGTAAAAGGAGAAATTCCCTGCGCGCAGGTTTTTGAAGACGGGGATTTTCTGGCTTTTCTGGACATCCAGCCGGTGGCCAACGGGCATCTCCTGATTATTCCGAAAAAGCATATTGTTTGGATGCAGGACGCCGAAGACGAAGTGATTACCGGGATTTTCAAATTGGCTAAAAAATTAATGCTGGCGGTAAAAAACGGAATCGGGTGCGACTATGTCCAGCTCTCCATTGTCGGCAAGGATATCCCGCATTTCCACATTCATCTGATTCCCAGATACTTAAACGACGGCTTTCCGCAATTTACGACAAAAAGATACCACGACGGCGAAATGGAAAAGGTCGCGAAAAAAATTATTTCAGCGCTCTGATTTTTTGGTTAAATTTGATTAAAAACGATTTTTATACTCAAAACTCTGCTATGGCAGATAAAAAAGTATAAGAGTATTTAAAGATTAAAAGAGGTGATTTGGTAACTCTTGGCTAGTCTCAGCGCTTTGAGATGTCTTTGCAGGCGAATACGTTTTATATAGGATATAAACTCCTCCGGTAAAGGAGAGGGTCCGACCCAAACACTTTTGTGTATCATCTCGTACCCGAATTTTCGCAAATGAAACCTGAGCCACTCCCTTTCGGCTTTTTTATTCTGTGGAATGTCATACATCACAATAAGATTTTTAGGAGCATCTTTCGGAAAACACGATGAAAAACTTTTCATAGAATGAAGCTTTCGCTCAATATATTTCCTACCGGCAAGAGATATAATTGCCCGATTTTCTCCCTGCAAAATATAATTTTTCTTTCTTAATTTGTATACGGCGTTGCGAATAGATTGTTTTTTGTAAGGGCTGAAAGCGGGCAAGCCGAAAAGACTTACCAGCACGCCCTTGTATCGAAGGCGCGGTTTCAAAAGAAGTTCCAAAATTTTCTCTGATAAATTCATATCGAGTTAATCATACCACCCAATATACTTAAAATCTAGCCATGGCATAAATTTAAGTATGTGTGGGTGAAAATGGCTTTCAAAAAGGGCGTTGCGCGGGCGGGCGACACGTCAAACTAAAAGCGGCTGAAGTGCCGGAAGCTCCTTGCCGGCTAGAAATTCCAGAGTCGCGCCGCCGGCTAAGCTGACATGCGAATAGTCATCCAAACTCGCGTATTTTCGCGCGACATCAATCGTGTCTCCACCAGCTATGATCGTTGTCCCCGCCACCTCCTTCATGGCATTTAAGACAGCCCTTGAGCCCTCCGCGAATTTTTCATCTTCAAATTTCCCCATCGGCCCGCCCAGGAAAACGGTGGCGGATTTTTTTATTATATTGGAAAAATTTTCCCGAGTTTTCGGCCCGATATCAAAGGCAGACCATTTATCCGACATTTTCTCTGAAAAAATATCAACGATTCGCGTTTCGGTCCCGTCGGACACGACAATATCTTCCGGATACACAATTTTATCCCTATATTTTTCCAATATTTCTTTCGCATACAAAACCCAGTCCCTCTTTTCGCGTTTTTTCGCGTCCACGAAGATATCTTCAACGAAAGAACTGCCGAGATTTTTGCCCAGCGCTTTCAGGAAGACATTGGCGACCGCTCCGCCGACTAAAATTTTATCCGCGATGTTTAATAAATTATTCACCGAATCAACCTTGTCGGAAATTTTCGCCCCGCCGATTATCACCGTGAAGGGCCTTTTGGGACTCTCCAGCAGGTCGGACAGCATATTAACTTCATGCTCCAGATAAAGACCCGCGACTGCCGGCAAATGGCGCTCAATGCCGGTGGTTGAGGCATGCGCCCGCATAGCCTGGGGAAAGCCGTCAAAAACAATCAGGTCTTTTCCGAGACAAAGTTTTTTTGAAAATTCATCGTCATCTTCCGTTTCTTCCTTGTAAAATCGGACGTTTTCAAGCATTAAAATATCTCCTTGCTTCATTTGAGAAATTTTTTCGTCAACCAAGGGACCGATGCAGTCATCCACTTTGAGAACCGGACGGTTTAAAAGTTCGGAAAGTTTCCGGGCGTGAGGAGTGGTGCGCAGGTTCTCCACGACCTTGCCGTCCGGGCGTTTGACATAGGTAAGAATTATGATTTTGCAGTTTTCTTTCAATAAATATTTCAGTGTCGGAAGTGTCGCCCTAATGCGCATATCGTCGGCCACTTCAAGCGCGCCGTTTATTTCTTTAACATCAATATCATAAGGCGCGCGGTAAAGAATCGTTTTTCCAGTCAGATTTATGTCGTTTAAGGTCTTAAGTTTCATTCCGAATTTTCCGCTATTTTGATAATCTCCATGAATTTCTTGGTGTCCAGGGAAGCGCGACCAACCAAGAGTCCCTCCACGCCTCCGTGCCGGAGAAATTCTCCGGCATCTTTCCCGCTAACCGAACCGCCGTAAATGATTCTCGCCTTGGACGAGTCCGACCCGAATTTGTCGGAAAGAATTTTGTGAATAAAAATAGCCATTTCCAAAGAATCCTCCGGCGTGGCATCTTTGCGCCCCGGAGTGCTGGAAATCGCCCAAACCGGCTCATAGGCGATGATTACTTTGACAATTGAGTCCTTGGAGACCCCCATCAGGCACTCCTCCAACTGCGATTTAACCAGATTAAAATAACCGTGGCCTGTGTCCCGCTCGCTCTCCCCCACGCAGAGTATCGGGCGCAGACCGGCGGACAACGCGGACTTTATTTTTTTATTTATGTCCCCATTCCCCTCGCCTAGGGCACGCCGTTCGGAATGACCCAGGATTACATGCCGGACGCCGAGATTGTAAAGCATTTCCCCGGACACTTCCCCGGTAAAAGCGCCCACCTCCCCGAAAAAAGCGTCCTGCGCGCCCAAAGATATTTTTCGGGATAATTTTTTCAGTCCTTCTATATACAAAAAAGGCGGGCAAATCGCCACTTCCGTTTTTTTTATGCGGGAAATTCCTTTGGCTACGCCGGAAAAAAGTCTTTCCGCTTCCTGAATTGTCCGCGGATTCATTTTCCAGTTGCCGATAACGATACGTTTGCTCATGCGGTAAATTATACCATATTGGCCAAACAAAAAACCAAAACCTTATTTTTTATCTCTAATATTCTCAATACCACAATAGCCGCGGCCGTGGTTATTGTGGAATGGTTAATTCGGAATGTTAATATAATCTAGTTTCTAGTTAATCTTCTATAAATCTCGGCCGTCGGGACTCGGCGTTAACGGTCACCGTCGCCGAATCGGAGAGGACGGTCAGGGTGCCCGCAACCCATTTGGAAAGATATCCCGGCACGCCTTCACCAACAACATTTGAACCCGTTTGGGCTTTTATCCAGAATACTTCAAAGTTTAGGTTGAACAGAAAGACAATGATGGCCAGAAGCAAGAGAGTGGTCGTCAAGAGGGGAGACGATAGGGTTTTTTTTATGCGTTTGTAACTTTTTTTAATCATAAATATTTTTCTATTTGCCTAGCCGGTTGTGACTATCTCGGGGAGGACCTTTTCCACATCCTGGGCAATGAACTAGACTCGCCGTCCCAATACCGACATTGCCGCTGATTGGTGAAGCCGATCAGTACCCATGCATGCACAACGGTCTGCCATTATTGATCGCTATTTGTGTGTCTCCAGAGTTACAACCACTGCCAGTATATAGTATGATTTCCGATCCTCCCCATGGACCGATTCGAAGGCCATCACTTGTCCGAACCGCTCCCGCTACGTCTAGCTTCACCCCAGGACTCGTCTTCCCGATGCCGACGTTATTGCCAAGCGGGTTTATTGCTAATGGTTTTGACCCAAATGACTGTATCCATCCATAAGAACCGGAAATGTATCCGAGAGCTGTTCCCGAACCAGAAGGAGAGCCACTACTTGTATTAATAATTCCACTAACGTCTAATGCATACCCTGGACTCGTCGTCCCGATGCCGACGTTGCCGTTGTTATAATTGATGTGCATCGCGTTAATGGGGCTTGCTACCGTCCCCACGTAAACGTTCAGGTCTCCATAGTAAGAGGAGAATTTGGCAGCGTAACTGCCTGCTCCGTTCAGGAACCTCAGCCCGACGGTCGAACCTGCAAACGTGCCGCCACTCATGGTGTTGTCATATGTTCCGTCCGTGGTCGTTGTAAAGGTCGGTGAGTATATGGCACTGCCAAAGTAGCCCGTTGATGAAACATTGAGCGATCCGTTCACATCCAACTTCTGCGATGGACTCGCCGTGCCTACCCCCACATTTGTCCCGCTGTCATAGATGATGGAACTCCCGATGAAATTGGATGGGTTCTGGGCTCCGGCAAAGCGGGCGACATAGTTGAGCGTGCCTTCGCCGGTAATCGCGCCGACAGCGGCTAAAGCGCGCTTAATCAGTTCGTGGCCTCTGGGACTGACTGCATTGACCACCAAGAGAACCGCGACCAGCGACAAAGTTATATTGATGTAAAACACACTTGACTTCCTTTTCATAATTTTGTTTGACCCGCCGAAGCTTTAGGCGAAGGTGGGTTGATTGTTTTAATATTAATAATTTCTTTTTAATTCGACTTTATTTTTTATAAAATTGTTACTTTTGTAATTCTATCACTCTATGTCGTACATGTCGCAGGTAGCCGTGTAGGTGGTTGTGGTAGTCGGATAGACGACGACACTGCCTTCCGGCGCGCCGCCCGTATCAAAATTGGTTCCGGTGCAGGTTGTGGCGCAGGAAGTCCAGGTAACCGTCACCGGGTCTCCGGCGGTAATGGTCGCCGGTTCGGCGGTAACAACCACGGTTGAAGGAGCACTGCAGACCTGGCTGGAGTCACCCACGCAATCGGCTCCGCCGTTGGCCGGGGCGGGATTGGTGCAGGTGCGGGTCTGGGTGCCTGTCGTGCCGCAAGCGGTGGCGCTACACTCGCTCCATTCGCTCCATCCGCCATTAACAACCGGTCCGGTCGTGGTGAACGTCACATCGGAACCATAGGAAGTACCCACGCTATTTTGCGCGTAAGCGCGAACATGGTAAAGGGTGCTGGCCGAGAGTCCGGTAATGCTGCAGGGCCAAGGGCCGCCGGTTGCCCATCCGCTGGTTGTCTGTCCGGTGGAACCGGAAACAGGGCCGCCGCCCGCGTATGTCGGATTGGCCGACTGACTCCAGGTGCAGCCGCTGACCGTAATGGTGGCTCCGCCGTTTGATGATATGTTCCCCCCGCCGGTTGCGGTGGTGTCGGTGACGCTGGTAATCGGAGACACGGTGGTGAGAACGGGCAAGCCCGGAGGGGTAACGGTCGCAAAAGACACTTGCGATCCGTAAGAAATACCGGCGCTGTTTTGCGCGTAAGCGCGGACGTAGTAAGTGGTGCTGTTTGATAGCCCGGTCAGGTTGCAAGGCCACGGACCGCCGATTGCCCAGCCATCCGTTGTCTGGCCGGTGGAGCCGGAGATGGGACCGCCGCCTTGGTAAACGGGAGAGCCGGTTGTATTCCAGGCACAGCCGCTGACCGTAACCGTCAGGCCGCTGTTAGAAGTCACGTTTCCCCCGCCGGTTGCGGTGGTCTCGGTGATACTGCTTACCGAGCTGGTGGTAACAGTCGGGACACCGGTAACAGCGCCGGTGGTAAAGGTGGCATCCGCTCCGTACGACGTGCCAACTGCATTAGTGGCATAAGCGCGATAGTGGTAAAGAATGCCGGGAGTTAAGCCGGTCATACTGCTATACCAAGGACCGCCAATCACCCAGCCGTCCGTCGTTTTGGAATTTGCGGTTGTGGGATTGAGCGTGATACTCCAGACCAGTCCACTTACCGTGACTGTTCCGCCGCCGTTTGAAGTTATATTTCCCCCGCCGGTTGCGGTGGTCGTGGTAATACTGGTAGCCGGAGACACGGTAGTAAGAGTTGGAGCGGATTTATTTTCCGAACAGGAAGCGGTGGTGCCGCCACTTGGGCCGAGACAGGTCCAGGTCCAGGTAGTGGAATTGTCGGAATTACTGGCGCTTGTTCCCACGCTGCAGTTGTAATGAGTTGAAGAGCATACACCCGCCGTTCCGCAGGATTGCGTCGCGCCATTGGCGTAAGGGCAGGCGGTGCCGCCGTAAGCGGCGGGAGTAGTAATAGTGTAAGTTTGAGAACCGCTGCTGCAAGTTCCCCAAGAACCGACGCAATTAACGGGTTTGTTTTCCGAACAGGAGGCGGTGGTACCGCCGTAAATACCGGCGCAACTCCAAGTCCAGGTAGTGGAGCCATCCACGTTGTTAGTGCTTGTTCCGGCGCTGCAACTATAGTGAGTAGCCGAACAGACGCCGTTCACGGGTTTGTTTTCCGAACAGGAGGCATTGGTTCCGCCATAGAGACCGTTACAATTCCAGGTCCAAGTGGTGGAACCACTGACATTATTTACGCTACTTCCCACACTGCAATTGTAGTGAGTAGCCGAACAGACGCCGTTGACAACCCGGTTAACCGTAAACCCTACCGAGTCGCTGGCCTCTTGGCTGTTTGAGTTTGATGCGTAAACTCGCAACGTGTAATTGCCGGCGCTCAAACTTGATATATCAATATCCCGATGTACATCGTATGACCACTCTTGATAATCGCCGCATTCGCCACTATGGCCGGCGCTTGACGTATCAGCAATAACACTACCTCCTAGCGCAGTAGAGAGGATATCGTAATTAATATCGCTTAAGGTGTAGGCGTAGGAGGTCTCGTAGGGCCCGTCTACGGGACAGGTAGCTACATCCGTTCCCCCGCTGTAGCTGCCATACATGGTCAGGGTTGTGGGATTATCAGAGTTATCAACGTAGTAATTCACGCCGAGGTCCGGGTCGGTGCATTCGCGGAGATCGCCGCACCAGTAAGAATAAACATTGTGGGCAAAAAATGCCAAACTAAAAATTGAAAGGAGAACAAAAAAAAGATTATGTAGATAGGATAATTTCCTAGTCACGAACCAATTATACTATAAAGTAAAAGCAAAGATAAAAAAACCTCCTGTGGATAAAAAATACAAAAGGGCCGAACGACCGCAAAGCGTGTTCGGCCCCGATGACCGATACGAACAATAAAAAATAAAAGGCACAAAGAACACCTCCTTGGTCGGACGGAGTGGCAGTCCCCCGTCCGACTGGTTATCTCCGTCACCGGCAGGTGACGGAGACCGCAGAGTCGGGGGCGATGCCCTCCGCTCCGCAAATGAAAACGGGCTCGCACAGCCAGGGGTCATTAACCTCTGGCTTGATGCACTTCCCCCCCGCCTCGGGGGGAAGCGAGAGTTCCACCTTCAACGGACCCGCGGGAGGGCCCGTTAAGGGGACTTTCACGTACCCCCGGTACCCCGCTCCGGGCGGGGCCTTGGAACGGTCACACCGTTCCATAAGTTCTGGGACCCCTGCCGAGCGGCAGGGGCCAGGTGGCGTGTATGATACCATCGCCACCGTCAGGAGGGTCGGCGTCGGCGTGGTGGGCCCGCCGTTACCTCCCTCCCGACTCCCACAAGCAGCGACCAGCATGGCCACCAAGACGAGGAGAAAGCGATGCATGGTGCCTCCAATGCCCCGCTTGAAGCGAGGCACGAAAAAATCTGTTGACGACGAACGACGAACGATATCCTTTATATTATACCATATTATACTTTTTTTGCAAGTTTTTTTGTTTTGGAAAAACTAAAGGCCCCGCCGCTTGCAAGCGGCGGGGCCTTCTTTTTTTATTTTCTAATCTTCTATGAATGTCGGGATCCTATACTTCTCAAAACATGCAGCATTTGTGCCTCCACCCGAACCATCGCAAGTCCAGGTCCAAGAATTGAGGCCAGATATGTTATTGTTACTTATTCCTTCGGAACAGTTATAGTGAGTCACCGAACAAACACCGTCTATGGCACCAGGGTTTTTTGATTCTGAACACTGCGGACTGCGATTTCCGCCATTCAAACCATTGCAATACCAAGTCCAAGAATTGAGACCGTTTACCTTATCCACACTTATGCCCGGCAAGCAATTATAATGTGTTGCCGAACAAACACCGTCTATGGCAGAAACACCTGCGATACACCTGACTCCGTTCCATTCCGTGCCCGAAACACAACTGGAAGTAACGGTGCTGGTGGCGAGATTGACGGTATTGTTGTAAAGGAAGAATGTTTCTATGTCATACTTGACCGTGAAGGGAACATTTGTTCCGGAATTTCCGGTAGCGACGATGGTATTGGCCGGATTCCTGGTAACTTTGGAAGTGTCAACCGGATTT
>Ga0209211_10000894_pt1 | contig 59290 bp, 70 predicted proteins | sample RifGroA2_FD_183992 | JGI IMG/M metagenome (GOLD analysis project Ga0209211, IMG submission 183992) | Groundwater microbial communities from Rifle, Colorado, USA - Groundwater A2 (SPAdes) (version 2) | ecosystem: Environmental > Aquatic > Deep subsurface > Groundwater | place: Rifle, Colorado... | reverse complement strand
CAGCAGCGCCTTGGTCGCGGACAGGCGCATCTGCTCGATCTGCTCGTTGATGCTGGAATCCTTCTCGATATACACGTCGCGCGACGGCACATAGGCCTCGGGCTGGTAGTAGTCGTAGTAGGAGACGAAATACTCCACCGCGTTCTCGGGGAAGAAATCGCGCAACTCGGAATACAGCTGCGCCGCCAGCGTCTTGTTCGGCGCCATCACGATGGCCGGCCGCCCGGTGCGCGCGATCACGTTGGCCATGGTGAAGGTCTTGCCGGAGCCGGTCACCCCCAGCAGCGTCTGATAGGCGAGTCCGTCCTCGATGCCCTCCACCAGCTGCGCGATGGCCGTGGGCTGGTCGCCCGCCGGTTCGAACGGCTGGTGCAGGAGGTAAGGGCTGTCTGGGAAAGTCTGGATGTTCATGGGTGGGCGCGTATTGTACGGGGAAAATGATATTTTCCGGCTTTACCCTCGCCGATTCACTCTTTTTGCGGGGCGGGTATAATCCGCGCCAACGTTAAAACCACAAGGAAAAATCGTGTCTCTCTCCACCCGCGTACAGGCCATCAAACCCTCCCCCACCCTCGCCGTCACTGCCCGTGCGGCAAAACTGAAAGCCGAAGGCAAGGACATCATCGGGCTGGGCGCCGGCGAACCGGATTTCGATACGCCGCAGCACATCAAGGATGCGGCAATCGCCGCGATCAACAAGGGTTTCACCAAGTACACCGCGGTCGGCGGCACGCCGTCGCTCAAGGCCGCCATCATCGCCAAGTTCAAGCGCGACAACGGCTTGGACTATACGGCGAAACAGATCCTGGTCTCGTGTGGCGGCAAACAGAGTTTCTTCAACCTCGCGCTGGCGGTGATCAACCCCGGCGATGAAGTCATCATTCCCGCGCCTTACTGGGTGTCATATCCGGACATCGTGCTCATCGCGGAAGGCAAGCCGGTGATCGTGCAGGCGGGCATCGAGCAGGGTTTCAGGATGAGCGCCGCACAGCTTGAGGCGGCGATCACGCCCAGGACGAAGATGGTGGTCATCAACAGCCCGAGCAATCCGTCCGGCGCGGTCTATACGCTGGACGAGCTGAAAGCGCTGGGCGAGGTGCTGCGCAAACATCCGGACATCCTGATCGCCACCGACGACATGTACGAGCACATCGCGCTGACCGATGCGAAGTTCGTCAATATCCTGAACGCCTGCCCCGACCTGTATCCGCGCACCATGGTGCTGAACGGCGTGTCGAAGGCCTACGCGATGACCGGCTGGCGCATCGGCTATGCAGCCGGGCCGGAGAACATCATCACCGCAATGGAGAACGTACAGTCGCAAAGCACTTCCAATCCGACCTCCATCTCGCAGGTGGCGGCGGAGGCTGCACTGAACGGCGACCAGGGCTGCATCGTGCCGATGGTGCAGGCGTTCCGCGAGCGCCACGAGTTCGTGGTGAATGGGCTGAACCGGATTCCGGGACTGAAGTGCATCAAGGCGGGCGGCGCGTTCTATGCCTTCCCCGACGCGCGCGAAGCGATTGCCGCGCTGCATGCAAAGGGTGCCATCAAGGAAACGACCGATATCGCTTTCTCGGAATATCTGCTGGAGCATGGCGGCGTTGCCGTGGTGCCGGGATCAGCCTTCGGCAGCGAAGGCTATATGCGCCTGTCGTTCGCCACCTCGATGAAGAACCTCAGTGAAGCGCTGGAGCGCATCGCGAAAGCACTTGCTTGAACCCGAGCAGTTATTCCGGCGCAGACCGGAATGACGTGGTTCTTGGCCAATGGATTAGCCGGGTTGAAGCGTCGGGCTAATTTGCAGTTCGCAGCGTAAGGCCCGCGGTCGTCCCGCCCAGTTGCAGCATGACCTGCCCCATCCCCGCACGCAGAGTCAATTCGGCGGAGATGCGCCCGGACACCTGTTGTTTGGCGACGTCCGCTGTGCCGCTCGCGCTCAACACGCCCGCACTCATTTTCAGCTGCTTCAGGGCATAGCTTCCGTTCGCCAGAAGAAGATCGCCGCTCAGTTTATCGAAGTGGGTCCTTCCGCCGGGCCGGCTTTCCCTGCTGCGCAGGCGGGTGGTCTCGACGATGTCGATGCCGTTGATGACGCCCTTGCTGACGACGAACGAACCATCCAGGTTCAGGCTTTGTGCCAGCCCGGACAGCTTCTCCGCCTGCATCCGGAAGTTGGCTGTGCCATCCAGATCGCCTTCGAGCAGTTTATTCATGTTTTGCAGCGCAAGAACCTTGGCAACCAGCGTTCCGCTGGCTTGCCAGCCCGAGCGCCAGTCGATGCGCGCGCCGCCGAACAACAGGCCGCCCATGAAGTGGCTGTCGAAATCGCTGATCGCCAGTTCGCCGTCCATCAATTCGCCCTTGGCGTTCAGTTCCTCGAACACCAGGCCGGGCAATCCCGGCAGCGCAGTGTCGCGCAACGTCAGCGTCAGCGGCGCCTTGCCGCCTGCCGGGGCAGCGATATCCAGCGATATCTTGTTCCCGTCGGCATGCAGTTTCGCGCCGGCGAATTTCCCGGAATTGTCAAAATCCAGGCTGCCGCCGATACCCGTAAGCTGAACGCCATCGGCCTCGATCTTGCCCTGTTCCAGGATGATGCCGGTAACCGGATACTGCGCATCGGATGCCAGCTTTTGCAGCCATGCGGGCAGTTGCGGCAAGGCCGTACCATCGAGCTGAAGACCTTCCAGTTCGATACTGCCGATCGGTTTGGTGGAGGAGAACAGAGCGGATAGCGTAAAGTTCACCCGCGCCTGCTGCGCCTTGATCTGCTTCGCGCTGCCGATCGATACATCGCTCAATTCCATGCGCGGCACGGGCAGCAAGCGCACAGCCAGCTTGCCGACATGCACCGGCTGTTGCAGCCTCGCGGAAAGCGCCTGTTCGATCCGTGTCGCGTAACCCTGTGTCGGCACGATATAGGGTGCGGCGAACAGCGCGATCAGCGCCGTCACGAACAGCCCCGCCGCCAGCTTGCCCCACGGCATGCGGGCAGCAAGAGTAGAGAATCTGATCCGGGGCGCCTTGGCCTTCGTCGCCTTCCGCTTTTTCCGTTCGGCGATCTCCTGCCCTGCCTTTTCGGCCTTGAGTCTCGCGGCTTCGGCGGCGCGCCGCTCGGCCTCCTGCCATATTCTGGCCTGTTCGCCCGCGACCTTGGTCACCTCTTCCTCGGAAGGCATGTGGGCGGCAGGCTTGGCCGTTTCGGCTGGCAGGGGCGCGGGCGGCGGCACGGTCCCTTGTACCGTGATGGTTTCGCCCGTCTTCACGGCCTGGAGAGATTCCGCCGCATCACTCGCAGGTGCCGCAACTTCCGGCAGTATTTCCGGTGTCTTTAGCGCAACCTCCGGCGTTGGAGCCTCCTCTCCGGATAACGCGATATTGAACGGTTCCAGCCTGAGCGGCGATCTCCCTTCCTCTGCCTGCGGCAGTTCGGATTCCTCGGCAGCCACGGTCGCATCCACCAGTTCGTAGACCGGATGCTCGCGTTCGTGCTTGTCCTTCAGCGAGCCGCGATACTCGAACAGGTCGGCATACTCGTCGCTCAATCTCGAGATGAAATCGTAATAGGAGCGGGAAACATAAATCTGGTCCGTACCGGCAAAACTCATCACGCGCTGCGCATCGTTGATGCCGTCGCCGACCATGTTGCTCTGGCCGTTCATGTCCTTGACGACGTTGATGGGACCGAGATGAATGCCGATACGCACTTTCAGTTCCGGATAATCCTTGTGCCGGTTGGCCAAGACCGTCTTGCGGAACAACATCGCCACTTCCAGCGCATCTTCCGGATGTTGCAGGAAACCGACCGCCGCGCCATCCCCGGTATCCAGGATGATGCGTTCGCCATCCACCTGTGCTGCCAGACAATCGGCCAGCACTTGGGTGAACTGTTTTTTAACCCTGGTTTGTTTCTTGACGGACTGTTTGGTGTAGCCGACCACATCGAAGAACAGCACGGTCGCACTGCTGGAACGTGCCGCCTGTTTGGCCCCGGGACCGGACCTGTCCGCCTCGCCGGCTGCCTCTGCCATATTCTTCGCCGATTGCAGCAGCAAGGCTTCGGCTTCCTGATCCACTTTCTCGCCAGCCGCTTCGGATACCTCCGGAACATGCTGTTGCATGTCATCCAGGAAGCGCCGCGCGACCTCTGCCTGCGCCCTCTCTTCTGCTTCTGCTTTTTGCCGCGTCAGCTCGAATTCTTCCCGTACCCTGGCAGCCTCTTGTTCCGCTTTCAGGCATGCCGCCTGTTCTTGTTGCTGCGCCCCGGCTTCCACCTCAGCGCGCAGTTGCATGGCTTCCGCTTCTTCATGCGCAAGGGCTTCCTGTTCGGCATCCAGCCGGATGCGCTCCGCTTCCGCTTCGGCCTCGATCCGCGCCGTTTCGGCCTCCTGCCGTGCCTTGAGACGTGCCGCTTCGGCTTCTTGTTGAGCCTTGAACCGCGCGGCTTCCGCCGCTTCTTCGCGTGCCCGGGCTTCCGCCAGGGCTTCCTGCTTGATGCGTTCCGATTCCTTGCGCGCTGCTTCCTCGCGCGCCTTCGCTTCCGCTTCGATTCGGGCCTTCTCGGCTTCCAGTTCGGCGCGCATCTGCGCCGCTTCCTGTTCCGCCTTCACACGCGCGGCTTCTGCCGCTTCTTCGCGTGCACGCGCTTCCGCCATGGCTTCCTGCTTGATGTGCTCCGCCTCCTCGCGCGCATGGGTGGCTTCCTGCTCCGCCTTGAGGCGCGCAGCCTCGGCCTCCTGCTGCGCCTTGATCCGCACCGCTTCAGCCTCTTCACGGACGCGCTGCGCTGCTTCCTCGCGCGCCTTCGCTTCAGCTTCGATTCGGGCCTTCTCAGCTTCCAGTTCGGCGCGCATCTGCGCCGCTTCCTGCTCCGCTTTCAGGCGTGCCTTCGTTTCCGCCACGGCACGATCCTTGACGAGCTGCGCCTGGAGCTTCTCCTGTTCTGCCTTAAGGTGAGCCGCTTCGTCGCGCGCCCGCTTTTCCGCTTCTGCGCGTGCCCTGATCGCCGCCTCGGCCTTGACTTTGGCTGCTTCCAGTTCGGCGCGCAACCGCGCGGCTTCCTGCTCCGCCTTTTTCCGCACAGCTTCTGTCTTTTCCCGCGCCTGCCGTTCCGCTTCTTCGCGCGCCCTGGCTTCCGCCGCGGCCTGTTGCTTGGCGAGTTCCGCCTTCGCCCGTGCCTGCGCCGCTTCCTGTTCGGCCTTGAGGCGCGCCGCTTCGGCTTCCTGCTGCCTTGTCCTTGCCTCGGCCTGCGCGCGCGCTGCGGCTTCCGCTTCTGCCTTGGCTCGGGCCGCTTCCGCCGCCATCATCTCGGGAGTGGGCGCGCGGAAGATGCCGGTAAAGTCCAGTTCGCCGAGCCCCTCATCCGCCGGCTTTTTGACCGGCGTCACGAGCTTCGTCGGAACGATCATTCTGGGTATCTTGCCGAACTTGGCGCTGTCCTCGATGAAGCCTTCCTTTTCGAGTTTCTTTAACACCTCTTCAAGCATGTTGCGCAAACTGGGTGCGGCACGCTTGCCGATCTCGCCAAACGTGGCACTCCCGTCCACCATCAGCAAGGCGCGCCTGATGTCGCCGGAGAGGTCGCCGCTCTTGTTGCGTACCTCGTCCTCCCCCTTGTCTGTCCTGACGAAAATGGTCTTGTTATCCATGCCTCATTCTAACTGATAGCGTATTTGGCCCATGACATAAATCATTGCTTCGCAGGCTGGGCGGGCACTGCATCCTTGCCGCCAGTTTTATCGCTGCCCCCGCCGAACAGCTTGTTCAGGAAACCGCCCACCTTGGCGCCGACCGCCGTCCCCAGTCCCGGCCCGAGGATCGCGGTGCCCACGGCCGCGCCGGCCATGGCCGACTTGTTTAGCCCGATCACCGGCTCATCCAGCGTCCCCGAGATAACCATCGGCATGCTCGCTAGCCAGCCTGTCCCCTTGATATCGACATCCAGCGTCCCGCCAAGCCGCGACGCAGGACTGATGTCCATACTGCCTTTGGCGTGCAACACACCCGATACGATTTTTATCTTCCTGAAATGATAGCCAGCAGTGTCCACACTGAGCAAGCCGGTCAGATCATCAAAGCGCGTGCTTCCTCCATCCGCCGCAACCTTGCCGGGGCTACCCGCTGCCTGCGCCAGATCCACCTTGCCCAGCACGCCGTCGCGCACATGAAAGCTGCCGTTCAATTGCAGGTTTGCCGGGAAACGCCCGAAGTCATCCAGCCGCATAGTGAACTTCGCCGTGCTCTCCATGTTGCCGCTGAACGACACCTTATCGCTGAACGCGCCCACCAGCCGCTGCATGGCAATTCCGCTGGCGGCGATATCTCCGCGTAGCGTGGCATCCTTGCGACCAACATTCACCGCGCCGGTCAGCCGGCCGCCGTACAGTTTCGCATTCAGCCCTTTTAGCTCCAGACGCTGCGGCTGTACCGTAACGCGCGCCCTGATTTCATCGATAACCAGCGGATACCGGAAATCCGCATCAATGCGCGCCCTGACTCGTCTGGCCTGCACATCACCCGCAAAACGAAAATTGTCCTTCAGTAATTCCGGGCTACCTGCCTCGGTCTCCAGCGTTCCCTGCGCAGACAACGCGCCGGACAGATCGACCTGCCTTCCCGTCAGCGACATCAACTGTTCCAGCGGCACCTCCATCCGGTTCAGTGTCGCCTGCACGCGCCAGCCATCGGAAAAGTCCAGCTTGCCGGAACCCGCCACACGCATGCCGCGCGATGCGGCGGAGAAGCTCTGCACGGCAAGTTCGCGCGCTCCCAGCACACCCACCAGCGACAATTCGTCCAGCGGCAGTTGCGGCAACGCCGGCAACGACCAGCCCTTGGCCTGCACCACCAGCGCGAAGGAACGATCCGGCTGCGGCAGCACGGTCAGCGATGCCGTTTGCTGGTTCATCGCAAACCAGGCCACCTTCAACTGTCCGGCATGCGTGAACTCCAGCCGTCCTTCGATTGGCGCCAGCGTCATCCCGGGCGCGACCAGGCTCATCCCGGAGAATTGCAGCTCGCGCACCGCCATGCCTTGCAACTCGCCCGAATCCTCGACCAGCAGGCCAACCAGCTTGCGCACCTCTGTCAGATGCGCGGAACCATCCTTGACCACGATGCGACCCACCGCCACTTCGCCCGCCAGCAATCTTTGCAGATCAGGCGCCACATCGACCGTGCGCGCGGATATCCCTTCATCCCCGCCCAAGCGGACATCGTGCAACTCCAGGTGTGGCAGGGGCAATGCGGAGAAACGCAGATGCCCGATCCTGACCGGCTCATGCAATTGCCCGCCCAGCATGCGCTCCAGTTCCGGCACATAACTATCCAGCGGGGCCAGGTAAGCCGCAGCCAGCCCCAACGCCAGCAGCGCCGACAAACCCAGCAGCGATCGCTTCAACCACTTCATGAAAGACCAAATTCCGGGTTGACCGGGTGGGACAAAATCACTATCATGCGCACCTCTCAATTCCCTGATAGCTCAGTCGGTAGAGCGACGGACTGTTAATCCGCAGGTCCCTGGTTCGAGTCCAGGTCGGGGAGCCAGTTTTTCAGTTAAGATTCACCCGGTTGGAATTCATTCAGGTCACTCTTCGGGGTGACCTTTTTGCTTTCCGGGATCGTCATATGGAAAGTCCACAGGTCGGTATAAGACTGATGCCGGGCATTGTAATCCGTGGGGCACCATTTTGGTGTAAGCGCGCGCCGCATTTGGTACTAATTTGCGCCGCATTTGGCACAAACATCAAACCACAACCCCGTTATGAAGCCGCGCGCGATAAATTACGCCAAAATGCGAGATAAATACAACACTGCGCGCTTTTGCGTCACGCAAACGAATTGCACATTGTAAAACACACGGCCCAGCTTACCAGCTCCTGATCACCAGCTCCGCCGTCTTGCTCCCCTTCTTTGCCCCACCCACCGTGTAAGTGATATCGACGCTTTCCATGTGCAGTCCGGCGAACGCTTGGCGCATTTCGGGGATGTCGTTCACGCTGATAATCATCTTGCCTTTGATCGTTCTGGCCAACTCGGCCATGCGGGCATACTGCTCGATTCCGAAGCCTACACCGTAGCCCTCTGTGCCCCAGTACGGCGGGTCGCAGTAGAACAGGGTGTGTTCGCGATCGTATTTGGCGATGCAGGCTTCCCAGCCGAGGTGCTCGATGTAGGTCTGCGACAAGCGCAGGTGCGCTTGGCTCAAGTCCTCTTCCAGTCGTAGCAGGTTGAGCCGTGGCGGGCTGGTGGTAGCGGTACCGAAGTTCTGGTTATTCACCTTGCCGCCGAAGGCGTTCTTTTGCAGGTAGAAGAAACGCGCTGCGCGCTGAATATCGGTGAGCGTTTCTTCCGGGGTGATTTGTAGCCACTTGTATATCTGGCGGCTGGTGAGCGCCCATTTGAATTGCCGGGTGAATTCTTCCAGGTGGTGTTTGATCACGCGGTACAGGTTCACCAGTTCGCCGTTGATATCGTTGATCACAGTGTCGCGGCCAACATGAATAGGTCGTCGAGCTGCGCATCGGTCAGGCCGAGCGCAGCAGTCAGCGACTGCACCAGCGGGCGGTCGCGCTCGACGGTGGCGGAGAACTCCCACTCGATCCGAGCAGCTTCGCCTTCCGCGCCGGGCATGTTGGCAACGGCGGCATTGACCGTGGCCAGCAGTCCGGACTGGAGCACCGCCAGCCGCGCCTGGCGCATGGTGACGGTAGACGGCGGCACTGGTATTACCGGGTCGGCGGGTTCGGGCGTGTTGCCCGAACGAACCCATAATTGATACTCGGCATAATCTCTATTGCCTTCGGCTGCCGGGATGATGGCGCCGTCTGAAAGCCGTATGATGCTGGTGGTTCTTGTGATCTTATACATAATTTTAACCCTCGAATTAAAGTTCGGCGTCGGCGGTCCAATCGTAGAGGATGCCGTATTGAGTTTGTGCACCAACGGGCGTGGAAAAAACGATCCGGTTATTGTCAGTCGCCGTATCGGAGCAGGCGTAATTGTTGGTCGTCGCGCCGGTCACACCCGTAACAAGTGTGCACTTCCCGGCCGTGCCGGCAAAATCCCGCACCACACACGTCGGCACCACCCTCTTGCGGGCCTTGAAGTAATTGGACGCCGCCAACAAACCAGTTCCACCGGACGTGCCGGTATAGTTCGCGGCGCGCCCGGCCTCGTAATAACGAAAGCACATCTCCAACTCCATCCCATACGGACGGATCGCGAAAGCAGACGCGGTAGCTGCCGACTCGGATGCCTCGATTTGTACGCTGCCAAGGGTTCCCGCCGACGCGCCATTCCCAAATTCAATGCTCATCACCGTGCCGGGAGTCTGCCCTGTGATTACCAGCGGGCTTGCAGCATAAGAGCCCGATGGTGTTGCACTATTCACTCCGGCACGTGCTAGTGCAGTGCCAGCCCAAGAAACGACGTAGCGCGTGGCGTGGACATTCTTATCTTCGACCACTTGAATCAACGTTTTGTTGGCAGCGATTGTGATCGTGGTGTTCGCAGCCAGCTGCGCGAAGCTGTAATCTCCGCCGCCAGAACCGGCCTTCCATCGATCATGACCGTAGGCACCGGCAGCGAGCGTCGCGGCAGAAACGTATGCGCGCTGGTTGACGGCAAACCCGCCGTTGATGATGATGTTATTGGCCGTCACCGAGCCAGCAAGCGCGTAACGCGCATCCCCCTGTGATTGCACCATCGCAGTGATGTAGAACTTTCCAGCCGACTCGATATAGGTCGCCGTGAAGATACCGCCAGCAGGCACATCGCCCGCCACCAGCGCGCCGCCCACATCGGAGACCAGCGCCGCCGCGCCGCCGCCCGCATTCAGCGTGCTCGCGCCATTGTTGGCCGTGATCGCCTTGACACGCACGGTCATGCCATCGCTGTAGGCCGTGATCGGCGGATCGAGCGCGACCACGTAGGCATCGGCGGCGCCAGTGTCGAGTGAGTAGTTGCCGGACTGCGCATCGATCAGGCGCTGGATGGCCTCATACAGCTGGCCGAGGTCTTCATGGTCCGGTGTGATGCCGGCGGCGGCGATCACCGCGCGCAGTTCCTCGCCGATCTGGTGGTACCAATACGGCCCGCCCTTGCTGGCAGGAGTGGCGGTGAGCGGATCGCCGGGCGAGGGGTAGCCAGCCGAGGGCGCGGCGGGTGCGGCGGGTGGCGCTGCGCCGGCACCGGATTCCCAAATTCTGTTGTCCATCCTGATCTCCTTTTATAAATTACGAGTACACAAAAAGCGCCACGGTGTGCGCGGGTTTGTTCTGGTTGATCGCGCATTCCAGTAATGCGTTGCCCCAAACCGCGAACGGCATCTCGACATCGCTGTTCACCGTCCATTCGACTAGCGTGTTGAGCGGCGCGTTGACCGCCCAGACGAAGTTCCAGTCCGCGCCGTTGAGCGGCGCATCCACATCGTCGAGCACCGACCATTCGTGGTATTCGGTAATGGTGACGGTAAAACCGAGGCGCGCGGCCAGCGCGATGAAGTAGGCGCGCGATTGCCCGCCGCGTTCGGTGAGTTTGGCGACCAGCGCGGCGCGGCGTTGCTCGACGCTGAGGTCGATGCCTGCCAGCAGCGCGCAGGTGCCCGGAAGACCGGCGACGCGCTCCCAGTCGGCGAGCAGCTCATAGGTGGCGCGCGGGTCGGATTCGTCGAGTAGTTGCGCGGCACGCGCGTCCACGCGGGCAAACTCTTCGGCGAAGCCATCGAGCAAGCGGGTGAGCAGCGCATCAGGATCGCGCGGCCAGGCCGACCCCTGCGGCAATAGAGCCTGCAGCTGGCTCAGGTAATCGGCACGGCTCATGCCCATGTGATGGCCCCCAGCGTGGCCATCTGGCCGGTGGTGTGCGTCACGTCGGCGGCGGGCGCGGTCATGGTGTAGTTGGTTTCACCGGCGGCGATGCTGATCGCCTCACGGACGTGGCTGAGCAGGATGGTGCCCCCCGGCTCGGCCTCGCGGCGCAGCAGGTCGGTAAGTTCGGCTTCGACAGCGGCCTTGACGGCGGCAGTGTTGGGCGTGACGGCGATGCCGAAATCCAGCGGTACAGCCACGGGCGCGACCACGGTCACCGCTGCCGTCACCGGGCGACGCGCATCGATGTAATTCTGCACGGTCGTGACCTCGCCCGCGTCCGGAATCAGGCTGACATCGTCGTCGCGCACGAAGCGCACGGTGACGGTGCCTAGACCCAGTTCGAGAGGGGACACCCACGCCCGGGTGACACCAGCCACTTCGAGCGCCCAAGTCTCGTAGTCGAATACCGCGCCGCCGTGAGGGGGCGCTTTCATGCGGGCGATCACGCGCGCACGCAGATCGTCGTCGTCCTCGATGTCGGTACCGCCGGTGAGTCCGCCAGCGGCGACAGTGGCAGCACTGGTGATTCCGGCGATGGGTGTCGTGATGGTCACGGTCACGCCGGCATCCGCATTACCAGCTGCGCCGGGCTTGACAGCCGTTATAGCCGTTGTCACCGTGCCAGCGGAGATCGTGGCCTCGGCATCCGTGGTGTATTCCGCCCCGTCGGCGCGCAGCAACGAGGTGCCGGCGGGAACAATCACACCGCTGGTGCCGGTAAACGTCACGCTGCCCGCCGCCGCCACGGCGGCCTTGCGCGGTTGGTCGAGCCACAGCGTCGCCCAGCGGTCGAGATAGTCGGTCTCGGCAGTGTCTGGCAGTATCTGCTCGGCCATCCACGCCAGGTGCCCGTGCAGGCCGTGCGATGTGCCGGCGATCAGTCTCGCCATCACATTAAGATTGCTGCGCCGCAGCCTGGCATCCGTGCCGGGCAGGTTGGCCTCGATGTCGCCTTGCGCGCGGTCGATCAGAGTGGGCAGTGTCGGCCTTGTAAACATTATTGTGCGCTCCAGAATTGCTCGAATTTGTAACGGGTCGTGGTGCCGTCCGGCTTAACGATCTCGATCTGCGTGCCGATGATGCCGGCAGGATGATTGCGGACGATCCACGCCTCGACCGATACCGACGATGCCACGCCATCGCGCACCATCCAGTCCAGTGCCTCTTCGCAGTACTCGCGCACCTTTTTAACGGTATCCGGCAACAGCTTCGCGCGCGCCAACAACCAGAGGCGGCTCCCCATCCGGTCGCCATCGATCTCCGAGAACGCATCCATCCACACGCCGCGCCGGTCGTCTGCACCACCCGGAATCACATCGTCATCACCGGCACGGCGGTCGGTAAACAGGCTCAACAGCACGGACGTGGTCAGCCCATCGTCCTGCGCCAGCAGCATGGATTCAATGGCGTAATCCGCGCCGTGCTCCATGTCGATGTAGATGGTCTGGATATCGCTCATCACATCCCCGCGCCCGGTGTCGAAGTGGTACTGCCAGTCTCGCTGTGTGTGTGCGTGTTGTAAGTCGAGCGCATGCCCGCCATGCTCTTGGCACCGGCGGCATCGCTGATATCGCCACCGGCGACGATATTGCTCTCGACGTGCAGGTTGCCGCTCAAATAAATGTCCGGCGCATTGGTCACATTGAGCGCGTGCCCGCCGCCATCGATCACGATGCCGGTGCGGGTTAAATGGATGACGTGGCCTAGATCGTCATAGAGCGCGACCTCGCCGCTGGCCAGCCCTCTGAGGCGGTAGCGACGGTCATCCATCACCACCACAATGCCGTGATCGCGATCACCGCTCACGCAGGCCATTACACCCTCCGCACCCGGCTTAGGCACAGAGGTAAAGCCGTAGTCCTGCATACGCTCGACACCGTCTCGCACCTCGCCGGCCAGCAGCTTCACCTGCACCAGCTGGATGCCGCCCGCATCGTTCACGGCGGACAGCACAGCGCGCGAGATCATCAGCCGCACACGGCGGCGCAGCGGGGCAACGAGGCGATCAATAACGGCATTCATCAGAGATCATCCCAAGCGCCAGCGGCGGGCTTTTTCGAGCTCTTGCCAGACGCGATCACGTCGAATGCTTCGCGGCCACACAGACGCAGCTCCGCGCGGGTGCCGCTTTGCTCGTCCAGTGTGAGCGCCACCGAGGCAATCAGCAGATCGGCATCCACACCCAGCCAGGGCGAGCGCAAACGCACCATCGTGTTTGGCCGCCAGAGCTGTCCGTCCGCCGAGCGCCAGCCCTGCACCGTCACGGTGGCGCGGCTACTGCGACCGCGCCGGATGTTGCGCTCCCATTCCGCACGCTCCTTATAGGTCGCCGTCGCGCCGTGGCTCTCGGCCAATACGATCAGCGGGCGATAGCGCGCGACCCCGCTGTCGGTTGCCTCGGCCAGCACCTGCGAGTGCGTTTCCGGCGAATCGAAGTTGTCATCGCTGCCGCGATCCTGTCCCTTGACGATGTAGCGCGAATATCTTTCCTTGTCGCTGAATTCGCCGGAGGCCGACAAGATATTTTCGCCCTCCACCAGCTCGGCGACCGGCTGCGCAGCTTTCGCGCGCGTCAGCAGCAAGCCGCCCTTGCCGTCAGACACCGGCAGGACGGCGCACATGCGGCAGGCGCGCTCGATGCACTCGTGGGCCGTCTCGCCATCCTGTATCGAGAACGAGCCGGGCAGCGAAGCGATAGGCGATGCGTCGACAGCAACGGAGATACCGAACGGCGCGCACAGATCGCGCACGACACGATCCAGCTTGGCGTTGAGCCACTGACCGCCCTTGTTGATCGCCGAGCAGTCCACCAGATCGCCGGTCGCATCGCGCCCCATCACCTGGAACTCGTGCTGAGTATCGCTGAACGTGGGCCGCGTATCGTCCACCCATCCGGTGATCACCGTCTCGCCTTCGGCCAGCACCTCGCAGCGCGAGCCGCGCGTGATCTGGCTTGGCGTTTCCTGCCCCGGCCAGCGCTCGGATACACCAAGCTCAAAGTTGCCGGCGATCTGCTCGATGCCGCGCTCGATGCGGGCGCTCTTCCAGCCACCGTAGGCTACGCCGCCGATCTTGATCTCCACGGTATCGTTAACGCTGCTCATGCCAGCACCTCAAGCTCGCTGCCGCCCGGCACAAAACCCGGATGGCGCACGCGATTGCGCGCGACGATCTCCGCGTCGCGCGACGGATCGCCGTAGAGACGGTAGGCCAGCACGATGGCAGGCTGCGTGCTGGTCGGTGTGTAGCCGATCAGATCCGCAAGATTGGCGGCACGCGCGCCGACATCCCTGACCAGTGCCACGCGCAGATCAGTCAGCGCGAAGTACACCGTGTCCGGTGCCGTCTCGGCCTGCGTCTGCAAGGCATTGGCGAGCTGGTCGCGCACCGCCACCGCTTCGGTACGGCTGGTGAAGGTCGTCTGTCCGGCTGCGCGCGTGGCCTCGATCAGCGCGGCGCGCTGCACCAACCCGACCACCGCAGACTGATTGATGCCCTGTTGGATGCGCGATGGCGTGGTTGCCGGTACCGGCAAAAGGGATGAGCCGAATCCGGAGAGCGCGAACGCCGCCTGACGCGCCTGGTGCGGTGCAAACAAACTATTGAGCAGCCCGATCTGCGACAGAAAGCGGCTGGCCAGCGCCGACGGCGTACCGAGCAGCGTATCAACTGCCCCCAGCAACCCGCCGATGCCGGAAGTGAAGGTCGATAACACACCCATGTCCGGCAGGTTGGAGAGCGCCGACAGGCGCATCGATTCGATCGCCGCTGTCGCATTCGACAGCGCGGAAACGTTAACGAAAGCAGGGAACCCGGCAACGGTGAATGCGCCGGTAAAATCATCCTGCACGGCCGCCAGCGCATCGTCCGCAGCAAACGACACCGCAGACTGTGTGTCCACCCGTGCCGTCGGGAACAGGTTATTACCCGCCTCGATAAAGGTCAGCGAATAGCTAGCCAGCCCACCCGCCTCGATATTTTCCGCAGGGCGGCAATCCTGCACCGCCACCTGCATGCGCCCGCGCGTCGGATGCACCAGCTCGCCGGGGCCCGGCTGCTCGCAGGCGGCTTCCAGCTTGTCGCGCCATGCGATGTAACCAGCACCGATGACAAACGCCTCAATGGTGAATTCGCGCGCCTTACGCCCCATATCCTCGACATAGGGATCATCGCGCCCCGGATAGCTGTGTACTACATTGCGCCGGCCCAGCGCGGCAGACGCGGAGCGAAAGCGAAACTCGACACCACGGAAGCTGGCCGTCTGCCATTGACCGCGCCAGGACATCAGTTCGCCCCCGCCATTGTTGGGCCGTTGTGGACGTTAAATCGCACGCCAGGCTGGTTGGGTTTAACGCTGGCCACACCGGCGCGGCCATCCTGGTCGATATGGATGCGGATGTCGCCGCCAATATCGGTTGCCTTGAACTTTTCAGTCAGCTCAATCGCGCGCTTGGCTTCTTCGTTGCCGAAGAATGCCAGCGTCTTGGCAATACCTGCGCCGATCACGTCGGTTTGGAAGCCCTCGAATCGAGTGCCTTTCATCGCCCAACCAGCGGCACCAGTTATAGCTTTTCCAGCGCCATAACCAGCCGCACCCGCTGCCGTAACACCCAGCGCAGCAGTCCCCATCGCAGCGGCACCAAACATTCGCAAAGTAGATAGGTTCTGAACGCCCATCATGCCTGCGGCGGTCAAAAACTTGCGCGCGGCCGCGCCGCCCTTGGCCACAGACGCGCCAGCGCCGACGGAAAGCGCATCGCCACCGACTCCCCCCCCCGGCATATTGACCACGAACACCGGCGTGACGCCGGCGGCGGTTTCCAGCGCCTTGCCCGCAGCGACTCCGGCACCGACGCTGCCGAACTTGCCCGCCAGCGCGCCTATTGCCTTGCCGCCGTAGCGCGCGGTGGCCAGCGTCCCAATCGTCAGAGCGGCACCGCCAAGCAGCATGTCCTTGCCATCGAGGCCGAGACCGCCGTTTTCTTTCTTGTCCATCGCAAACCTGATGCCGCCGCTGATCGCCTCGTTAATCGGTTTGGCAAAATCATCCGCCGCAGCGCGCAGCGCCGCCCTCAGTCGACCGACCTGGTCGACTGAGTTGTCGATCGCATCGGGCAGATCGCGCGCGATCGCGCCGGAGGCTTTCGATATTTCCGCCGAGAATCGATTGACCTTGCTCAACATGTCGCCAGACAGCAACAGGCGCATGCCCTTGATGGTGTCGAGGTCGGCGTTACCGAACGCTTTCTGCACGAATAGCGACCTATCCTTTTCCGTTCCGAGCTTGTCGTACTGCTTTTTGATGTCGGCGATCACCGCCAGCGCGTCGCGGCGGCTGCCGTCCGCGTCGAAGAATTTCACGCCGGTCGCTGCTTGCGCATCCTTCATGTAACGCAGGTTGGTGAACAGGCGCACGGTGCTATCGGCCAGCGTGGCCAATCGCTCAGGCTGGCGTTCGATCTGCGATAAGCCCTCAATAAAGCCCAGCGTTTTATCGAAACTGAAGCCAGCCGCCGCCGCGTTCGGGCCGACGCGGGCGAAGATGCTGGAAAGGTTTTCCAGCTCGGCGTTACCGAGCCGACCAGCGACCGTCATCTTATCCAGTATGTCGGCTGCCATTCTGGGTTTGGCGAGATCGAAGTCGAATGCCGTTGCGGCGACTGTGAGCGATCCCGTCAGGCTATCGGCGTTCGCGCTGGTGACAGCCATCGCCTTGCTGGTCGCATCGATCACCGGCAACGCTTCGCGAAAACTGAGCCCGGCTTGCACGGCATTGTTGAAGCCCTGCTGTAAATCGTCCACCTGCTGGCCGGTATCACCCGCCATGCGGAACAACTCGCGGCGCAGCTCGGCGACCTCTCGCTTACTCATGCCGGCGGTCTGGCCGATCTGCGTCAGGCTTTTGTCCATGCGAGCAGATTGCGCGATGCTGGCCACCGCACCGACCGACACACCCAACGAAGCAAGCTTACCCTCGACCGATCCGAGAACGCCCTTGAGCGCCTCGAATTCACGCTTTACGCCACCGGCGAAACGCTGAACGCCGCGCTCGCCGTTAGCCAGCCCGGATACAAACCGGGCCGTGTCAGCGTAGAGCCGCATCGATAGTGTCAGGTCACGAGTTCCCATTGTTCGGCTTGGTCAGCACTTCCATGTAGTGGTTAAATTCAACGGCCGGTAGCGCGAGAATCTCCTGGCGCGACCAGCCGGTCTTCAGCGCGATCAGCAGAATGCTATCCAGCACCCCGCGCTGATGCGCTACCCGGCTTCCCCCAGCGCGTCGAGCTCCACTTGTTTGTTGCGCAGCGCGCGGTAGTCGACGGGCTTGAGCTTCTTCATCATGTTGGTGGTGAACGGCCCGGCAAATTCCTGCCCGTCTGCAGTTGTCACTTTGGCGAGCTGGCGCAGCATCATCTGCGCGTTGAAGATGATCGGCGTGTCAACGCCGCCGCCTTGTTTCGCCGCCTCCAACTCCGCTTCCATCATGTCTTCGGTGTCCGCTTCGCGGATCTCGAAGCCGGTATAGGTCACGCCGCCGATCTGCATGCCGCGCACGAATGTCCCACTGATCGTTTGCATCATGCTTCCTTGCAATCAGTGCCGAAGAAGGTCGCCTTGATTCCGTCGCGCGACAGCTCGGGAGACGGGCCGCTGAACGCGTCGGATATCACGAAGCTGCGACCGTTGTCGGTGTCGAAGCTGATCGTCGCATCCTTGATGCCCTGGATATCCTTGAGGCTGATGTCCGGCGAATGGATGATGGTGCAATCCACTTGCGGAGCTTCGAGCTTCTCCTGGTAACCGGCTACGCCGGCATCGCCGACCACGGCCTCGCGACTGACGCCGCCGAACTTGAGGCTTGCGCCCTCCTTGGTGTTGTAGCGCTTGCCGGCGACGGTAATGAATGCCCGTCCAAAAATTTGAGCCATATCGATTTCCCCTTACAGAATGTATTGAACGGCTGCCGCGAACACGTCGAACTGGTTGACGATGTTCGGCGGCAGGATGGCATTGACCCGGTTGGTGTCGGCATCCGAGCGCACCACGATCAGATCCTTGATGAACTGGTCGAGGTCTTCCAGCAGGCCGACCTTCTCCAGCTTCATCGCCGTGCCGATGTTGACGTTGCGGATCAGCTTGGGCGTGGCGATCGCCTGACCTGGCTGGATGCGCTCCAGCACGTCGTCGCCGGCCAGCTTGTGGCGAGGGAAGTTGGTCAGCACGTCGCTGCGGAACGCAAAGCGCATGTAGTCCACCGTCCACTTGGTGTTGAGCTTGAGCAGGCTCACGTCATCCATGCCGAAGGTGTTGGTCTGGTAGGTGGTGATCACCTGGCTGATGCTGGCGCTGCCGGCCTGATCGAACACGATGGTGCTGATGCCGTCGTGCAGCAGGTTGTTGCGCTCGGTATCGGTGAAGCGGGACGCTTCGGCGGGTGCCATCACATCAGGCAGTGCTAAGGTGCGGAACGGCACCGCCGGATCGATCGCACCGCTGAATTCGCAGGCCGCGCCGAACTGAGCCGAGATCACCCAGGGCAGCGCCGGCGACTGGTAGAGTCCGCTGATCGTGCTGTGCGCGCTGTTGCGCGCGCCGCCATAAGAAGAGAGTGCGCTATAGCTGCCGCTCTTGTGGCCGAACACATGACCGGCGCGCATGCTCATGCCGCCCCAGCGGGTTTGCAGCTCGGTCTCCATCAACCCCATGTTGGTCGCGTCCGTCCAGCCCATCAGGATGGTGTATGGCGACAGCGTGCTCATGGCGGTGATCGCGTCGGCCACGTCCGGGTTGCCCGCGCCGCTCGCCATCGCGGTGATCACCAGCGCCAGCCCGGCCGGGGTGAACTCGCCCTGGTAGTAGTTGACGCGCAGGTCGATATCGTTGCCCTCAACGCCCTTGTGTCGGCTAGTGACAGTCACGGTACCGACGTTCGACGTGGCGGTTACCGCGCCGTCGGCATCGGCGGTGATCGCCGCCGCCACGGCGGTGGCCACCTGCGTCGAGGTCTGGCCAGAGGTGATGCCGACGGTCAAGCGACGGCCTCCGATATACAGGCACAACGTGCCGCTCTCGGTCGGCGTGCCGGTGAATGCCAGGCTGCCGGAGGCGGCGACGCCGGCGGCGTTATCGTCCAGCGCCAGCGCGTAGTACTCGGTGTACGGGTTGACCTTGAGTGCCGCCGCGATCTGCTGCGCCAGCATCGAGCCGCGCCCGAAATAATTCACGCCATCTTCCTTGCGCGTGACCTTGGTCAGCACGCCTTCGGCGACTGTGCCGGTAGACAGGCGCTGGCCGAGAATGAGGATGCTGTGACGTTGCTGCGGCAGGCCGCGCACGGCGCGGGTGTGGTCGATCTCGATGAACGCGCCCGGATCGCGCCAGTCCACTGGGATCGTCATGAAGGTGATGTTGTCCGGCATGTTGTGTCTCCTGTTAAATACTGCGGTTGTCTAACGGTTACGACTCTTGCTTCTTGGCCTTGGGCAGTTCGCTCAAAGTCACATCGCCATCCTTGTCGCGCCGCGCCCAGTAGCTGCTGTGCGTGACGGTGTCGCCGCCTTCCGGCAAATACGTGCCGTCTTCCTTGCGCACGCGCAGCCCCTTGGCTGGCTTCGCGATGACTGGTTGTCCGAATTGCATGGTCGTCTCCTAGGGTTGTAGTTGTATGGTGTCTTGCAGCTCCGGCGCCGTTGACGAGAGATCCTGCGGATCGCCTGACCACTTACCGTGCTCTGTCGCCGAGACATGCGGCGGGATGTCGTAGTCGGTGCGCAGCGTGGAAAAATCCGCCAGATCCGCCAGCGCCGCCTCGTCGAGCGCGGCCGGCATGCCGACGGTGGTCTCGATGCGCACCACGCCGACGGTGAGACCGGCACGGGCCAGCTTATCGTCCGACATAAAGTCCACACCCGACACGCGCCACAAACACCCGCCGGCGCGGCCATTGTCGGCAAGACCAATCACCGCCTCGATCATTTGATACATACCGATCACCTTGCCGTCGCCGCGCCGCGCATCTTCGTGGCCGCGCGCATTGCGCGCCACGCACGCCAGGGCGAAGGGCACCGTCAGCGCGCTATCCGCAACGCGGTACGATGTCCCCGCAACCACATACACGGCGGGCGCTTCAGCCGCCAAGCGGCTGATCAGGTTGTCGCCGTCCAGATCCGGCAGCGTGTCCACCTTGGCCAGCTTTTGCTTCAGCGCGCTCTGTGTGAGCATCGACACCAGCCCGGCTTCCAGTTCGGCCAACATCAGCGTGCACCCTCGATACGATCCGCCAACAGGTCGAGGATGTCGGCGGCGTTCTCGTCGTTCACGCCCAGGTATGGGCGCGCCACGATCTTTTGCCGCAGGGTATAAGCGCCCACCGCGACCGAGACCGGCGCTTTCAGTTTCTTGCCGAAAGCGGAGCTGATCACCCGCGTATGCGCCGGAACTTGAACTGTCCCCTCAAAGCCCAACTGCATCGCTGGCCCGTACACGCGATTGGTGCCCCACTCGGCAAAGCTGCGCCCTGAGCGGCGCGTTATCGATCCGCTCAGGTGGCCGTCCTTGGTCAACGTCTTGCCGCCATTCAACTGCGCGCGCAGGCTGGGCTTCCAGCGATTGCCGTCCGGCCCGATCTGCATGCGGAAGCGCTCGCGCGTGGAATTCTCGCCATAGGTCGCGATGTCCCGCATCGCCTCTGACGGGTCCTGACCCATCGCGATCAGCGCGGCCAGCTTGGCGCGAATGCCGCTGTCTTGGGTTTCGACGCGAATGAGAATGCCGCCAGCCATCAGTACCCCTCCAGCGACGTTGTGTTAACCACACGCCCCGGCACCGCGTACTGCACGGACGCATGATCAAGCGGCTGCGCCTGGCTATCGTTGCCGCCCAGATTGACCGTACCCTTGCCGATCGCATCCAGCAGCTTGATCGCGTCCTTGTGCCGCTGCGTGATCTGCTCGGTGGCGATATCGTCATACAGCGCATAGCGCGCCAGATCGCAAGCGATGCCGACGATCAGGCGAGGCACGGCACTCAACGGCACCTGGTACTTCGCCAGCAGATAGCCGTCGATCACGCTGTCCGCATCGAGCAGCTTCCCCTCGATCAAGGCCAGCGCAGCAGCGGTCGCCGCCTGCTCGCCTGCCGTGTAGCCACTCATACTGCCACCCGCCGCCGCTGTCGACAGCATCTCGGCTGTCACCAGGCGCGGGATGCTCCGATCAGCGCGCTGCGCGATCTCGTCGGCAGCAAACTGGTTGAGCAGGGTGGTGGCAGTGGCGTAAGACATTATTTGCCCTTCTTGACGGCGGGCTTGGCTGCGCTTGCCTTCTTGGGCGCAGCCGGTTTATTGGGTACAACGGGCACAACAGGTGCCACGACAGGTGCCGCTGGTGCCATCGGCGCTACGGGCTTAAATGGCTCAACAGCCTCAGCCATATCCTCGATCACGCCGCCAGCCTTCATCTTTTCCGCCAGCGCGTCATCCAGCTCGATCTTTTCGCCGATGCCATATCGCTTGCCGTCGTGCTTTATTTGGCCGATCGTTAAATAAGTCTTGCTCACCACGTTCTCCTTAACAGCCCGCCCGGCATTCCGGGCGGGGGCTGTGCCTTCGCTCTTGGTTATGGATTAAGCGACTGCGTCCGCGATCAGGTAACCCAGATCGTTTGCCATCAGCAGCTCTTTGACAGATTCGCCGACACGCACACGCTGGCCACCACGCATACCGATGTCACCGTCAAACTGAGAGCCCGCGATGCGGGTACCGTATTGCGCGGTGAAGCCGAACGTGACACCGCGTTGCGTGTCGGCCTGCTTGTTGCGGTAAAGCAGCGCGCAGCTGCTTCCCCACACACGGGACAGGCTGACGGCCTGGCCTTTTTTGGCGGTATTGACCCATCCCTGACCGACATAGATGTCATCCAGTTCAAACAGATCCTTGAGGTATTGCAGCGGCACCATGCCGGTGTCGCCGGTCGTGCCGTTGAACGCCTTGAGGATGGCCGGGTGGCGGCGCAATTTACTGGATACAGCCTGCCCCATCACGGCGATGTTCGGACGCATGATGCAGCTGTCAAGACCCGTCACGATGTCGTCGATAGGGTCGCTGTGTCCGTCGGCGTAATCGCTCCACTGGCTATTACCGGCCAGCGTGGTTTTGTTCGTGGCGGCGTAATTACCGGCAGTGAACACCAAGCTGGCGGCGCGCACTTCGCGTTTCAGCGCGACCAGCTCGGTCAGCCCTTCGACGGCACGACCAAGCGGATCGGGCAGGCCCTGCGCAGCGGCCAACTCGATATCTGCAATCGGCACACCATCGTCCAGCGCCTCGTCGTTGGTCGAATCGGTTACTTCCGTACCGGTGAACTCGACCTGATTCGGCGTGCCCTTGCGGCCCACGCGCGTTTCGACCACTGTCATGGTCTGGCCCTTGGGGTAGCTCATATACTTGAACGCCTGCAAACCGACCGGCACGCGCGGCAGAACTTCGTCGGCGATCAACTTGTTGTTGCGATAAGCCAAAGCGACGGCTTGCAGCGCGGGGGTCACCGGGAACGGTGCGGCCACGCACAAGATCATGCCCTGGCGATGCATGTAGGCAAACAGTGCGGCGTGCGCACGCTCGAAGCACCAGGTCGAGAAGGCCACCACAGCGACCAGCATCGCGCTAAAAAACTGAGTCAAACTTTTCATCTTTAATCTCCTGAGTAATGAATAAATCATGCGAGGCACGACGGATCGCGCCCCTGCGGTTACAGCGCCAGCGTGATCTCGCGGTAACGCACCCGCACTTTCAGCGGGCTGTTGCCGGTGGCGATTTCGCCGGAGGCCAGATCAAGCACCAGCGCGGCGTTGGCAACCGGCGTGATCGCCGCAGCCGTAGCCGGACGGACATGGCGGTATGCGTCCGCCGTCGCATCCAGGAAGCCGGTCGTTTCGATGGTGGCCACCAGCTGGCCGCTGCCGTCGGTGTAGCGGATTTCCAAATCTTCACCCGCCGCGATGCCGTCGTAGGCCGTTGAGTTGTAATCCAGCATCATCTGCACGTCTTCCACGATCAGCGCCTTGCCCGAGCCAGGTGCGGCGACCAATAATTTCGGCGTTGCGTTCAGCGCCAGCAGTTCTGCCGTGCTGACCGTCACGTTCGCGGTGATGATGCCGGTATCGGTGGCGACCACGGCCTGCACCAGTTGCACCGGGATGATGTCCCCGACCACGCCGGATATCTCCGCGATGCCGCCGCAGTAAACCGCCGTGCCCGCCGCGATGGTGGCGGGTACGCCGCGCCCGACCGAGTCGGCGGTGAGGTACTGCCCGCGCGTCACGGTGTCGCCCAGCTCAAGATACGCCTGACCGATACGCACCACGTCCACCATCGCGCCGATAGCGGCCACGTTGCTGGTGCCGGTGCCGACCACCTGCTCGGTCACGCCGAGAATCGCGGCTGCGCCCGAAACGGCCTGAATCACCGCCAGATCGGCGCTGCCCGCCTTGACGAAACGGCACGGGTTGATTTCCGCGCCCGCCGTATAACTTTTGATCGCTGCTTCCATGTTTACTTGCTCCCTTTGGTTACGTGATTAACAGCAGCCGTGACCGAGATCGTGCGACCGGCCTTGGCTTCCGCCTCCTGGAACTCGACCGCCTTCGCGGCAACAGCCGTCGCATCGTTAGCATCCAGCGCATCGCCCTTATCGGTGCCGGACGCTTCGCCGAAATCGACCTGCTTGGGCTGCGCCAACAAAAACGCCTTATGCGCCTCGATCAGCGGCTTCTTCGCATCGCCCTCGCCGAACTCGACAGCGGTTTCCTGCCCGGCCATAAAGTCCAGCGTGGCCACGGTCGAATCTTTGTGGGCGGGCAACAGCTTGCCTTCCTTGACCAAACCCTCGGCGAACGCGACGTGCTCGGTATGGCGCGCATCGGAGGCGCGTTTCTTTTCGGCCTCGGCGAATGCGGCATCCTTCGCTTTCAACGCCGCGTTTTCAATTTCGAGCGCAGCAAGCCGCGCCTTGTCTTCAGCAGACATGGTCTCTCCTTGTGGTGGTTGTGGTTCAGTAAAAGCCGGGGCCGCAACAGCCTCGGGCGCAGCATCTTCCTTGTTCGCTTCCTGCTCCACCGTCTGCACGGCATAACCGGGGATCGCCTTGTCGGCTTCGTCCAGGCCGAACTTGCCGATGATCCATTCGCGCAAGCTGCGCAAGATCGATGCGTTCTGCACGTCGCCCCAATCGGCGAACTCGATCACACCCTCTTCGGCCTCGGCGAACGACGGGTTGCGCAAGCCCTTCACGGCAGGCGGCTGCGCGCCGAGAAAGCCGACATGGCGCAGGTAATACACACCGGGAACAGGATTGCTGGGGGAATCTGGAGAGTAGAACGAGGCACTAACCTTCTTGAACGCGCCCCGCGCGACCATATCGGCGAAGGCGGGATCAACCTGGTGCGACTCGGCATCCAGACCCTCTGTAAAAGCCAGCGACTTCACCCAACCGTAGGCCGGGCCGTCGTGCTTAGGGTGGCCGATCACGATAGGCGCTTCGTGCTTGGCGGGATCGTAGGCCGCAGCGGTGGCAGCGAGATCGGCTTCGGAAAACGACAACGAAGCGCCGCTCATTGCGACGTGCTTGCCGGGCTTAAAGATTTGGATTGGTTTGCTCATGTCGCCATTCTCGCGAGGGAGAGTGGCTCGGGCGATACTGAAGAGCTTCAGTGCGCCAAAGGAGGTGTTTCGGTGACGCTTTTTTACCCTAACACCCCGGCAGAAAAAAAGCAAAGCGGGGCGCTACAGCGAAACCCGCACACTGGACTACGCAAAATAACCCACACAGAGGCCGTTAGACCCCCGTTAAAAACCGCGCAAATGCTTTTTGGCTACATCGGTAGCCATTCGAGGCAAAAAAACGCCGCAGGGGCGGTTTTTCGGATTCCGCAAAACACCTCCTGGCGGATACTTTATTGCGCCCGTCCGCCTGAAGGGAATATACTGCCATCAAGCAGGCGCGACACGGTGATATTCTCCCGGCCGTAACACGGCAGCAATGCCGGAGTGCTATGTGGGGTTTCCGCCTTTGGCGGACTGGGAGGCCCCACCGCCTGCCCTGTCCATCAACCTCCTGATCTCCCTATCCCGTTTCGCCTGGTCGCTTGACAGCCTGCGGAAGCTGCTCATGAATACGGCTTTTCCGCTGCCCGTCGCCTTCACCACCGTCACGTAGCCTTCCATCTCCAGCAGGTATACCAACGTAGCCTGGCCATCCTGGATGCGTATGCCGCGCTCGATGGCTTGCTGCACAAAGGAGTACTCCCCCAACACAAGCTCCGGATGCACGTCGAGCTGCTTCTGCATCGTCTCGGCCGACAGCCGCACCGTGTGCGTCTTCGCGCCGATCAGCGCAGCATCCGTCTCGGCCAGCACGCCGATTGGGAACACACCCGCCGGCTTTGCAAAGAAGCGTGCGAACGCCTCGCCGGACACCATGCCCTTGAGCACGCCGGAGGCCAGCGGCACGTCCGCCGCATCCAGCTTCTCGGTGATCATCTTCGGCAGATTGGCCAGCCGCCTGCCGGGCGGGTAGTTGAATGCCGGATGCACACCCTGCGGGATATGCTGCACCTCGCCTGTGCGTTTGTTGGTGTAGGCAACCTTGGGCACCTTGGGCGTATCGCTCACCGTCAGGCCGCGCCGCTCCAGCATGCGCCTCGACATCGGGATCGCCCGGCACTTGCAGCCCCACTCCTTGACCGGCATGTGCGACTGCCAGAACGGATCATCCACTGGCAGCACCATGCCGTCCCATGCGGTATGTTGCAGGCGCGGGTGCTCGCTGTTATTGGCGTCGTATTGCAGGTAAGGGAAGGTCTGCTTGCTCTCCTGGATGCGTTCCCACTGGCCTTCGCTATGGGCGGTGCGCAGGTTGGTGTCGTAGATCGTCTTGAGTCGGCGCGTGCTGCCGAGCTGCACGTTCTTGATCTCTTTGGTGAGCGGGTCTTCCATATCGGCGCGACCCCACCAGCCCTTTTGCACCAGCAGCGGCTTGAGGTTCTTGCGGAAGTCCGAGAACGTGGTGCCGTCGGCCAGCGCGCCGTCCACGGCCGTGCGGATGTCGCGCAGGATATCGAGCTGCATGGCCTTGGCCACGGTGAAGGCTGCCTGGTGTTCCTGCTGCCACACGTCGCGATAGTCGAAGCCGATCTTGTAGCCCTTCTGGCGGAAGAAGGCGATCGCTTCTTCCGGCGGCAGGGCGGCGAGCTTAATTTGCGCCACTCAGTCGACCCCACAGCCTGGTGGCGAATTGCCCCTGTGCCAGCGATTCGGCCAGCTTTCCGGCATCCATGCCCTGGATCAGTTCCGGCAGGCGCGCCTGGAAGTCCTCGAAGCTGGCAGACTCGGCGGCCAGCGCGACGATGGGCGCGACCAGCGGATCGGTGACGCGCTCCCAGTCGCCTGCCAGTTCTTCGGCAAACGAATCGAACACATCCGGGCGTAGCTCGGCGAACTGCGCACCCTCTCCCTCACCCCCTCTCCCGCCTGCGGGCGAGGGGAGCGCTACATCAGGCGTGGCGGCCCGCTCCACCCACTCCCCGCCATACGTGTCATGCACATATCTCAGCGACGGCTTGAAGCCCATCCCGCAGATCCGCTCGTCGCGCTCGGCGGTCTGGTTGGCATCCTCTTCGTCCTCGAACTTGCGCCACACTTGCGGCAGCGCCGCGCCGGGGAAATTCCACTCGACCAGCCACTTCACCACCGTGGCGTTGAAGCTCATGCACACCAGATCCGCGTCGGCTCTGACGATATCATCTCGCACGTCGCTCTGGAGATCATCATTGCCCAGCCTGCCGGGCGTGCCCTGCGTGCTGGCAGTCTGGCCCAGCGTGGCGCGGGCGATGGCGGCATCCATGCGGTCGTAGAGCGCGGTGTAATCTGCCGTGCCGCCGCGCGTGGCTTCGAGCAGCTCGGCCGTCATCCCCTCCGGGAAGATGATCGCGCTGTCGGTCTGGATCGCTTGCAGCGCCTCCAGCAACTTGTCCTGGTCGGTCGGTGATGTGCCAGGCTGATACTTGCCGACAGCAGTCGGCATGCCGAACTTTTCCAAAAAGATCAGCCAGAATTTAACGCCGCTGCGCTTGAAAAATACCGGCCAGTACAGCCAGTGCGCGAGGCCGAGGCCGTAGGGTTCGTCGTCGTGGTCGCTGCCGGTGGCGAAGTGCCAGAACTTTTTCTCCGGCAGGATTTCACCCATCGGGTTGGAGGAGGTTCTGAGACGCAGCGACATATCCGGCGCGAAGGCGAAGCGGCGGCGGTCGCGCACCTTGATGCCGCCACGGGACGTATCCAGCACCACCTTACCATCCTCCACGGCATACATCGCCTCGGCCACGCCGTAGCCGTAGAACACGCCGTAGAGCATCTTCTCGGTGATGCTGTCGAAGCGGATCGCCTTGAGCTGTTCGTCGATAAATTCCGCCGCCTTTTTATCGGCCAGCTTTTTGCCGCCGGGGCGCACCTCCCACGGCTTCGACACCACGGCGCGCACGCGCTGCTCGAAACAGGCCTTGACCTGTTCGTCGCGCATCACTTCCTGATAGATGCGCAGATCGCCGCCGCTCTTGAGCATCAGCAGCTTGTCGGTGGTGGGCAACAATGGCATGCCATCCACAAAGCCGCGCGTGATGTCGCGCCCGTCGCGCGTGGTGGCGATCTCGTTTTGTTCCGGCTTGGCCGGTGCGGTTTCGGTGGTGTTTTCCATATTGCCCTCTCGCTACATATACCCGGACATGCCGCCGGATGCGGCCACGCGCTGGCCGGTTGATTGGAATTCCATCGGCGCGCTGCGCGACACGGCGATCATCCACAGGATGTGCAGCGCGCTCAGTCCGTCGTAGTGGTGGCTGGATTGCTTCTCCGGCCAGCTGTCCAGCTCGGCCAGCAGCAGCGTCAGTGCCGGGCTGAACAGGATGCGCGGCTCGAATGCATCGGTGATGTACGGCTCCAGCGATTCGATACGCACCTCCATGTCCACCGTCGCGGTGACCGGCACCAGCGGCAGCGTCACGCCCTTGGACAGCCCTGCCGTCATGAACGACTGGCGCATGTGCTCGTAGGCGTTGTTGTTCTCGAAGCCGATGGCCTGGCATTTAAATTCCTGCTGGAACGCGATCAAGTCGGCCTCCAGCTTGCTCGGCACGCGGCGCTTGATGGCGGCATAGTCCACATGCAGCCGCTGGCGCTGTGTGTCGTAGTAGCCGCCCACGATCGCGGACGGGTCGGACTTCTCGCCCTTGCCCATCGACGGGTCGCATGCACCGAACGGCTTCCAGTGATTCAGGCGCGAGACCCAGAACGTAACCGGCGCAAACACCTTGTCTTCATCGCTGCGCGGGTCACCCTGCATTTCCGTGGCGAAGGCGCGGGCATTCTTGGCGCGCTGGCGCATCAGCCAATACAGGCTGCGCACGCCCGGCCACGAGATCACCGCGCCTTCATCCATCTCGGTCTGGTGCGCCTGGTAGAACAGGTACGACGGCAACTGGTTTTCTTCCAGTACCTCGCCGCGCTCGTTGGCCGCTTCCTCGGCGGGCTTGTCCTGGTTGAGCATCAGCGCCTGGCATTCTTCCCACATGTCCATGCGCTTCGGCAGCTCGATCAGCGCGCGGAAGTGGTGCACCAGGTGGCCGATCGCGCCCTTTGCGCGGCTGATCGGATCGTTCTTGTTGAGCACGGTACCGACACCGACGAATTTAACGGTGCCGTCCGGAGGGCCGAGGAAGTCCACCGCCTTTTCCAGCCAGTCCCAGCGGTTGTTGCACTCGGTCGGACTCTTGGCTTCCTTGTCGGTGATCAGATCGTCGCCGAGCAGCAGCTTGGGACGCGATGCGCCGTGGAACGTGCCGCGAATGGCTTGCTCCGCGCCGAACGCTTCCATCTTCACGCCGCTGCGCGTGGTGAAGTCGCCGATCTTCCAGTTCTTCGTCGCGCCGCACGCTTCGGGAAAATCCAGCGCCAGCGCCGCGTTAACTGTCAGCTCAACTTTAACGACTTCGAGCAGCTTGGTCGGCAGCTTGGTCTCCGCGCCCAGCATGGTGATGTAGTCGATGAAGTACGGCACCTCGCCCACCCAACCGACCTCGGCGCGGATCGCTGGCTTTTGCAGCAGCGCGCGCACGGCCACCCAGCACGGGCCAACCTTGGTGGTCAGCGACGATTTAGCCTCGCCGCGCGGTGCCACCCACCATTCCTTCGCGCCGCTCGGCTTGTCGAGGATCTGCGGGAAGCGTTTGAAAAAGTGCCGGTGGAACTCCGACGAAGGCGGCCGGATGTGATGCCGGAAATAGGTGTAGCAAAAGAACTCGAAGTCGCCATCCACCAGCACGCGCTTGCGCCGCGCGCGCTTTGCTTCGGGCGACGGATCGAGGCCGACCTGCTTGGCCTCGATCTCCGCACGCAGCCCCTGCGTCAGTTCGGCGATTTCCTTGAGGAAGTCTTTTTCGGCAACGCTAGCCATAACTTGCCACTTGAATCAGAAGACGCGCAGTCTCGTGAGCGCGCTCACGAAGTGTTCGGTGCGCAATTAAGTAAGCGCGCTTGTATTCATCGACCACCTCGATATTTGTCTTTCCGACGAAACACTGAGGGTGCCATGTCTCTACATCGCCGCATAAACACGGCGTTTGTCCACAGGCGCGGTCAATTTCCAGGCGGGTCATCCGTAAGCCTTCGCCAGCTCATCACCGAACGGCGCGAGAATCTCCGCAAACGCTGGCGCGTGCTGCGGGTAATTCGTCCGCACAAATTCCGCCAGTCGCTTGGCCACATCCGTGGCCACCGCCAGCTTGTCCGTTTCCGGCATCATCTTGCGGCTGGCCGCCATTAATTTATTGTAGGCATCGGCCAGGCTGGCCAACGCCTGCACCTTTTCGCCGGGCAGCATATCGGGCGCATCCTGAATGGCTTGCACGGTGGCCTGCACCTGCTGCACCACAATGCCCAGCGTCTGGCGCACCACGTCTTCGATGCCGCCACCGGCGATCATCTGCGCGCCGCGCGCCTTGTCCCAATCGTCGCCGAGCTCTTTGCCGGTGCGCTTCCAGTTGCGCACGGTCGCATACGGCACGCCGATCTTGGCCGCAGCCACTTCCAGCGAGAGCTGGTCGAAAACATAAGCCGCGCGGACGGCGCGGCGTGAATCTTCACCGTGTGCCATAGCACCCCCGACACGTTACTGGCGTAGCCAGCCGTTTGCGGGAGGGGGTTGCTGTGCCCATTCCCGGCAAGAACGATTTGCTGAGCATTCTCATGGGCGCACTTCCCCTGGTGATGGGCGGCGCACCCCCGGTGTCTGGCTGCGGCCCAGCGCGATATCCTCGCCGCGATCGGTGAGGCGCACGGCATCCAGCTCCAGCCGCTCGACCAGCCCGATCTCGGCCAGCCAGGCGCACTCCGACCCCATCAGATCGGCGCTGGTGACGTAGCCGGTGCGCTCGACCTGATGGCGCAGCGCGGCGCGGTTGAGCGTGTAGCCGGGCGAGAAGTACAGTGCCAGCAGGATGGCGAGGCGGCGCGCGGCGGCGATCTCTTCGGCATAAGTCATAGGGAGCCTTTCACGGTTGTCCTTTCTCCCGCTTGCGGGAGAGAGCTAGAGAGAGGGAAGCGCGCAGCGCGGGTGCTCATTGTTTGGTGCCTCGCAGCAGGTAGTTGTGCAGGGTATCGAGCAGGTTGCTGACCCCGGTGAATTTGCCCGACAGCGAGCTGATGTCGCTGCCGATTTTGTTGATCTTTTCGTGTATGTCGGCCAGATCGTTATGGGTGAGCGATGATTCAGCCTTGGTTTCCAGGGCGACGATGCGCTCGATATGTCCGTCCAGTTTTAAGTCCAAATCTGCCTCCAGCTTGCCGATGCGGTCGTTGGTCACCTTGTCTTTATTGGACAGGTAGACGTAGATTCCGATACCGCCCGTCATCAAAAACGTCAGCACCTGGAACAGAAACTTTGCCAATTCGAGATCCATCGTTAAACCCTTCCGTTTTTTTCGTTCAACTCTTGGCACGCCACACAACACTGCACACCCGGCACCGCCTCACGCCTCGCGTCCGGTATGCGTTCGCCGCAGCCAGGCGCGGTACACCACTTGGCCGATGGCCGCGTAGCCTTCGGCATGATGGCCTTCGCCTGATTGCGCTCATACTCGGCCAGCTCAAGCTCCTGCGCGCGGTCTTCCGGCCTCATCACGGGTCGGGCGATTCGTGAATCGCCCCTACATCGTTCAAGTGGTCGATCAGTTCGTCGAGCCGCTTTCGGTCTTCGCCGCAGAGTCGGGCGTTGACGGCGACGTTACCGAGGACTTCGCGGGGCGTAACGGTTCCGGCTTCGACGAGTGCGTAAGAAGTTCCGCCGGGATCGCCCGGTAGGTCGAGGCCGGGCAGCCAGGCGCCGTTGTACAGGCGGAGGAAAGCAGGGCCGAGCAGAACAGCATGTACGTCACTCTTTTCCCCGGTGTTGGCGCAGCGCGCCAGCGACAAATCTGGTTCATGATCTAACTCCCATTGCCATTTGTTGTAATACTCACCCGCCTTGCGCTGCCACTCGATCACGGCGGCGGCGTGCCGCTTGCCGTTGTCCAGCGCCCGCTGAAACGCCTTGTAGGCTTCCTGCGCTTTGCGCAGCTCCAGCGCGTCGCGCCGGTCTGATTCGCGCGTCACGCCCTGCACATAACCGAAGCCGACACACGCCAGCGCCAGCAGCAGCACGGCGAGGATGCGGTACTGGATCGGTATCACGCGCATGCGATCGCGCCTCCCCAATTCGCGTAGACCGGCTGATGCTTGAGCAGGATCACGCGCGGATAGCCCCGGTTCTCGGCGAAGTTGGCCGCGCTGCGGCCAGCGTTAACTTTTTCCACATGCCCGAACCAGATGGCCGGGTTTAACGATCTGGACGCGGCCAGCTTCTGATCGCGGTACACCCAGCCCAGCCCGCCGTTGTAGGCGGACAGCGACATCGCCATGCGCTCGCAATTGCTCGGCTCCGCCCCCCTCGCTGCGCTCTCCCCGCTTGCGGGAGAGGGCTGGGGAGAGGGCAGCACCCGATCCCACAGCCAGCGGTCATAAGTCACCAGCGCGCGCATCGCCCAGGCCGGGTTGTAGGGTTGAGCCTCGCCCCAGCGATACGCGCCGGAGATCCACGTCGCCGTGGCCGGCATGAATTGCGCGATGCCCTGCGCACCCACCACGCTGCGCGCATCGGCGCGCCAGCGGCTCTCCTGGTGTATCTGTGCCGCGAACACCGCAACCGGCGCATCCATGCCCCACACGGCGCGCGCATTGCGCGTCAGATCGCGCTGGTAGCGCAGCGCAGCGCGGGGTACTTTTACTCCCTCGCCCGCTTGCGGGAGAGGGTTGGGGAGAGGGTTCGCCAGCACCAGCGCCGGCCGCGTCAACAGCAGCAGCGCAACAAAGGCGGCGCACAGCACCGCCACAAGCTTTTCCTCCGGCGACAGCTTAATCATCACACCCCCAGGCTCACCGCCAGCATGGCGCAACCCACGATGATGGCGCGGCGCAGCATGGCAACTGCAAACACCAGGCTCACGTCGATCATTGAGTTTATGAACTGGTCAGGCCGCGCATAGGGAAACAGCGCGCGGTCGATCCAGTAGCCGACCCACGCCGCCATCGAGATCAGCGACAGCTTGTAGAGCGACACCGGCAGCTGCTGCGGAGAAAACACATACACCAACCCGGCCAGCGCCAGCGTAACCAGCAACCAGTTAAACATGCGCGGCAGCTTCATCGTTTGGCGCTCCAGAGTGAGGTGGCCAGCAGGCAGGCGGACCGCCGGTGCGAGTAATAGCCCACGCCGCGATGCGCGCATTCGCCGTGATCAGGCATGCGCTCGTCGGTGTGCCGCGTCCAGGTGGCGCAGGTGCCGCAGGTTTGCGGCGCAGGAGGGTGTTTGGTGGTGGAAGCCATGCGCCGAGGTTACGCGCGCGCACGGAGAGTTGCGACAGTGAAACAGTTCGGTGCAATAAAAAAGCCCGCCGGAGGGCGGGGCTGGTGGGGTTACATCAAGACGCTATCGTTCGTAAACAAGCTCATCCATTGCGCTGCTGACTTCGGCAGAAAGATACGCCGCCGCATCCATCAAATCAAGCGCGATGTTGCTACATTGCCCCGCATCGGGGGGATGCGATTGCGTCATCATGCAATTCGCGGCGATGGAAAGTGAAGCCAACACGCCCGCCTTGCGGGCGATGGCGGCCATTTCTGGATTGACGGCGCTCATGCTGCACCGCCTTTGTGCGGCAGGTTGGACAACGCCAGGGCGCGCTTAGCTACCATCTGCGGGGTGACTTGCAGCAGGCCGCAGGCTTCCATCAGCACGATCTCGCGGCGCACCGTGGCCTCGTTCCTGCGCACCAGCCGGGAAATCTCCAGCACCGACAGCCCCATCTTACGGTAGCGCAGCAGCTTGCGCCGCTCCGGTTTGTCGCGCAGCACCTCGCCGGCCAGCGCCTCCACCATGCGCTTCAGTTGCTCGGGTGGCTGGCGCAGCGCAGCTTCCATCTGGTTGAACGCCTCGATGTAGCGCTCTTTCCACACCATAGCCTCCGGGCCGGTGAAGCCCATGCACAGCAAGGTGAAGCCGTCGCGGGTGATTTCGTACATTGGGCGCTGTCTCTGGTTGCCGTCTTGGTAAGAGCACACCGCAAAATTGCGGCGTGCAAACTCTTGAGAGCACTCGATGTTTCTAACTGCCTTCAACACGTCATCGTGCCGCTTGCCGAAGTGGTTGGATATTTCGAGGGATGTAACGATCAGGCGGTCGCCTGACTGGTGGACTAGCTGGTTCATCTTTGTCTCCTTTGAAGGGGAACCCACAAGGGCTGTGGGTGGCCAGGTGCTTCAAACCGGACAAAGTCGGCGGGCATATTCGCGGCAAGCCGCTATTTTATTAGCCCCACACCCGGCCATAGATGAACTACGGACGTAAAAAAACCACAACTTTCGGGCGCGGTTTCCGCTTTGTCTTTGGTGTTTGAAGCACCGAGGCGGATTTTGCGCGTTATTTGGCATTGCTGTCAACTTGATGCCCACACTTCCTGCCCCCTTCACATACGACTCCATCTTCGGACAAAATAGAATTCTCCATCCGTTTCAAAAGAAAGGTCTCCAATACGGTAATCTGCTGTCGATCTCTGTATTTCCGCACGCTTTATGAGTTGTGAGGCTATCGCACTTGGATTGGTAATGAACTTGTTGAGCACCTTAACGAACAACTGATGACAGAAAGTTTGCGGCGCTACTTGGCTTATTGAATTTCCTGAGTTGTCATATTGCGCACACGACCAGCCCGCATTGTCAGCGTCTTTTTGTGCATTGCCGATAATTTCAAACTTCCCTGTTTCTGCTCCGTCGATACGCCATACCTGCTTGACACGCCCATTCCCGCTTTTTGTTGTTGTTCGGTCAGATAGCGGGAGTCCTTGAACAACAACATTTGCATCGATTTTTTCAGCAATCAGAACAGATTTTTGGGTATTTTTTGCTGTGTATTCCTGGTAGCTGGAATACAAATTTCCTGCCTTCGCCCATAAAAACATGAAAAGAATAAACCCAATGATTGTGACCGCTGTAATTTTAATGGCTCGCATGGCTATCTCCCGTCGTTAAAAAACCGCACCTTAAAACAGACTCACCTGCCTGTCATCCACATAGCTGCCGAGGATGTTCCATATCTGCCGGTCGCTGAGGCGGTAGCGTTGCGCCAGCGCGTTGGCCGTGTCGCCGCCGCTGTATTCCTCGACGATGCGGCGGTTGCGGTCGGCGAGCAGGCCGCGCTGGCATTTGGCGATGTAGAGCCAGCGCCCGCCGCCGGTGTCGCGGCAGATGGCGCCCAGCGCCGCGATGCCGATGCACAGCGCCAGCGGGTGCTCCGCGTTGATGTTGCGGATCGCGGGCAGGCGCACGGTCTGGCCGCCGAACTCTTTGACCAGCAGCAGCGCGGCCGCTTCGCCGATGATTTCGACGATCTCCAGCAGGTTGACCGGGGTGACGGTGAGGGTGTCGGGGGTGATGGAGGTCATTTCTGCACGCCCTTGCCAAGCTCATACACCGCACCCTTGGGCTGCCAGGTCAGGCCGTGGCGATCCGCCCAGTCCATCGCCATCTGCTGGGTGACGGTGGATAGCACGTCCTTATCCACGGTGATATTCAGCACCGGCTTTTCGCAGAGTACCCAGCGCCGGTTCGCCCACCACGCGCCGATGGCGAGGCCGTAGATCAGGCCGAGGGCGAATATCAGGATCGCGTCCATCCACATCACCCGCGCAGGATCGCGCCGGCAGCCGCGCCGAGACAGAACACGGCGGCGAAGATGGCGCTGTAGATGAGGATGCCGGTCAGACTCGACAGCGCGCCGACGGCGGCGATCAGGCACAGCGCGGCGGCGGTGCTGGCGATGATGGCGGCGACGGTAAGGGCGGAGATGTAGGCGGAGGCCTCGGCAATCACTGCGATGTCGATCACTGCGATCTCGGGCGCGCCGAGGTCTTCGTTGGCGATCATTTTGCGTTCTCCTTGTGCTGGCGCGTGCGATCCAATATGCCGGCCAGTATCCAGAGCTGGCCCTGATCCATCATTTCCAGCTTGCGCTCGACGCCGGTCTGGCGGCGGGCGGCACCCTCGGCGTAGGCTTTGCCCACCTTCATGCTGCGGCACACCGCGCAGATCTTGCGCAGCAGCGGCTGGCGGTCGGCGGCGGCCTTGTCGATGAATGCCCACTCGTTAACCCTGGCCACCGGCTTCCACCCGCAGGCGCGGAAGTGGTCGAGCATCTTGCTGCGCCCAGCCTGATCCAGATCGCCCGCTGAGCGCACGCGCGCCACGCTCCACAGGATGTCGCGGTAGGCTTCATCGCTCATAATCAGGTCGCGCTTCGCCGCGTGGATCGCGGCGAGGTCGCGGCGGCGCTGGTCGGTGGGGTAGTGGGTCATGTCAGTAGCCGATCTTCACCAGCTCGATGCTGGTGCAGGTCTTGCGAATGTGGCGGCAAAATGCCTTGCTGTTTGTCCACCACGGCATCCAGCTCACAATGCTGCTCTCGGCTACGCCGGTGTACCACTTGCGCAAATCCGCACCAACGCCGCGACGCGCGGCTGCTTTCTTCGCCTTTGCGCGCTTGGTTGCAGAATATAAATAGCGTTTCGTGGCCTGGCAGAATTTCTGCGGGATTTCACCTTTACCATCAGCCCACGAGCCTTTGATTTCCCCATTCACATAGACCGCGACGTACAGCCTCATTTTGCTGGACTCAACGACAGCGTTGACTCTGTACCCGTCACAAACAAGCTCAACGCGCCCCATGATGTTGCTTAGTCGCGCCTCGATCTCTTTCCATTGTTCCTTACTGATAGCCATGTCGCTCTCCGTTAAACCGTCTCCCGCAGCCCGCTATCTCTAACGGGCTGCAGGCGATGGTTTAGCCGTTCACCGCGTCCTTCAGCGCCTTGGCCGCGCTGAACTTCGGCACGTTCTTGGCCGCGATGTCGATCTCTTCGCCGGTGGACGGGTTGCGGCCTTTGCGCGCCGCGCTGCCCTTGACGCTCAGCTTGCCCAGGCCGGGCAATGTCACTTCGTCGCCGGTTTTGAGCGCGTGGGTTACGGCCATGCCCAGATGGTTCAACACCTGGTCAATGTCCTTCTTGGTCTGGCCGGTTCCTGCTGCGATTGCGTCGATCAGTTCTTGCTTGGTCATTTGCTTCTCCTTGTGTTGTGCCTTGCGGCGGTTGGTAAATCGGTAGTTCAATAATTCAGCCAGAGGCATTCTGTTTTGGTAGCGCCGGACATACAGACGTGCGGGATGTCCAGCCGGTTCCAGTCGCTCAGGTGTTGGTCATACAGGTGATGGCGGTACCCGCTGACGATGGCTTTGCCTTTGATATTGCGCAGCGCAGATAGCAGGTCTAAATGGTCATGCACGCCGAACGGGCGGGAATAAATCACGGATTTGCGGAAATTGATCGTCTCTTCGGGATACGGCGGGTCAATATAAAAGCTCGTGCGATCACCATCTACACGCATCATCAAGTCAACTGCGTTACAACTTTCGATATGGCAGTGCTTGAGCCTGGCTGCCGCTGCGCGCATGCGGTCAGGGACAGAGTTCCATGCTGTGACCACCTTGGCATCACTGAGCGCTATCTTCCATCCCGTGCGATGGTCATTGATAGCGCCCATCCTGGTAAACCAACTTCTTACCAGAAAGCAGCGCAGCCGTTCGAGCCGTTCATCCGAATTTGCGTGCTCACGGCTGTATGCCAGCTCACTGCGTGCATACGGCGTCAGGCTCACCAGCCTGCATAATTCATCAAGCGGATCTCCAGCATCGCGCAGCAACTTGAAAAAATCGAACAAGATATCGTCAAGATCGTTGTACCACTCAACCGGTGCCGGTTCTTTCGCCAGGAGCACCGCCGCAGATCCACCGAACGGCTCGCAATACGTGCGATGCGCAGGCAGCATCTGGGCGATGCGTCCGCGCAAATTGCCCTTTGAGCCGGGGTATTTGAATACAGACAACAGGCCGGTTTGTGGGCGTTTAGCCATTTAATCCGCCACCTCCATCGCATCCTTCAACAGCGCGCTGACGATCTTGTCCACGTCGCTGGTCGGGTCGCTGATGAAGGCGACATCGGTGTCGCTGGTGACGGTGACACCGATCTTCTTGAGCGTGGCGGCATCGCAGGTGTTGAGGCCTTCCTTGCTGGGCGCTTCCTTGGTGGCGATCAGGTTGTCGGCCAGCTCCGGGAAGTGTTTGCGGATCAGCTTGATGGTCTGTTCCGGATCGGCGATGTCGATCTTGCCTGGCTGTTTCTTGAAACCGCATTTGATGCCGTAAAGGGTCACTGATTTGGGCTTGCGGAACAGTGTCTGCGATTCGGCCACAAGGTCGAGCAGCGCGCGGCCAGTCTCTGCGGCTTCCGCCACGGATTGCTTGAGCTTGGCCATGCGCTTGCGCTTGACTGCATCCAGCTCGGCATTGAGCAGGGTGACGAGGTTGGTCAGTTCGGTGCGCGCCTTGGCGTGGGCTTTGGCGCTGGTTTCGAGGTCGTCCATTGTGGGCATTGCGTTCTCCTTGGTGGGTTGATTAAGTCGGCAGGTAAATTTGCCCGTACAGGTCGCCCAGCATCTTGGCCAGGCGGCTTTTTTTCTTGAGTTCGTGTTTGGCGCGGTGATCGTGGAATTCGATGGTTTCGATCAATTCCTCTGCACTGGCCGCGACGAAATAGCCGGTGGACGGATGCCCGCAGATGGCGATCTGGCCGTCTTCGATGGCCTCTGTGACCAGCTTGCGCAGTTGCCTCGTCTCGATGCCGAGCGCCGCCGCCAGGGCCTTGCCGCTGACGCCGTTGCCGCGCCCGATGTGGCGCGACAGCACGGCCACAAGTTCATTGGTTGTTGCCATCGTCAATACCTCCTTTTTTGAGTGCGGCTTTTACGGTCTGTGGCATCTGGGTGCGGGGCTTCAAATCCCCCTCGATCCCCCTTTTGCAAAGGGGGAGGCCATCAGCACCCCCCTTTGTCAAAGGGGGGATGGGGGGGATTTGCCCGCCGACCGGCGTGCGCCCGGCCAGGCGGTCTTCGTGCTGTTGTTCTTTGCGCGCCTCAACTTTGATCGAATAGCCCTCGATGATCGCCAGCAGGTAGCCGTGCGACTTCAACGGCAGGGTGAGGCTGTCGCGCTTGGAGATCATCTCGGTCAGCGCCATCTGCCAGTAGTCCTGCGGCGCGCTCCAGGTGCGGCCGTTGCGCTCGATGCGGGCGGCGGATATCTGCGGCAGCAGCTCGTTGAGCAAATTGGCCACGCGGTCGAACGAGAGCTGTCGCTGGGCGGGGCGAAACAGCGCGAGGTATTGCACCAGCAGCTTGCCCAGCGGCGCGGGCATGGCCAGCGCGACCAACAGCGCCGTGCGCGCGCTTTCCAGCTCGATCAGCACATCGAGGCTGGCAACCGCGCCGCAGGCCGGGCAGGTGGTTTTCATCAGCCGCGCATCCTGTGTACGGTCAAGCCTGGCACCGCCGGTTTTTCCGGCAAAAATCCGCTGGTGGCTTTGCCGCTCGTGGCTTTGGCGTAATCCACCTCAACCTTGGCCGAGTTGATGATGGTCTGGCTGATGTCGGAAATCGCCTTGGCTTGCTCGATGCTCATGGATTTATTCTTGACACCTTCGATCGCGTCGAACAGGTGCTGGCGGAGCGCGTTTACATCATTGGTTGCGGTTGCGTTCATGGCAGGTGATCCTCCGGTTGAGTGCGCCTTTGAGTTGCAGGACTTCCTTCAGCTCTTCGGGCAGGTTGTGGATGGTGTTGCGTTTCATCATGTCGGCAACGGATACGGCTTCCAGGTTCTCGATGGCGATGTGGGTTTTGTCGCCGTCCCTGAAGGTGATGCGATACCCCTCCGGGATTGCTCCGTGATGCAGCTCCCACACCAGGTGATGCACGGGCACATAGTCGCGGCGGGTTACACCTGTGTCCCGCAGCTTGACTTGTAGATCCCCTTCTTTGCTCGTGCGCACGCTGCCGATCGGCCGCCATGAGTACGGGTGTTGACCCGTCTTGAATTGCGTGGCCACCATCCCGGGATAGCTGACGCCCTTCACGCCCTTGTTGGCCGGGACGTGTCCTTTCGCGAAACGGAATGCAGCGCCCACGTTGTCGCCGCGCCCCAGCCGCTGCGCATCGGGTGTAGCCAGATATTCCGGCGTCTTTTTGAGGCCGAGTTCTGATGCCTTGCGGTAGACCTTGCACAGCGGAATACAGAGAGCGGCTGCGATCTTTTCGGTTTTTTCGTGCGGGTATCTGGCGCGCAGCGCTTCGATCTGAAGCTGCGTCCATCGGTGGCGGGGCCCGCGTATTCCCCGGCTCTTGGTCATGTCGCAGCACCCCTGCCACACCGGAAGCTGTGCCCGGCGCTGACGCCGCCCACGGCCCACCAGACGCTGGTTTCGTTGCCGCGCCGGGTGTACAGGCAGCAATAAACCTCGCTGTCGCGGTACAGCTCCAGCAGGGCGGCCTGCACCGCTTTGCGTGTGCCGAGCGGGTAGAGCGCGGCCACGTCCACCGGCTGCTGGCTGCTCGATCCGGCCAGCGCGTTGCGGATGTCATTTTTCAGGTCAGTTTGCACGGGAGCCCTTTCGCGCGTTGACCAGGAACGCCATGCCCTGCGTGATGTCGTTCTCCAGCGCTTGCAGGTCGCCGAAGTCGATTTCGTCGGCGGCGTGCAGGCCGATCAGATAGCCCTGCACCATGCCCAGCCGGTGCTGCGTGTCGCTGGCATCGCCCGCCAGCACCGAAGCGGCGAGGTTGGTGCGCAGGAGCAGCAACTGGCGGTGCTGGTCGGGGTTCATCAGGCGGCTCATGCTTCGCCCCTCCGCTCATACCAGCGCACTTCGCACTCGAAGCGCGTGGCGAAGCTGTAGCGCCGCTCGCCGAGCAGGCTGCGCTCGTAGGCGCACACCGTGCCGTCCAGTTGCTTGCACAACGGGCTGGCGTGGATGACGATGCGCGGGCCGACCGCGCCGGGCTCGACGCGGATGACGCTGAACCCCTGCGACTTGAGCCATTTGACGCAATAGTCGGCGCGCGTGGCGACATCCCTGCGCCGCTCCGCCGCCATCAGCGCCACTTCGCGCTGCTTGGGCGGTGTTTCGATCAGTAGCCAATTCATGTTATTTCCCTCCCTTATGGGTGCAGCTTTGGCAGGCGCGCCAGTGACGCATTGCTTGCGGGCTGCTGGTTGGTACGGCGCTGGCAGACAGCGCGCGGCATTCGGCGTGGCTGATCTCGACGCCGGTGTGCGGGCAGGTGAGCCGGGCGTAGACATCCAGCACGCGGGCCGCGATCTTGTCGGTCTTGGCCGGGTATTTGCCGGACATCACCAGCGAGATGGTGGTGCGCGACACCAGCAGCTTTTCGCTCACCGCTTGCGCGCTCGAACCCTCCACCGCCTGCTTGAGCAGGGCGAACCAGTCCGGAGTCATAGGATGCCTTTCACGTTTGTCCCCTCGCCCGCAGGCGGGAGAGGGTTAGGGAGAGGGTCGCCGATGTCGTGGGTCTCGTCGGTGTTGGGGTCGTAGACGCGTTTTTTTTCCAGGTACAACACCGGGGCCAGCGGGCCGGTGTCACGGATATCCTGCAACCACCAGCGCTTGAAGCCCGGCGATGTCGGCGAGATACACGCTTCGCGCTTGGGCAGCTCGATCAGGTATCCGGCCTTGGCCAGCGCGCATATGTATTTCTGCACGTTGCTGGTGATGTCGCCGCGCGCGGTGTCGTCGGCCACCAGGCCGATGATGTCCGGCACGGTGAACTTGCGGCGGAGCCGGACGGCGCGCCAGACGCGCACGCGCAGCGTGTCTTTAAGCGCTCGCCGTGGGTGGATGCTCGCGCCGGATTCCACGGCATGCCTGCCCGCGCTGGTGAGCCGCAAACAACCCCGGACGGTCTTTTCCATCAGGCCGTGGCCGATCAGCGTGGAGGCGGATTGCTTGACCTGCCGCGCCGCGAGGCCGGTCAGCTCGACCAGGTGCGCCTCGGTGATGCAATGGCGCGGGTTTGATTGCCCGATGGCCGTTAACAGTTTCTCTCCGTTCCAAGCCATTTAACGCCCCTTCGAGGTGGCTACCACGCGCGGCCTGCGCGCCTGCCAGTCGTGGGTGAGTACCTGCCCGGCCATGTCCTGCAGGCTGGCGGATGCCTTGCCGTTGCGCCGCGCTGTCTGCTCGACGGTGGCGATCGCGTTCATGATCTCGCGCACGCGCCCCGCCGACTGGCGCAGTATCTCGGCGACCAGGTCGCTGCCGATCTCGACCTCGCTGAGCTGCTTGCAGAACTCGGCCACATCTTCCAGTGTTGCTGGGTGAAACTCGACCACCTTGGCGATGCGGCTGCTGATCTGCGCGTGGCGCGCGATCTTGGCCTGCACCTGATCCATGCCCACCAGGATCACGATCACCTCGGTGAGGTCGGATAGGTCGCGGATGGCTTCCAGCACTTGGGCGCTGTCGCGCAGGCAATGCTCGACCTCGTCAATCACCAGCGGTATCTGCTGCCCGCCCAGCACACCGGCGATGCGCCCGAAGATGTCCTTGGCGCGCCCGCGCGAGTCGAGCTTGAGCGTCTCGGCCAGCTCGGTCATGAAGTAGCGCGGTGTCCATTCGACCTTGGCGCGCAGGTAGGCGGCGCCGTTGGCCACCGCCCACTGATCCACCGTTTGGCTCTTTCCGTAGCCCGCCGGTGCGGTGACCAGCATCAGGCTGGCCTCGGTTGCGCCGCGCGTTTCCACCGCCGATATGCCGGTGCGGAAACGCTCGTAGTTGGTGATGTTTTTGACAAAGATTTTTTTCACGCTTACACTCCCTTTTGTAGTTACTTCACACGGTGCTACTCTTCACAAGGCCGCTCAATAGTTGATGCTATCGAGCGGCCACTTCATTCTGCGCATCCCCAAACAGGTCGTCCCATTCGCCGGTGTTGCAGTACCAGTCGAGCCAGGTGTTGTCCTGCTCGGTAACTTGGCTGGCGTTGGTTTTGAGCCAGCGGAATTTGGCGGCGTCGCTGGTGAATATCGGGCGCGGTATGGGCAGGTAGGCGGCGTTCTCCGGCAGCGGCTCGGCCTGTATCGGCTGCACGCCCTGCACCGGATTGCAGACCCTCTCCGGCATCGGCACGAACCTGAATTCGGGCACGGCAACCGCTTTCTGGTACTCGATGAGCTGCGGCGGGTTGAGTTCGGCTTCGGCCTCTTCGATCTTGGCTTCGGCGCGCTTGATGCGGCCTTGTGCGCGCTTCTCGTTGGCAGCCTGCTGCTGCGATACCGGGAAGTAGGCGGTTTTGTTGGCCTCGAATCCGGCCACGCAGATCAGGCGGCCTTCCATGTCTCGCACCCATACCTGCATCGGATCGTGTATGTCGTAGCCGATGCGCACCCGCTCGCCGTGGTAGTGCTCCAGTTCGCGGTTGAAGTAGGTGTTGCCGAACAGGCGCACTTCGGCGCGGTGTGTCTTGCCGATCTTATAGGGGCGGAACAGGTCGGCGGCATCGGCGGCTTCCAGCATCATCGGTTCCCATCCTTCCGCCATCGCGGCCGCCCAGGCTTCGTTCGGTGTCTGGTGGCGTTTCTTGCCTGTCATTGGATCGTCGATCTTCGGCAGGGCGCGGTGTGGGTGATTGTTGTAGGCTTCTACCTTGGCATCGCACCACTTCACGAATTCGGTAAAAGGCATCAGCAGCCGCGAAGTGCCGACGGCATTGATGTCTGCGCGGGTTATTTTGAAGGCGGCCTGCTTGGCCTGCCGATCCATCGCGCCGCCCATGTAGGTGGGCAGTTCTTTCGCGCCCTTGACCCAGATGGTCTGGTGGCTGCGCTCGATGATGCCGCGCGCCTGCGAGTTGTACGGCAGGCTGTGGGTGATGCTGATGCCGAGGCGCGCCATGAAGCCGGTGGCCTCATCGCTCATCAGCTCGTTTTTAAAACCGGAGCCGTTGTCCACGTAGAAAATCGACGGGATGCCGCAGGTTTCAACCGCGTTGCGGATGGCATCCAGCACCGACCAGGTAGATTCGGCCAGATCAACACTCCAGCCCACCGATTTGCGTGTAGCAATATCCAGCACGCTGGTGACCTCTGGCCGGAACGGCCTGCCGTGGCGCGGGTGTGCAACTTCGGCATCGAAGGTATGGCCGTCTGCAGTGTATGCATCGCAGGGCCACATCTGGCTGGTATCGCGGCGCACGAAGGCGCGCACGTTCTTGAGCTCGCGCGGCAGCATGCGACCGCGCACCAGATCGAGCTTGCTCATCTTGTCGATAAAGCGCTGCGCGGCCCAGTAGGACGGGGCGGACATACCTTCCGGCAGGATCAGATCGTCCAGACACTTTTTGAGGGTTGGTTTTTGCGGCTGCTGGTACAGGCCGAGCAGCGCCGGTCCCCATACCGGAACCTTGACTCCTTCGGTGTTTTTGGGTGCCAGCGCGGAAAAGCCTTGCTCTGCTTCGCGCATCCAGCGGTAGATCGAGGTGCGCGACAGATGGCGTTTCCCCTCCGTGCCAGCCTTGGCATTGGCCACCGGCACCAGTCGCTGCAGCTGCTCTGGCAACTCACCGTTCGCGGCCAGCGCGATCACGGCCTGGATGGCTTTCTCCGTGCCGGCAGCTTTGGATAAGCGCTTGATCTCGGTGATGATGGCGCTACGCGCCTCGGCTGTTTTACGTTGCCAATCTTTTAATTCTTGCGAAACCGGCAGCGCGACGGGATAAAAAGGTGCTACGGCGTTGGTAGCCGTAGCACAAGTGGTCGCCGATGAAATAGCAGGAACGCCGGCGGTAGTTTTGAGGGTGTGATGCAGGATAGCTTCGCGCACAACCTTGGGCAGACCCGCCAGGGGATAGAGGCGCTTCTGTCCGCCGCGACCTGCGTGCTCGGTATATGACCAAGATTCAACTGATGCGCGTCTTTCTGCGCTTCTCTTAGCAAGGCCAAGAGCGGCTGCGATGGTTTTAATGTCAGCGCTCATTGTTGTTCCCCTAGGAGCTGCTTGATCGCCTTTTCCTGCTTGGCTATTTCAGTCTTCATGTAGGCCAGCCTACCCAACTCAGCCGTTAGTGATTCCTTCCCGGGCAGCACGCGGCATCCGAGTTTTCCGGCGAACAAACTAGCCAGCGCGGTCTGCCCGGTGACCGCATCGAATGCGATGGCTGTTTCGAGGTTTGGGATGTGGTCTTCCGACGCTTCAGAGGTGTATTTATCCAGGGTGTTTGTCGAGACTTCGCGCCCCAACAGGCGACTCATGTCAGCGGCAATCTGATAGCGATCCTTTGGGCTGGCCTTGATCGCCTCACCCATCGCATACGCGATCTCGCCGCGAAACCGCCATGCGCCTGGTGTTTGCGGGTGAGCCTTGGGGATGTTGGCGAACAAGTCCCCGGTCAAGGTATCGGCAGCGCGACGCATGTCAGGCTGCCTTTATTTGCCTGCCGCTGGCGGCAGTACGCTTACCTTTCAAAACGCGGGCTGCGGCGTTAAACTGCACATCCCGATAGCCGCGTGGTTTTATCGATCCGTCGGCGTTGTAGCGTGTCGGCCAAATAACCATTGGGGGTATACCCAGTGCATCGGCGATGCGCTGTTCGCAGATTGGGTAGCTGCGCACAAGCGCCACAGAAAACGCGGATGAACTGGTGAGTCCGTATGCCTGAGCCAACCCGGATAGAGATAATCCGGCTTTGCGTAGCGCAGCAACAACATCTGCTGGATGCCAGTCTTCTTTCTGACTGGTTTTTTTAACGGCGGTGGTTGTCATGGTTTTGCCTTGTTCGGTTGTTTGCGATGGGTGGCATTAGGCCACGTATAAACGTGGATTGTCAATAGGTCTGACACGTCTTTTTTCGTGTCGCGCTTTCTGGTTGGCGTTAATTTGCGAAATGAGGTTGATTGTGGTTTATAAAACAAACAGATATATAAAGCGCGACAACGGTTTAAACGTCGCACTTTCGTGTCGCACTTTCAAGAATTAAGTGCGACATGGACAAAAAGTCTATTGGTGAGCGTATAAAACAGGCCAGAAAGGCGCTGAATATCACCCAAGAGGTGTTGTCGCTGCGCGCAGGAGCTACGTCGGAACGTGGGTTACAAGATAATGAGTCCGGTCGATCCGTCCCAGGCGGTGCAATGATGTCCGCTTTGGTTGAATCAGGAGTGAATGTAAATTGGGTACTTACTGGCGATGGCGATATGCTGCTTTCAGATCTAATACTCAAGCAAAGGCTTGACCATTGGGGAATTGGAAGTGATAGCGATGTGGCTCGCCATACAGTAAGAGAGCCAGCTCAACCACCTTTTGGTTTTGTGCTTGTTCCGCGCTACGACGTAGCGGCCAGCATGGGGAACGGCGCGGTGATTCACAGCGAGCAGGTGGTGGATCACCTGGCATTCCGTGAGGAATGGGTGCGTACCGAGCTGGGAGCCAACCCGAAAAACCTGGTGTTGATCAGCGCCATCGGCGATTCGATGGAGCCAACTCTACGCGCAGGAGATCTACTGCTTATAGATCGCAGCACGGCAGGCGTTAAACAGGATGCAATCTATGCCTTCGCCACCAATAACGAGCTGCGCGTGAAGCGCATGCAGTTGAGGATGGATGGGAGTGTGGTCGTTAAGAGCGACAACCCGCAATACGACCCAGAGACGTTGTCCGCCGATATAGCATCAGCCCTGCACATTGTTGGCCGCGTCGTATGGTCTGGCCGGCGCATGTGAAGTTCATTATTTAATGTGCGGTTTCTGTCTTTTTTGTTCCAAATAGCGCGCAAAATCTATTGCGATCCGACTGTTTTTGCGCAAATTTAACCATTTTATATTTTGCTGCTAAATCGCCTTTAATCCCGCATGCCTTTTAGTTTTTTGGCCTTTTTTTCATTTCTCTCTTATGTACCAAATCAATCACCCCCCCACATTTGGGGGAGTCCGCAGGTCAGCGCGGTGGAGGATGCAGGGGAGGGAAAGCTGAAAACCTGCGGGGCTGGGAAGTTGAAATTCTAAAAAGCTGATTACCACATCATCCGCCCCGGCAGTTCCATATCGACTGCATGGAGAAGGTAGTCATTTCAGTGGATTATTGCTGGCCGATCAAAATCCGCTCGTCTGCCAAAGTGGAATTTCTAAACTGGCTGAACTGGCCAATATTCGCCACCAGATCATGAGAATTCTCTCCAAATACAACATCACAGGAAGGAACACCTTTACACATCACGTTGTAGGCAAGCTCTCCGGTCATTTCCATATCAAGAGGAACGGTATGAATGGGAATTGAAACGACCTCACCATAAAATGAACCTGTTTCGTTGAATATGCGACCAGCCAACTCCGGAAAACCTCTGTCACCATCCTTGTAAGCGCTGACTGAACCATAGTTTGCCAACAGACAAAGAATCCTATCCCCTCTCACCCAGCAATGCCACTCGGTCTTGCCTGGCTCTACTATACGATTCGTGTAATGCGTATAAGGCTTTACCACCATGTCGCGTGCCAAGGCATGGTTTGCAACCGCAATGGTCAGCGCCAGTGAAGATACCCAATAAAAACTTTTTTTCGCAACATACTTTCCAAACACGCCTCGCCTATTCCTCATTCTTTTTACCTCCACTCTCCCAATCTTCATAACTCTGTTTGTTGCGTAGCGACTGCAATGCCCCGCTATTCGAGCCACTTTGCAAACAACGTGGCGGACACTACACCCCCCATTGCAATAAATCCATAGACCGAATTATCTAGGCTTTTTCCCGCCCCCCATCAATCACCTTGATTGGCAGGCCATTCCCGCCTGCATTTCCCTGCTCAAACAAAAACGGCATCCGATTTTCCAATCAGATGCCGCGATAACGGGATGCTCAGACAATTATTGCAAAATCATTTGGCGGCAGGTGCTACCGGAGCCTGAGTTGCCGCAGCCGCATTCGCGGCCTCGCCTTTCTTCAGCGCATCGGCCGCTTCGGGCGGCATGTAGTTCTCGTCATGCTTGGCCAGCACTTCGTCGGCATGCATCACACCGTCGCCCCCGACCTTGCCCTGTGCCACCACGCCCTTACCTTCCTTGAACAGATCCGGCAGGATGCCCTCATAGATGACCGGTATGCTCTTGTGCTGATCGGTGATCGCAAATCTGACCGTGACGCCGCTGGTTTCGCGCTTCACGCTGCCCTCCTCGACCAGGCCGCCGATACGGAAGCTGCGTCCTTGCGGAACCTCGTTGTTGAAGACCTGGGTCGGGGTGAAATACAGGCTGACGTTGCTGTTCAGCGCATTCAGCACCAGCCCGACCGCCACGGCCAGGATGGCGACCCCAACGATGATAAATACGAATCTCTTCTGACGTGGTTTCATGCCGTGCCCTCATCCTCTTGGTCTTTTTCCGCCTCCTGCATCAGGCGTACCTGTTGCAGGGTGATCTTCCGTTTGTGCCGGACCATTGCTATCTCGACCGCAAAGACCAGCAATGCAACGGCATATGAACCCAGCCATACATACGCGAGCGGATTCTCCCTCATCCAGATATCCAGGCTGCTCATTGACGCACCTCCGGCAGTTCGGCTATCCAGGTCGTGTGCCGCTCGCGCTCCAGGATGATGCTGCGCACCCGCGACAGCACGACGGCGAAGGCATAGGCCCAGCATGCCAGCAGCATGAGCAGCAGGGCCTGCTGCATCACGATATGCATGCTCGTTCCGCTGAATTTGAAGGTCGAGCCCTGATGCAGGGTGTTCCACCATTTCACCGAAAAATAAATGATCGGCACATTCACCGAGCCCACGATGGCCAGCAGTGCGGCCGCCTTGTCGGCGCGGCGCGGGTCGTCGATCGAGGCGTGCAACGCGATGAAACCCAAGTACAGGAACAGCAGGATGAGTTCCGAGGTCAGGCGCGCATCCCATACCCACCACGCGCCCCACATCGGCTTGCCCCACAGTGCGCCGGTCCACAGCGAGATGAAGGCGAACAGCGCGCCGGTGGGCGCGACCGCGGTGGCCATCATGGCCGACAGGCGGGTGTTGAAGATCAGTCCCAGCGCGGCATAGCCCGCCATCACCAGATACAGGAACATGGACAGGATGGAGGTGGGTACGTGAATGAAGATGATGCGGTAGAACTCGCCTTGTTGTGCGTCCACCGGCGCCACGAAAAACCCGAGATACAAACCTGCGGCGAGCAATACAGCCGCTGTGGCCGCGAACCACGGAACCATCTTGCCGGCCAATCCGTAAAAGGTGGTGGGAGCGGAATACTTGAACCAGTTTATAGCCAATTTCTACTCCATCGAAATGCGCAGTGCCTGCGCGGTTACCCACGGGGTGAATACCAGCGCCACCATCATCAGCGCGCCCAACAACGACAGGTGGGAGACCACGCTCAACCCGCTCGTGACCGCGTCGACCGCACCGGCACCGAAGATCAGCACCGGGATGCACAGCGGCAATACCAGCAGCGACAGTAGCACACCGCCGCCGCGCAAGCCCAGCGTCAGCGCCGCGCCGATCGCACCGATCATGCTGAGAATCGGCGTCCCAAGCAACAGGCCGACGATCAGCACGCCGAGCGCCTGCGCCGACATGTCGAACTGCAAGCCCAGCACCGGCGCCATCAGCACCAGCGGCAGGCCGGATACCGCCCAGTGCGCCACCATCTTGCCCAGCACCAGCATCGACAAGGAATGCGGCGCCAGCATCATCTGTTCCAGCGTGCCATCCAGATAATCCGCCGAGAACAGCCGCCCCAGCGACAGCATCGAAGACAGCAACGCCGCTACCCACAACACGCCCGGCGCCATCTTGCGCAGCATGTCCATTTCTGGCCCGACGCCGAGCGGGAACAGGCTGACCACCATCACGAAAAAGATCAGCGTGGTCAGCACGTCCGCACGGCGGCGCATCGCCAGCACCAGATCGCGCCGTATCACCAACAGCAGCAGGTCGAGCAGCGTGGATTTTTTCATGACAACGACAGGCTGCGCATTTCCGTCCCCGCCACCTGCATCGGCTGGTGCGTAGTGAAAATCACCGCGCCCTGGCGCGCCAGATGTTCCGCGATCATCTCCTCAATCATCGCCACCGCTCCGACATCGAGCGCAGTCAAAGGTTCATCCAGTATCCACAGCCTGGCATCGCTGACCAGCAAGCGCGCCAGCGCCACACGCCGCCGCTGACCTTGCGAAAGCGCCTTGCAGGGAAGCCGCTCGCGGCCGCGCAACCCCATGCGCCGCAAGGCGGCAACCGCGTCCTTCTCGTTCAATTCGCCGCCCGACAGTCCGGTCGAGATGCGCAGGTTCTCCAGCGCGCTCAATTCGTCCTTGATGGCATTCGAGTGCCCCAGGTAAAGCATTGCGGCGTGGTATTCATCGTCCTGTTCGCGGATGTCACCGCCGCACCAGCTGACCGTCCCCTCATCCGGCATGAGGAAGCCGCACAGGGTGCGCAACAGGCTGGTCTTGCCGCTGCCGTTCGCACCCTGCACCTGCATGATCTGCCCCGGATGCAGCGTAAAACTCAATCCGGAAAACAGGCGGTGATCGCCGCGGCTACAGGCAAGATTGCTGACTTCCAGCATGAATGGGAACCTGAAATTGACAGCGGAGGATTATATATGAACGCATCCGTAGAATGCGCAGCAACCGCTGAAATGATATTGCGCATGGACAAGCTGGAATTCGTTGCCTAGGCAAGGGCACAAACCCTGTTCTTTCCCTCTCTCTTGGCAGAGTAAAGAGCATCGTCGGCCAATTTTACTAGGTCATTCATCTCCCCTGTGTCAGCGGGATATGAAGAAACGCCTATGCTCACCGTCACATTATGGGTTTCATCATTCCATCGGCGCGCCGGATAACATGGGCGATTCCGGCCTCCTATGCTCACGGTTACATTATGGGGTGCATCCCCTTCTTCATCACTGAACCTCTGCGCCTCTATTGCACGCCTGATATTTTCAGCGACCACAATAGCTCCTTCTTTGTCTGTATCCGTAAGGATGACGGCAAACTCCTCGCCCCCATATCTGGCTGCCATGTCCACTCCCCTGAGACTCTCATGGATAGCAGCGGCACATCTTCTCAGGACTTCATCCCCCTTGGGATGGCCGTATTTGTCGTTATATTGTTTGAAATTGTCTACATCGAGTATCAGGACGGATAGCGGAGAATTGGCTCTTATGGCCCGGTTGATCTCGAACTCCAGCCTGGTATAAAAATGTCTGTGGTTGAAAAGGCCGGTGAGTCCGTCGGTAATTGCTTCCTTTTCCAATCTTATCGTCCTGTCGAGGAGATTGTCGGACATCATGTTGAAATCGCCGGCAAGCTCCTGTAGTTCATCCGCGGTACCGATGGATATCCTGTGCCCGAGATTACCCTCCGCTATTTGCGTCGCTCCTGCCTTGAGGACATGTAATGGCCTGATCAGGATTTCATAGAAGGTATATCCGATAAAGACAAATCCGGCCACCGACAGGAGGAACAGGGCAATCCCGAGCATCTTGAAATTGTTTATAGCCTGCGCTATCGCGTCCCTGCTCTTGTCTATTTCTTCATGATGCAGATCCACGAGGCTGTCAAGGAGCGCCTTTATCTCATTGAGCGCGCCAATGTCCAAACTGCCCTGCCGGTCAAGGATGAGAGCAATCTTGTCGATCCTCGCCATCTCCTCGGCCTCCCCCCCGTCGCGGTGCATCGATCTCATTTCGCCGAGGGTCACACCGAGATCCCGCAGATAGCCATCTGCAACAAGTTTGTAGGCGCGCTTGTCGGCAGAAATGGCAGTGTTCAGCGAGGCGCTATAGAGCCGGTCGAAGGTGCGTAAAAGGTAAGCATTATCCCTCTGCTCCGAGGAGAGTCTTACGGTCTCCTCATAAGACTTGCCGATGAGGCTTATAGCGATATGCCCGGTAAAGACCAGGATAAAAAACATGACAAAGAATGTGCTCAGTACCCCCAGGAGCCTCTGCGACATCCGGAGCGCCATCGCCCTGAGCAGGAAGTAGGCAATAAATAATGCCGCAGCGGCTCTGAATAGCTGGATTGGGACCCCGGCAAAGGAAAAAAATGATTCATTGTTGATATAAGGCGACAACAGAAACTCACCCTTCGGGGCAACGAGTCCCGCCAATATGCCATAAGCGATAAAGAGGTACCCGCACCATCTGAAATACCAGCCGTAGCCGAGCGGAAGGATTTTTTCGTAATGGTTGTGCGACAGTTTATAAAGCCCTATGCCGGCAATGACCGCGGCGGGAAAGCCTAAGAGGTTTCTGAACACGATCTCCAGATTTTTCATCTCCGGCAGGCCATTCCAGAAATAGGCAGGGACAATCAGAAAGAACAGCAAGGCGGCGAACCCGAGAAAGCGCCTGTAAACTTTGGCAGGTATCCGCTCCATGTTCTGGTTTAGCCTGAGACCAAAGGCGAACATGAAGAGGAAAGAAGACACGAGCAGGGTGAGTCGCACGTAAGAGAAGTGGACGCTGGCCCCTTGTCCATGCACGAGCAGCGTGTATTGCAGGTACGCATCCATCCACTCGGCTATCGCGTGGGTGAGCGCGAACAGCATGAGGTAGCTGAAAGCGGCAGCAAGCCCAGTCGCCCTCAGCGGCCTGAAGCTGAACAGGAGGGACAGGAATAAGTAGAAGAAGCTGACGCCATAGATGAGAAAAATGGCTATCAGGTTCTTTTCAAAAAATGTGGCGTAATCGATGCTGAATATCATGGACGAACCTGAACCTGCCTTGTTTCAAGCGAGACCACAATCAACGCCATCTTTTCACAATTAAGGGGGAGAACAATCATCTCCTGCCAACGCCTTGCTCCTGTCAGGGAGATCACGGAGCAGGGCGATAGCCGGGGATGCAGTGTCAGATTTACGGTTATTTCTTTTCCGGCACTACCCTGTCCACAAAAATAATCGTGTCAAATGTGCGGTTCAGCGATTTGCTATGAAAGTTGCTCATCGGCACACCGTCCGAGTAGTTGACGACGGTACCCTTGGCAAGGTTGATCTTGTAGGCGGCGAGCCATACCGGATTCTTGTCGCCGGTTACCTGAAGGTAGGTGTACATCGGTGAATCGACCACCTCCAGCACTTTGCCCTTGCGGGGAAGCTGGATGGCGGCAGGTGCCGTGATGACCGGAACGTGTCCGGCAGGCAGGGTAACGGCTTGCCTGGCTGCACCATGGGCATCGGGCTGGGATGCCGCGACGGCAATATCGGCAACCGCAGCCTGCGCCAGCAGAACAAAAATGGTTTTCTTCATTGGATTTCCTTTAATAAACACTCCATCGGGCTGCAAGCCGGGTTGCATGGCTGTCGGGGCACCAACCCCATACAACAATACGGTATACCCCTTGCCCGTGTACCTGGCGCTTGCGGCCTGGCGGGTAGCGGGCGCCGGCTCTGCGGCTTGCTTGCCATCCCTGGATAGTTGATGAGGATGCTGCCTACTCCTCCGCATCCTTGGGCAATTCATGCGCTATACCTTGATGACAGTCGATGCACGTTTTTCCGGAGTCGGCTTTTGCGGCCATCGCGTGTTTTTTCACTGCGGACGAATCCTGCATTTCGGAGTTCATGCCATCGTATGTGTGGCAACCGCGGCAGGTGGCAGAATCCGAAGCTTTCATCCTGGCCCATTCGCGCTCTGCCATCGCCTTGCGGTTAGCCTCGAATTTTTCCTTCGAATCGACTTTCCCGGTGAGGTGCCCCCATACGTCATGCCGCGCCTCTAATTTGCGCAGCATCTTGGGGATGAATTCCTTGGGCACGTGGCAGTCCGAACAGGTGGCCCGTACGCCGGTACGATTGGAATAGTGGATGGTCTTTTTGTATTCCTCGTAATTTCCCTGCATTTCGTGGCAACCGATACAGAACGCCTCCGTGTTGGATGCAGCCATGCCGGTATGGAATCCGCCCCAGAAGAGGATACCTAGCACGAAACCGACCATCAGCAGGGTAAACAGCGTGTATTCGACGCTGGGCCGGTGCAGCACACGCCAGAATCTTTTCAATCTACCCGGCTTGCTTGATTTACTCGATTTACTTGTCTCTACGGGATCCGACATGCCTTTACTTTCTCAATAACGGGTTAATTTCCGGGCGCGCTGTGCGCCCGGAACGCTATCCGGCCTACTGCTGGCTGGCGTAATAATGGAGAGCCGCCTCGACCTCATTCTTGTCGAGTGCTTCGAGCTTGGGCTTCATCTTCTTGTGTATCCAGCGCTTGCCGGCAAGATAAAACTCCGTTTGCTCTTTCAGGTAAGCCATTTTCTGGCCTGCGAGGATTCCGTTATCGTCATCCGCCTTGCTGGCGGCTTCGGAGTGGCATTTTTCGCAGCTCTTTTCGTGAACTGATTTGCCTTTGGCCGCCAGCGCCGCATCAAACTTCTGCGCGGTGCGCACAAATTTTTTCCCGGCAAAATGCTCCGACAACTGTTTGATATCGTCGTCACTCAGATCCTTGACCACTTGGCACATGTCGGATTTGGTGCCTTTCTTGTCGCCGGAGCGGATCTTGGTCTCGACGCAGGGACGTTCCTCCTTCTTGTAATGCTCCATGGTGAGGGTCAGATACTTGGCGGAAAGACCGCCGATGTTCGGCACATCGCCTTCGCTATTGACACCATCCTTGCCATGACAATTCGCGCAGCCTTCGGCAAGCTTGTTTACGTCGGCAGCATGTGCGCCGGTTGCCATGACAAGCCCGAACAGCATGCCGCCCGTCAACAATGCATAACCCATTTTTTGTTTCATGGAAATCTCCTCGTTCTAAAAGTTTCAAAACCCTTGCACCAGCCATTGCCCGCATCAAGCACGGTACACATGAATACCGGGATCTTTCGATCCCGGCAGTAATGCGGCAATCTGCAAATTATTTAAGGTTATAGGTAAGCGTAACCCCGACCACATGCACCTGGTAGTCCGGGCTGGTCTGCTCGGTGCTGATGAAATTGGTGGGCGCCACGGCAATCGTTTGGCCATCCCATGCCCAGTCGACGGAATCGAACTGCTCATAAGCATATTTAACGTTGAGCGTGACCGCCTTCTGCACCTTGTATTTACCGAACAGTTCCAGCCGGCTGAGGCGGGAAACCGTATCCGGCATGCCCGTAACGCTAACTAAAGTGCCGATGTTGCTGAAGCCGGTCGATCCGACCGTGGCGGCGTGCGTTAAATTGCCGCCCCAGTCAAGGCTGCCGTTCTGTTTCACCTTGAAGCCCAACCCCAGGGTCAGCGAACGGTCGAGGCGGGAAATTACCCCGCCATACTGAGCGAAGAACGCCGGGTCATTCGTCTCTCTGGCAACAGTCTTGTTTTTGGTATCGCTGCTCCTCTGGTCGGTCCGGGAGCCTTCAAAGGTAGCAAAGAAAATCCCGTTCACCGCCTCGGTCGCGGCCCAGTTGGCATCGAAGTTGGTGGACCAGCCGGTCGCTTTGGTCAGGCCGTAGCCGGCTTCAGCCTCCGGATATTTTTCCTGGTAATAGCTGGCGCCGAATTGCAGGTCGAGTTTTTCGCTGGGCGCGAAATTGGCGTACGCGCGCAGCTTGTCGCGCTTGCGGTCGGTCAGGAAGAACTTCCGCAAGGCCGGCGTATCGAGCCATGGGGTGGTGGCGGTAAAGGTTGCCGATGCCGTTCCCGTACAGGCCGTCACTACGCCATTATATGAAAATGAGTTTCCGACAACGCAAAGGCTCGCAAGATAGGTTGCGGTATGCGTGGCCATTGCAGGAGCCATGCCGTCATAGGCCGAGGCATTCCGGTCGGAGTGGGCGTAAGCCAGCCCGCCGGAAGTGGTGTCGCTGAAATCGTGCTTGATTTCGGCCTTGAGCGTATGCTCCTTGTCTCCGGCAGTGGGCTCGTAAGTATGCGTGATCTTGTCGTAGTCGTAGCCCAGTTTGAGCTTGGTGGCCTCCGACAGGTGGTAGTCGATGTCCGCGTACAACTGCTGCTGCTTCTTGCTGAGCGGGGTATTCGTTCTTACACTCGCCTCGCTTGCTGGAAGTACAGTATTGTCGGCAATGTAATAAGTATATTGGTTGACCGGGGTGCGGTTATCGCGATCGTCATACTTGTAGCCGGCGGTGAAATTGATTTTGTGCGCCAGCTTCGTGTTCAGCTTGATGTCCGCATGCGTGGTATCGACCCTGCCGTTGAGCGAGGTCGTCGCAGGCATGGTGTTGGTCCAGGTGTCGTAGGGCAGGAATGCCTCGTTCTGCGTCGCGCGACCGAAGCTCAAGCTGCCAGACAGGCGCGTATCCTTGCTGAGGGTATAGCCGCCCGAAGCCTTGAGTTGGTGGAACTGGTTGTCCGGCATCATCCCGAGCCGGCCGGTAAGCCCGCCATCGCCAGTACAGGGAGTGCCGTCCTCAAAACAAGCCAGACTATCCCAGCCAAGCGACCGGATGGCGTTGTCGAACAGCGAGGCATGATAACCGACTTGCATTTGCAATTTTTCGTCGGCATAAAGCGCCACGGCATCGAACAGGTCGGTGGTGTAATCGATCGGATCGGGCGCCAGGAAGGTGCTCCGGTTCTCGCTGGAGTTTACGGTCTGCATCGGCGCCCCGGAAAGCTGGGTGCCTTCCTTTTTCTCTCGCTTATAGTTCAGCGCGACATTCCATCCGCCGGTGAGCTGCTTGGTCAGGCCGAGGTTGGCTGCCTTGCGCTGGGTCTCGACGTTGAACCGCTTCATATTCGCCGCGAGGTCGGTCATCGTAGCTGTGGAGGGGTTAGCTGCATTGCCCACCGTCCAGCCAGCCGGTTTGGTCAAATAGGTGGAGCCCATCCCGGTGAACGGTGTCTGGTAGCTGTCGCTATGCAGCTTCGACAACTCGTCGTATTCGAAGCTTAAGCCGTAGTTGCCCTGCTCGCCCGCCTTGATGCCGAAATCCCGGGAGCCGCTCAAACCCAGATTGCGCCCGATGAGTTCCATATACCTGGCGTTGTTGTCGCCACGCTTGTTCACCTGGACATTGCCGATCAGGTACGCGCCGGATTGCTCCAGCCCCCTGCCGTAATCGCCGAACTTGAAGCTGCCGTCCGATACATGTCCGACCCCCACTTCGACTTCGCTGTCCGGACGGGTCAGGCTGAGCAGATCATCTTCTTCCGCTTGGGCGGCCAGCGGGGCGGAAAGCCCGATCGCCGCAATGGACGCCGCCAGGATGGTGCGGCTGAAGCGTTTTTCAATTATATGTTTCATTATAAATTCTCCCCTGATCTATCGAGCGAAGCCTGCACCGGACGGGTGATTGCTCCCGTGTATCCGGCCATGGCAATTCATACATGCCTTACCCACCAATGGAACTTTTGCGCGGCCCGCTATACCTCCTGGCGTACCCAAATCTTCGCCGCCGCGAATACCTTCAGCCTGGTGGCCTCTTATGTGGCACGACGAGCACAGATAGGGAGGGCGATTCTTCAGCAGCGCGGCATTGCTGGAGCCGTGCGGCGTATGGCAGTTGGTGCAACTGTCGGCAACCGGCGCATGCTCCCACAGGAACGGGCCGCGTTTCTCGGCATGACAGGTGAAGCAGGTCTCATTCACCGTATTCCCCAGCAGCAGCTTGGAACCGCTGGAGCCGTGCGGATTGTGGCAATTCGAGCAGGCGATCTTGCCTTCCTTGACCGGGTGATGCGAGGAGCGATTCGACTGGGCGCGCTGTTCCTTGTGGCAAGAGAAGCAGGTTTCGGTCTGGGTCGCCTTGTCGCGCACCTTGTCGTGCTGGTTATGCACCGTGTGGCAGTTGGTACAGGCCAGCCCCTGGCCTTCATGCTGGCTGCCGGCCCATTGCATGCGGTTGCCGCCCTTGTGACAACCCAGGCAGGTATCGTTGCGCACTTCTGCGGGAGTGGCCGTGCCCTTGGTAAAGTTGCGATCCGGCAAAGGCCTGTTGCCACCCTTGTGCTCGGTATGCTTGACGCTATCGCCGTGGCAATTGGTGCAGGTCGGTGTGCGGCTATCGCCCGTCGCGCCGTGGCGCGTCTTACCGATGGCCATCACGCTCTTTTCATCCTTGTCATGGCAGCTCGTGCACTTTGCGTCGCCCTTGAGAACGAGATCCTTGCCCTCTTCGGCCTGCGCCGTTGCTGCGACACCCAGCGCCAAAGCCATGCCAAGCAGCATGGCGGCAAAAGAATGCCTTGGATATTTCTGTTTCATCGCGTAACCCTCTCCCTTAATTTAATTTGGCACTGCCACGTCAAGTTTTTTTAAACTCGACAACTACTACGCAACAACAGTGCCAAAGCAAAAATTAAAGGGTAATAAATATCGGGATCAACGAGTTACGCAGAAAAACGAGGGCGGGAGAGGAGGGAATACTTCCGGTTAGACTGTCATAAATTCATGACGGCTGTCATGAATTTATGACAGCACCGAAATGCTTTATGCGGGTGTAAAGATTTTGGCGCGCCACCCCGGATAAGCGGGCGGCCACGGTAACATTGCCATCGGCTGCCTTAAGCAGATTTGCGAAATACTCGCGCTCGAACTCTTCGCGCGCCTCGCGGAAACTCAGCAATGGGCGTGTAGCACTATTTGGCGCAGTCTGCGCTGCGGCGCCGTTAATGCCCAAGTCTTCCGCAGTGACCATGCCCGAAGACTTCACCGCCACGGCGCGCTCGATGATATGTTGCAGCTCGCGCACGTTGCCCGGCCATTGCGCCGCTTCGAGCGCAATGAGCGCTTTCTGGGTGAACGGTCCAACCTCTTTGCCGAACTTGCGCTTGAAGCAATCGAGGAAATGCAGCGCCAGCGACATGATATCTTCCGTCCGCTCGCGCAATGGCGGAATGCGCAGCGACACCACATTGATCCGGTAGTAAAGGTCTGCCCGAAAGCGTCCGGCGGCAATCTCTTCCTTCAGCGGTTTGTTGGTGGCGCAGATCAGCCGGAAATTACTGCGCCGCTGCGCCGTGGTGCCCAGCCGGGTAAATTTGCCTTCCTGCAGCACGCGCAGCAGGCTGGATTGCAGCTTGGGGCTCATATCGGCGATTTCGTCGAGAAACAGTGTGCCGCCATTGGCCTCATCGAAATAGCCTGCCGTAGATTTTGCCGCGCCGGTGAATGCGCCCTTTTCATAGCCGAACAAGGTGCTCTCCAGCAACTGTTCGGAAAGCGCGCCACAGTTGATCTCCAGCATGGGGCCACCCGAGCGGGGGCCGGAGGAGCGATGAACAAGCTGGGCGATCAACTCCTTGCCGGTGCCGCTTTCGCCCTCAATCAGCACCGTCGCATCGAGTGGCGCCACTTGGCGCACTTGCGCGAGCAACCCCTTGATGGCCGCCGATCGCCCGATGATCGTCGGTGTGCAGCCGGATGCGCCCATATTCTCCCGCAACTCGGAAATCTCGCGGTAGGCGCGATCCAGCTCGAGCGCACGTGCGATCACCGCCTCCAGTTCCTCGGGATTTTCGAAGGGTTTGATCAGGTAATCGAACAGCCCTTCCCGGACTGCTCTCATTGCATCGTGCACGTCGGCATGCCCCGTGATCAGGATGGCCATCTGGCGTGGCCGCTCACGCCGTAATTCGGTGAAAATATTCAGCCCATTGCCATCCGGCAGGCGCTGGTCGAGCATGACCAGATTAAAGTCCGTCTCGCGAAGTATGGCCCGCGCTTGTGCTGCATCCGCCACTATCCGCAAATCAACCGGCCAGCTACGCAACAGCCCTTCGACCAGTTTCTGCGTAAAGACATCGTCGTCAACCAGTAATATTTTCGGTTTCATCCTTTAAACATCCTTCTGCGGTTCTACCGTCAAGTCCGCTTGTAACGGCAACCAGATCACAAAGCGGGCGCCCCCTTCCGGGTTGTTTCCCGCATACAGCC
>Ga0209211_10000892_pt1 | contig 59310 bp, 54 predicted proteins | sample RifGroA2_FD_183992 | JGI IMG/M metagenome (GOLD analysis project Ga0209211, IMG submission 183992) | Groundwater microbial communities from Rifle, Colorado, USA - Groundwater A2 (SPAdes) (version 2) | ecosystem: Environmental > Aquatic > Deep subsurface > Groundwater | place: Rifle, Colorado... | reverse complement strand
TTTTTGCCAGAGCTTTTGCGGAAAATGAAAGGCTATATCCAAAACGGCGGTGTGTTTATCGTGCCGGTGCCGAAACCTATGGTGATTGACAAAAGTAATTACGGGCAATTTGTAAAAAAATAAAACCGCCAGATCTTTCGATGCTGGCGGCGATGTTCAAGCTTTTTCCACACCCCCTAACAACCCCCTATAAGTAGTGCTCGCGGAGGTATTCCGCGGTGATTTCGTGCGACCATGGCAGTGTGATTGGCCCGCCTTCAAGCGGAGCGAAGACGTATTCTGGAGCGCCCCATGTATTCAGAATGGGGCAGTAGTCTGCATAGAGCAGAGTCTTGTCCGCTCCGATGCGAACTGACACGCAAAACTCTGGTGGTCGGCCTTCGGTACTTTCAAACTTCTTGTTACCCAAAGAGACAATCCAATGAAGCGCCTCGGCGATTTTCCACACAGCTCTTTTGTCAAATGACTCGATTGTTTCTTGGCAAACGACACATTCTCCAGCGCGCGCTCCGGCGGCATTGATGTTGAGATTCTCAATGCACTTGACCAAGGTCGCCCTTGGTAGAGCAAAGCTGAGCGGTTGCACTACCCGCACCTCCATTAGATGCCAATGGAGATGGCCGAGGTTTTGGCCAGCTGTTTGGCCGACGTGGCAAAACAGCGCCATTTCAACATTGTCATCTTGAATTGCTAAACGAGCTACTTCAAGCGCCTGACCAATTTTTTCAAAGCCGCCGAGAGTTTGTGTGAAATCAGGCGTCGGGCATTCATTTGTAATGATCAAACGATGGCGCCGGTGTGGCGTGAAGATGTTCGGGAGGAGTTTCCACCCCGCGGGGATTCCTGTAAGGGGGATTTCCTCCTGCGGTTTAGTGCAAAACGGGCATTTTTTCGGATTGTATGGAAGCGGCGGTTGCCATGGCCGAGACAGTTTGATGTTATTTCGCGTGCCTCCGGCGGTAATACGATTCCGCCCGCCGGGGAGTGTTTCAAAGATCACTGCAGTTTTTTCTGTGTTCACTTTTTTCCTTTCGTTCGGTTTTCAAGCCGTTTTTAAACTTAGCATACAGTCAGCTTATTGTCAATGTTGTGGAGAATCTCTGCAGTTGTTATCTTTAATTGCATGAACATACTCGTAACAGGTGGGACGGGATTTTTAGGAAGGCACCTCGTGCCTCATCTTAAAAAAGAGGGACATAGTGTTATCGTCATCAATTCCAAGAACTGCGATTTGCGGGACAAGGCAAATCTTCTGCAGTTTAAAGACGAAAAGTTTGACAGAATTTACCACCTCGCGGCTTGGACCAAGGCCGGCGATTTTTGCCTCTATCATCAAGGCGAGCAATGGATCATCAATCAGCAGATTAACACCAATGTTTTATGGTTTTGGAAGGAATTTCAATCGCAGGCGGTTTTGGTTGCGATGGGCACGAGTTGCGCTTACCCTCAAGGGGAGATGAATCTGAAAGAGGAAGATTATATGGCTGGCGAACCGGACAAAGATTTGTACACGTACGCCATGACCAAGCGAATGCTTTACACTGGTTTGCTAGCCCTCAATCATCAGTTTGGTTTTAAGTACCGGTATCTCATTCCTTCTACACTCTATGGAACTTTGTTTGAAAAGCACGACCACCATTTTATTTTTGACTTAATTGCAAAGATTCATGCCGGAAAAACGGAAGGTAAGGATGTGGTTTTGTGGGGGACGGGTCAGCAAGTTCGGGAGCTTATATATGCGCCTGACGCGGTTAGATTAATTGATGCCGCGGTCAATCGGCAAGAGAGTGACATTCTTAATCTCGGAGTAGGCAGAGGCTACACCATTCGGGAATACGCGGAGATGATTTGCAAAATCATCGGCTATGATCACCAAAAAATAAAGTATGATACCACGCACCCATACAGTGGTATGAAGAAGCGTGTGCTTGATACTTCTAAAGTAAAAAAACTTTTTCCTGATTTCAAGTTTACCTCTCTAGATAAAGGGATTGAAGTTACTGTTGATTACTACCTGTCAATTTATAGATAAGATTATCGTTTGACTTCCATAGAGCGTTAAATATACTTGTGTGATGAAAGAAAAGAAATCTGGTGGAAAAATACAATTATTCAATCCCTCCTGCAACCTAAACACCATTAAGGATGGCCGCGGAGCCATTTTCTCATTCGTGCCGGACGTGCCGATTGTAGAGTGGACGCATCAGTTTATCAAAGCTGGTAAAGCGCGCGGCAATCATTGCCATCCTGAATTTGACGAATATATTATGCTTGTCGACGGCGCGGGAGTTGAAGTTGAAAAAGACACGAAAACCGACAAGGAGCATTTTATTTACATGAATAAAGGCACCTGCATTTTTATTCCCAAAGGCACCTATCATGTTTTTTTAGCTATTAGCGATTGCCAGTCAGTTTCTTTTTTGACGAAGCGTTGGGATGATTGTAAGCGACCTATCGTTCATGCTGACTTAGGACTTGGAAGTGGCGATCATGGCGATCCAAAAAGCGTCTACTTCAAAACTCAAAATAAAGACAGCAAACATGTTTGAAATAGTATGCCAGTTAGATTTGGAATCATCGGTTGTTCGAGAGTAGCCATGCGGCGGTTTCTGCCGGCGTTGGTTTCGTCGCCTCTGGCCAAGTTAACTTTTGTTGGCAGCCGCGATAAAAAAAAAGCCAAGCAATATGCCGAGGAATTTGGGGCGCAAAAATTTGGCAGTTATGAAGATGTCTTGGCAAGCAAAGAAGTGGATGCCGTTTACATTTCCACCCCGCCTCTTTTACACGCCGAGTGGGTTAAAAAGGCAGCTAGCGCTGGCAAGCACATAATTTGCGAGAAACCATCCTTTCCAGATTACGAGACAACTTCGGGAATTATTTCTTTCTGCCGCGGGGCCAGCGTGCGTCTATTTGAGAATTACGCTTTTTTGTATCATCCCCAACACAAAGCGGCCCGCGAGCTATCCAGTCGCGTCGGCCAGGTTTCCTCAATTGAAGCGGTATTTTTGTATCCCAACCCGCCCGGGGGAGATATCAGGTGGCGACCGGAACTCGGCGGCGGAGTTTTCCATGATTCTTTTGGTTATCCGATTGCCACCGCGCTTCATTATTTCGGCGAGTTGCCGGAATCAGTAGAGTGCACTCTCACCGTTGATCAGTTGCACCAGATTGATACCGCCGCTAAACTAGGTCTTTCTTGGGGTGATGGGAGACAAGCCGCAGGTAGGATAGCCATGGGCGAGGAAGGTTATTCTTCGCGTTATATTTTGCGGGGCCAAGATGGTCAGGTAGAAGTATGTCGGGCCTTTGCCGTTGATAGCGATAAGCCGACGGAAATTGCGTTTGAAACCGGTGATAAAAAAGAAATTATCCAAGTTAAGCCGGCAAGCCAGTTTCAGCTTGCCTTGGAGGATTTTTGTAAAACTATAGTTGGCGAAGTCCGCCGGCTCTTTGAGGACGATATTTTGGCTCGGGCCGCTGTTAAGGAGGCGGCCCTACGCTCCGCAAGGGCTGGTAAGCCGGTATTTCTTTCGGAGATAGGTTTTAGGAAAAAATAATCTGCGAGCCCGGGGCGTTGATTTTTATCGGTAAGACATATTTGGGCGAAAAGGTCTTCTTAAGACGCGAGTGAACCTTTGGGTCGGCAAAGAAAAGTAAGAAACCTCCCCCGCCCGCCCCCAAAAGCTTTCCGCCCCAAGCCCCCGCGGCCAGCCCTTTCTTATAAAGCTTGTCTATCCTTCCATTTGAAACCCCGCCGTCCAGTGAACGTTTTTTCTCCCACGCTTCGTTTAGAAGCTCGCCAAACTTCCGAAGCGGTTTCCCGTTCGTTAAAATCTCGTAGCCGTCATAAGCCATTTTTTTCATAGCTCTTAAGGCGGGGATGTTGTCCTTGACTTTCTTAAGTTGGTGGGCCGTAACATCCGAGGCGTTTCGGACTATACCGGTGTAGACCAGAAACAAATGATTTTCCAAATTTGCGAGCCGTTCAAGGGAAAGTGGCACACGATGAACATGAAAGTCCTGTTCCGTCCTAAACTCAATTAAATTAAATCCGCCAAATGCCGCTGCCACCTGATCTTGGCAGCCGACTTTGGCTTTAACGCGGTGTTTTTCCACAAAGATTGCTTCGCGTGCCAATTCCTTCGGGGTTAAGAATCTTTTTTTAAAACTCATAAGGGCTTGGAGAGTGGAGACAACCAGCGACGATGATGAACCAAGTCCACTGAATGCGTGAGTGTCAAAGGCGCTATGGAGAGCAATGTCTTTTTCAATTTCCGCGTGTTTGAGGCATTCTCTGAAGATATTGTGTTCTACCTCATCTATTTTTTTCGCCAGTTCCACGCTGCTGTAGGAAAGCCGAATGGCGTACTCGTACATATGGCTGGGAAAGTAATTGGCGGTAGTGTACACGAATTTATCAATCGCAGTGGAAAGCACCGCGCCGCCCTCTTCAAGGAAAAACTCGGGGTGGTCGGTGCCGCCACCAAAAAAACTTATGCGAACTGGCGCTCTGGCGATTATCATTGGTGAAAAATAATACTAAATCGTGAATTACGAAATGCAAAATTTTAGGTCCTCGGGTCGTAAAATCCCTAATTCTTAAAGGAGATTTTGCTCAACCGGACCATAAAATTTTGCGTTTCGTAATTCAAAGTACTAAACATAATTTTTTATAAGACCGTTTTCAAACATCTCATTGGCCATTTTGTAGCGCTCCGGTACGCCGATGTCTATAAATATGTCGTCGGTTTCAAAACCAAAACAGTTGTGTTGCCAAAGAGTAGGGAAGAGGTCATTTTCAAGAGAAAATTTCTGCTCCTTTGGCAAGAGTTTGGACACCGCGCTGTCAAAAAGGTAAGTGCCGGCGTTAAGGGGAAGCTCTTCAGGTTGGTCTTTCTCGGTTTTAAGTCGCCAGCCGATCACTCGTTTGGTTTCGTCAATTATGACAACATTACCGCCACTGCCGACATAACGGCGGGTTAAAGCCATGGACATAAGAGCATTTCTTCGTTCGTGGAATGTTCGGAGGAGCGCAAAATTTGGACGGTAAACCGTGTCGCCGTTCATGACGAAAAAGTGCCTGGCATCGCCCACATAATCAAGCGCCTTCTTTAACGCGCCGCCGGTTCCAAGCGGCTCTTCTTCTTCAGATAAAATAACTCGATAGTTGTTTTTTTCAATGTGTTCTTTTATGTGTTCTTTCAAATATCCGACGCTTAGAATTATTTTTTCAAAACCGGTCTTAATAAACATCCCAATAATAATATCAAGCAAAGTACTGCCGCCAATCGGGGCGAGTACCTTAGGTCTGTTTTTCAATACAGCTTGTATTCTCGTGCCCAAGCCGCCGCACAGCACGATTACCGGTATTTCTTTTAATGATTTGCTCATCGCGGATTAAGCATAGCCGAAAAATAGGCCGCTGAAAATTTGACAGGTTACCACGACTATGTTATCTTTTACGGGGTTAGTTCAAGTGGGTTTGCAGGGTTAACAACCACCAACAACTTACAAGAAAGGCCTCTATATGATAACAGGTTATTTACCGTCGGGTATTCTGGTTACGGTCTATGTCAATGGCTACTCATTTACCGGCCGATTGGCTGAAAGCTATCGTGATGTCACGTTACACGCTGACTCATGCATCATACTTACTGATGCAACTATGGATGATCGTGGTGGGGAAAGAGCTGAATTCGCCGTGGGTAGACTCATAATTCCAAAAGGACAACTACAGGCACTTTCAATAGAGGAGGATAGCACTTCGCCACCCATCTTGCCGGCAGGCAATCAAACGGCGTGACTTGTTGGGTATTCCGGTAAAATTTAGTTTCTATAAACCTCGAGATGGTACCCCCGAGGTTTTTTATTTGGATGTGTTTAGATATTTGAGTATGGGTTGCTCCGGAGAATTGTGTAGCCCTTGATGAGTTCAGCGATACCATCGTCAAGGGACCATTTTGGTTTGAATCCTGTTTTGGCGATTCGGGCGTTGGAAATAATGTAGTCGCGTTTGTCGGGGTCTTCACCGATCGGCGCTTCAAGGTACACAAATTTCGGCAGATGTTTTTTGATCGCCGCAGCCAATTCCAGTTTTGAAAGATTGGCGTCATCGAGTCCCACATTGTAAGACCCCCCCTTCATTTTTTGAAAATTTTTTATTCCGTGAATAAATACCCGGACGACATCGCGAATATGAATATAATTTCTTTTAAAGTGACCCTCAAAGATAACGAGCGCCCGATCGGTAACGGCGCGGTATACGAAGTCGTTGACCAGCAAATCTAGCCGCATTCTAGGCGACATGCCGAACACTGTGGCCAGCCGAAAGCTCAAGCTGTTTTCTCTCTGGAGCACCACTTCTTCCGCTTTCACTTTTGTAATTCCGTAAAGAGAAATCGGCCTAAGGGGAGATTCCTCGGTGCAGAATTTTCCTTTCTCGCCGATACCGTACCCGCTGTTGGTTATGGGAATGAGGACTTTCTGGTTTTTACTGGCCAATTTGCAGAGCATTTTTACCGCTTCAAAGTTCGTCGTCTCGGCGGCAATTTTATTTTGGTCGCAAAGCGGCGCGCCGACAAGCGCCGCCAAGGGGATTATTATGTCGGCGTTTTTAAGAAGCGGCTTTACGATTTTTTCATCGCGGCAATCGCCGCGCACAACATTGAAATTTTTGTACTGACAACAATCCGCCAAACTGTTTTGACGGAACATAAAATTATCCAGAACAGTTACTCCATATCCTTCCTCTAGAAGCGTTGGCGTCAAAACAGACCCTATATAACCCGCCCCACCTGTGATAAGAATTTTTTGCGCCATAGTATTCTTGGAGAATAACACAAAAAAAGGTCGCATCCCCTTGCTATTTTCTATTATTCATGTATTATACATTGCGGTAAAGTTCTTCACAACAAAACAACAAGACGTATAAATATGTCTAAAAAACCGGAAATTCGGTATCTCATTTCTCGGAGCGAGCAGAGCATTTTCACCGAAATTTACTTCCCCAAAAGAGCAACATACTAGGGCACTATCTTTGACGCCTTGCGTAATGGTTATAAAGAGACGGTAGTCAGAAAATACATGGAAACTAATGTGCCGGTACTACTTGAGGAGTACCGAGCTTATCTCGCGCTCTTTGACCCGAATGATTACACAACAACGCGAAGAGTAACCACCCCCGTTTCCGCTGATAAAGCGCGCGAACGCATCAAGATGTATCGGTCGCCATTTAAGGGCTGGTCCACTTATAGTGTGGATGGTGTTTTCTTTGACGAAAAGAATAAGATGTACGAGGAAGCAGTCCAGGTGGTGCGCATCATGTTTCGGTTCCAAAGTTCTTTCGCTCCCGTAGCGGAAAAATTAGGATTTAGTGATGTCCCGCGGTGCATTCTAGTGTGGCTCATTACCCGACAAGGGCGACTGGCTAGCCACAAAATGTGGTTTGAAAGCGAGAAACGGCTCTTCATAGCAAGTCAGCCGCCGCTTTCCAAACGCAAACGCGCCTTTGTGGAACAACACTTCACTGGCATCGCCAAAGAAGCGAATAAGTGGATTGATGACCGTGGACTTTTTCTCTTTGGTTACTTAGTCCACAAGTTTGCGGATAAAGTGCTTGCCGAACAGCTTTTCGAAAAAGAGATTTGGGCGACCAATCTCTTCAACCAAAACCTTATCGTTACCAGCCGTGTTGGAAACGATACAAATCGCATAACCCAGAAATGAAAGGAAAAGTATGATTCATCCCAAAGTCAAAGCCCTCGTTCAGGAAGTGTTCAGTTGGTTTGGCGAAGAAGAAGGCAAGCGCGCCGGAGAATATCCGGAAGCTTACCTAGTATCTTTGTTGGAAGAAATCCAAGAAAGACTACCTGAGGTGTCGGCAATGCTCGACTCAACGGTTGATATGGCGAGATTCGGCTTTGATACGGAAAGATTCAAAAACACACTCGCCAAAATGCAAGTGGAAGAAAAGTCCCAGCATCGCGTCAATAAAGGACAAACCAAACGCCGGCGTTTGAAAAAAGCTAGCGCTTAACCTCTTGTTGTGTTCTTTCAAGCCCTGTTCAGTTGGACGGGGCTTTTTTATTCCATTATTTTTTATCCCCGCGGGTCATGTAATCGGCAAGATTGGCTTCGGCAAAATCCAAATTACTTTTCCACCAATCAATTGTCTTTTTGAGTCCTTGGCGAAGTGTGTGTTTTGGCCGCCAGCCGAGTTTTTGCCGAGCAAGCGAAATATTACCCGACATTTTCATAATTTCATTTTCCCGCATCGGCACCGCGCCAAAAAATGGTTTTACTGGATTGCCCATCAAGTCAAGTGTTTCGGTTACAATCTCTTTTACCGGGACGCCAACGCCTGAACCGATATTAAGGATGGAACCATCAGCGACATTTTTCGTAGCGGCAAGCATAAGTGCGTCTATAATGTCGTCAATATAAGTTGGGTCTCGTTCTTGCGTGCCTGATGTTAGGGAGAGGTCCTTGCCTTTGAGCGCGGAGAGGATGATGTTGGGGATTAAACGCGCTGGATGTTCCCACGGCCCGTACGGTAAAAAGAAACGAAGTTCAACGGTTGGCAGTCCATACACTTCGGCGTAAGTTCTTACAATCGTGCTCGTCGCCGCTTTGGCGGCGCCGAAAATTGTGTTAGGGGTAAATGGGGAATTTTCTTTTAAATTATTACCGGAGCCATAGACCGCTGCCGAGCCAGTATAAACAAACCGTTCTGGTTTTTGCTCCCGCAATGCCTCCAGTAAATTGATTGTACCGATGCAGTTTACCTCAATGTGTTTTTGGGGCGAAGTAGCCCATGAAGTAGATGCGAGATGAAATACCAGATTCGGCTTGACTCGCTTAACCGTGTCTTTGATAGCCGTGGCGTCAAGTACATCACCTTTAACCAACCGGACTTTCTTTCCAAGGTTTTTAAGCCGCACTAAATCTGGTGCCGGCAAAGAAAATACCGTAACTTGATAACCTTCCTTTATCAAGCGGTGAACTAAATTAATTCCAATTGCCCCCGCGCCGCCTGTAACGAGTGCCTGTTTTGCTGCTGTTGTTTTGCTAGACATGAAAATCCTTTAGTTTTAATTATTCGCCACCGGCAACCGTGATAATTTGGCCGGTCGTGAAATCGCTGGCGCTTGAGCAAAGAAAAAGCGCAAGATGGGCGATTTCTTCTGGATTGCCCGCGCGGGCCAAAGGAATCATCCTTATTCTTTCCCGATTTTTTTTCTCGCTGTAGCCCACAAACTTTGTATGCATTGGTGTATTGATGTTACCACAACGAATCGCGTTGACGAGTATATTATGCTTCGTGCCCTCTTTCGCGAATCCGAGCGTTACGGCTTCAAGGGACGCTTTGGAGGAATAATAGTGCATGATGTTTGGGCTCGCATACTTAGTTGCATTAGTACTGATATTAATGATTCGTCCCCACTTTTGCCGAGTCATATTGGCGAAAGCTTTTTGAGATAGGACGAACGATGCCTTGGCGTGCAACGCAAACATATCATCCCAGTTAGTTTCAGTGAGTCTACTAAAATGTTTGTACTCAAGAATCGCTCCGGCGTTATTGATAAGGATATCAATGCCGCCGAATTTATTTATAAATTTTGAAATAAGGTTTGCCCTGACATTTCTTTGCAGCAGGTCTCCTTTAAAAAGTTCTCCTTCGCCGCCCGCCGATTTGATTTCTCGCAAGACATTTAAGGCTGAATTTTTAGAATTTCGATAGTGTATGCCGATTTTAGCGCCGTGTAGCGCGAATAATTTGGCCATTGTAGCTCCAATACCAGACGAGGCGCCGGTTATAAGCACCCGCTTGCCGCTGAGAGAATCATATGGAGACAGCGCCGTATTTTTCTTTAAATTCTTTGAATGAGCCATACGCTTTATGTCCTTCCGATATAATCGGCTCCGTATCTCCGATTTCCCAGCCGACCTTGAGTTCTGGATCATCCCATCTGATGCCCGTGCCAACGACATTTGAAAAAGCAGTGTCGGCAAAAGCAAGTACCGAAGTGCCGTCTTCCAAAGAAACACAGCCATGAGCAAAGCCCTTGACGACTGCGATGCCGTTGTTTTTATCTGCCGAGAGAATTGTGGAATCCCATATACCAAAAGTCGGGCTGTCCTTCCTTAAATCTAGAGTAATCCACTGCATCCGGCCGCTTAGGCCCACTACCAGCTTTCCTTCCATGGTTGGTGGCAGCGAGACATGAAGTCCCCGCATCGTGTTTTTCTTAGCTGATTTTAATAAGCTTGCTTGGACCATCTCCAAATTACCACTGAAGACCTTTTGTAACGTGTTTTTATCATAAAGCCGGCGGATGAATCCTCGCTGGTCTCTAAATTCTCCGGGGACCACTTCAAAAACACCATCTATTTTTTTGGGAATAAGTTGTATGTCCATGCGCCTTATAATAGCTTTTACCGCATTATTTTTGCAAGTGCCATGAGCGCAAAGTGACCGCGCATTGTTTTGAGGCGCTTCAGCGCCAAGATTTCAAAACCGCATTCCTTTAAAAGCCGCGTTAGTGTTTCCGGATCAAACATCCATAGATGGCAAGAATTGAATATATCATCATCTTGCGGTTTCAGGCGGAAGGCTATTGAGTCGGGCACCTCGATATAGAGAAAAGATTTTTCAGTCAAATCTTTTCTGATTTTTTTGAGGATTGTTATCGGGTTCTCTAGATGTTCCAGCACGTATATAAGGGAAATAAAGGTAAATTTCTTCCTAAACTGTCCCGGTTGGTAAAAATTTTGTATCAGAGGAATATGTAGTTTCGTCTTTACGAAACTATTGTTTGTTGCCGGATCCGTGATATATGGTTTCCATAACTGGTCTTTGAATTCGTGAGCAAAAATCGCCGCGCCGCCACCGATGTCTAAGAAAGCGAAAGGCGCTTTAGGTCGTTTTGCTAAACTGTTGTCCCAAGCTTTGCCAATTGCGTTTTTGATCCATGCCACTCTTTGTTTGGTCTCGGATTTACGCTTGGGAAGCGCAATAATTTTTCGGAAAATTTCTTCAGCAGTTTCTTTTCGCCAGCTTGCCGCGTTGTCGCGATAGACGGATTGGTAAATTCTGTTGATAAAATTTCTGGGGCGGGAATAGACTGAATAATAAAAGCTGCAATTAAGACACCTTACCCAGTGCCGAAAATATCCTCTCGCTTTGACCCCTATTGCATGTTCATAGCGGTCGGGTTCTTGATAGGAGAAAATCTTTATGAATCTTTTATCGCCGCAGAGAAGACAGGTGCTGTTTTTTTCAAATGTTTTTTGAGATTTCATTCGCCTAGCGTAGCGCATTTTCGGTTAGAGTCAATTGTGCTAGGATGGCTAGGTAAAACTTTAATTATTGTTATGGCAAGAGATACGACGGAACTGCCTTTTGTTTCTATCGGTTTTCCAACGAGGAATCGAGCGCACTGTTTGGAGCAGTCGCTCGGCTCGCTCTTAAAGCAGACCTACCGGAATATTGAGATTATCGTTTCTGATAATTGCTCGACCGACGATACGGAAGCGAAGGTGCGGACACTCGCCGCTCTAGATTTCCGGGTCTGCTACATTAGGCAACAGAATAACATTGGTGGTATCGCCAACCATGAGTTTGTGCTAAAGCAAGCACACGGTAAATACTTTATGTGGGCTTCTGATGATGATTATTGGATGCCGGATTTTGTTGAGAAACTCGTCTTTTTGCTGGAAGCCAACAAACAATACGATGTGGCTATGAGTCATTACTACATCCGTTTTCTAAAAGATGGAACGGAAGTCGGCCGGGAATTAAGAAAACATGACTTTACATGGATGTCGCACCAGGAACTTTTTCGTTACCATTTTCGAGGCCGCAAAACCCCGATACTTTTTTTTGGACTATATCGGACGGAATTTTTGAAAGCCATACTCGCCCGCCCGACGCCTATTTCTTATCAAGGCCCCCACCTTTTTTTATGTGAAGTATCGCTCTCCGGCCGGGCCATGTCGCTATCAGAGCCACTCCATGTGAGGACCCAGAACACAAGTTCGCGAATTGCTCGCCACCCGACTCACCCTTTCGCTCTGGCGGAGCAAAAAACTTTTGCCATGACGCATCATATGATTAAGTCCTTTTTTTGGCTCCTGGCTTCCCCGGTCATTCCTTTTTCTCGGAAAATTTTAATTTTTCAACCGTGGTTCGCGCGATTATGGAAGAAAAAGAAAAAGTTTCTTTCTGAGTTTAAAAAGTTTTTGCGGCAGTTGTTTTAATTGCGACATATTTTGTACGGAAGTTATGTGATTTTCTCTAATATGCAGTAATTTTTCCATGAACCTCCCGGTCGAAAATATTGGTCAAGGTATTTAAGGTAAAGTGCCAAAGCTACCTTCCGATTATCTACAAAAACAATGCCACCCAATTTGATGTGAGAGATAAGATTGAATAAATCGCCGTTTGGGTGATGATTCATTTGACCATTCTCCCAAAAACTGCCCGGGCCATCTACTAATACGAAATCAAATGGACCTCGTTCCACAGGCAGATTTTTATACCCGGAGATTCTTTCGCCTTGCTTTAAAATAGGCGAAGTGAAAGTACAGGGCTCACTTAGATGAAAACTTATTTTTTGCTGGAGGTTATCAGGAATCAATTTTTTCGCGATTTCCAAACATTCTTTTTTCTGCTCAATGGTTGTCACTTTACCACTATCTTCCACTGCCAAAGCCATAATTGCCGCCGCGGCGCCGATGCCGGTGCCAAGCTCTAAAGCATTTTTGGCATCGCGGACCTTAATGAGGTGGTATATTTTCTTTGCCTCCTTCCAACCGATAATCCACCCACCTTCGGGTGATTTAGCGAATATATCATATATTTCTTTTAGTTTCCTTTCACTAGGATTAAACCCAGTCAGTTTGTTTTTTATTTTTTTTAAAACTCTTAGGAGAGGCATAGTCGGTATTTTATCTTACCGGCAAAGTTGTTACAAACTTCGAAAACACTATGTTATATTGGATACTAAGGGTAATAATAAATTAGCAATGACTGAAGGGGTTAAAACTCTGTTTATGACCGTGCCGTCGGCCGCCGCCAGACGGTACCTTTTTCAATTTCCTAATTGCGTTTCTCATCAATTGCAAAAACTGGCGCAAACCCGCTCTGATTTAAGAATTGTTTTTTTGGTTGTAAAAAAGGATTACGATAGGTATAAGCCATTTCTAACTTTGTTTCCGAGCGAACGAGTCACTGTTGAACCGATTGAAATTAGCTACGAACGCACTCTAGTTCAAAAACTATTCCGTTTTTTTTACTCATATCTTCTTTATACCAACACAACAAAAATTCTCGCCACTATGGGTATGCGTCCGGACGAGCCGCCAGCTGGCGGCAATCGTTTTTTGGCACCCGTAAAATGGCTTCTTGCGAACACCTTTGGGCGTTCTATATTCATCCGCAAAAAACTGGCGCCTTGGTTGTACTTTAAAATCAACCCGGAGCGACCGTTTGCCGAAGCGTTTGAAAAATACCAGCCGGATGTCGTGTTTCTTTCAAGTATTTACGACCGGTTTGATTCCCGTTTGATTCCAGAGGCCAAGCGTCGTAGCGTAAAAACAATTGCCATGCAGGCGAGCTGGGACCACATTGATAAATACTACATGCCGTTTCAAGCCGACATTTTCATAGCCCACAGCGAACAAATCAGAAGGGCAGCGATAAAATTTCAGAGCTATAAGCCGGAATCAGCGGTTGTTACCGGTTACCCGCACTTTGATTATTTTACGAGTTCGGAATCGCTTGTCCCCAGGGAGAAAGTTCTGGCGGAGCTTGGGCTTTCGAATGACGCTCGTTATATTCTTTACGTCTCCGGCAGTTCCTATTGCCCCGATGAGCCGGATATCATTGACACTATGCTTAAGTGGGTTTCGGAAAATAAATTCGGCGAGGATATTTACATAATTCTTCGGCCGTACCTTGGTTCGCGCAGCAAAGACAGGGATTTTGACGTCTGGCGTTACAAGGAACTAAAAAGTCACCCTCGGCTTCGGGTGTTTGAAAAAAGGGGACTGGAGGACTTTAACGACACAGCGATGTTTATAAACATCATGCGACACTCAAGTATCGTTATGTCGGTTTATAGTACGGTGGTTCTGGAATCTGTAGTGTTTGATCGGCCACTTTTAACTGCTCCTTTTGACGGCTATAAAAAAAGACCTTTTTACCGCTCTATTAAAAGATTTGAGGGTTTTGAACATTTTCAGGACGTGATTAAAAGCGGTGGGCTTCGACGCGCTTTTAATTTCGGCGAACTTAAAGAGGCGATTCGCGCTTATCTTGAAAACCCCCAACTTGATAGAGAGGGAAGAGAGAGAATGCGCAAGGAGCTTTGTTATAAGCTTGACGGCAGGTCGAGTGAGAGGATGGTGGAAGTTATTTTAAGAGAATTATTTTAATTAACCTAAAAGGATCCCAATGAAAATAAGCCCCAAACTCTAAATTCTAATCAAGTTCAAATTTCCAAAATCAAAACTCAAATTTAATCTTTGAACTTTGATTTTTTAGTTTGATTAGAGTTTAGATATTAGAGTTTGGAATTTGCGATTTGGAACTTTTTTAGAAATTAGGATTGAAAGTTAATTATTGTGCCATGTCTCCTCAAAAGACGTTATTTATTGTTTGCTTTCACCCATTAGTGTCCCGAAATATTTTATCGGCGCCGTTTTTTGAGTTGCTGAAAAAAAATTCCGGACTCAAAATTGTGCTTATCGTACACGAGAAGAAAAAGGATTTTTTTGACAAAAATTACGGCGGGGGCAATGTAGTCGTCGAGGGAGTCAAGAGGAATTTAAATGAACTGGATTATTTGTTCAAAGATTTAGCGGCCGCGGCAATTCGGACTCGTTCCCGCAAACTTATCAGGAAAATGAGATTGGGGCATGAGCGCTGGAATGCCTACAAAATTTTTTTCTGGGCGCCCTTGATTCGCCCCTTAATTCCGAAATTGTTTTCCTTAATTGTGCCAAGGAATCGCTACGCCTTTTTATTTGAAAAATACACACCGGCGCTTCTTTTGACAACCGATGTGTTCAATCCGATGGATGTTATTCTTGCCCACGAAGCCAAACATAGAGGTGTTAAGGTTTTAGGCATGGTTCGTTCTTGGGACAACTTAACGGCCAAAGGAGGATTTCGGGTGGTTCCCGACGAGCTTATTGTCAATAATGAAATTATAAAACAGGACGCGATAAAAATTCATGGCGTGTCTGATAGGGTTATTAAAATCGTGGGCATTCCTCACTACGACAAATATTTAGACGGTTCGCCTCTAACGAGAGAAGAATTGTATAAACGTCTGGGGATTGGTTTAGACCGGAAGTTTATTGTCTATGCCCCGGTAGGGAATCGCTTTTTTACTCGTAATACTTTTGACCGTGAGATGGTTCTTATAATACGGGAGATGTTGCCTGACGGGTTTCATTTGATTGTTCGCTGTCCGCCCGGCGACCCGGTGGATTTGGAGGGGGTATCAAAAGACCCTCGGATTATCATAGACCAACCGGGAACGAGATTTTCCGGAAGCGGCGAGAGGCAAATGGATACGGAAATGTCGCCAGCCGACGATGATTGGCTGGTTTCGGTTCTCTATCACTCGGAATTACTTATTTCCGGTTTTACGACCCTAACCGTTGATGCCGCTCGTTTTAATAAACCTGTAATCGTGGTTGGCTTTGACGCAAAAACACCTCTGCCTTATAGGGAAAGCGTCAAGCGCCATCTTGAATTTGAGCATTTCCAGCCGATTCTTAAAAGTGGGGGAGTCAGAATCGCGCACAGCGAAACGGAGCTAAAAAATTTATTTGCTCTGTATCTTAGGAATCCGGAGACCGACGGGGAGAAACGAAAAGCCATGGTGATGAAGCAGGCCTATAAATTGGATGGCAAAGGAAGCGAACGTTTGCTAGAGTGTATAGTTACCGCGTTAGAAATTAACAGTAATCGGTCGGATGTGTAATTTTTTAATTTATCTAAATTGACCTAATTTCTAAATAAATTCCAAATTACAAATTACAAACAATACCAAAATCTAAATTTCAAAATCCCAAACTAGAAATTTTGTTTTGAATTTGTAATTTTGGTCATTGAATATTGTTTGGTATTTGGTGCTTGTAATTTGGAATTTTATATCATGAGTATTAAACAACCAATCATTTTAGGTCTAAAAGTAACCAACCACGATACGGGGGCGGCTTTGATTGCCGGTGGAAAAATCGTGGCGATTGCCGAGGAACGGCTTTGCCGGGTTAAGCATTCCCGGAATATTTTTCCCGCTTTATCAATAGATTATTGCCTTGGCGCTTTGGAAGTTAAGCCGGATGAAGTTGAGCTTCTGGTGATTGACCAAGTGCGGTATCGGACCCAGGAATCCTCACTGCAAATTTTAAGGAATCAGGTTGGGAACCGCTTTAAAAACGCCAAGGTGCATGTTATCAATCATCACGACGCTCACGCCGCCGCGGCTTTTTTCTGTTCCCCGTTTGCTTCCGCCGCGGTGCTTATTGTTGATGGGGCGGGTGAAAGCGTGCGCGATCATTTGGGGGTATTAGGGACGGAAACAGAGACGCTCTATCGCGGTTTCGGCAATAAGATTCAGGAAATTCAGAAAACCACCCACATTCGCGGCATGCTCGGTTTTCCGTCCACGATCGGTATTGGGAAACTTTACTCGTTTATTTCCAACGGTTATCTGAATTTTGGCGATTACAATGAAGGCAAGATGATGGGGCTCGCGCCGTACGGCACGGACGAGATTCTGAAAAAATACCCATTTGAAAATTGGTTTAAGGAAGTCGGCAATCATATTGTTTGCAACCCGCGAATTATTTTTCCCGGCATTGAGCAGGTTAAAGGGGTGCGCCAAAAATTACACTGGCGCGGGCAACTGCTTTGGCTTTGGACTAAGGTCTGGAGCGCCGTTGGGTACTTCGCTTTTGAAAGGGCCGCTCGTTCGCGCGCGCCTCTTATCACCAAACAAAATTTTTTCTCCGACGTTATTTTGAAAGAGCGCCGGCGAGGGAAAAAAGACCAGTTGCCGCAAGATTATTACTCGGCAGCGGCCCACGCCGTTCAGAAAGTACTGGAGGAGGTAATGGTTGCCTGGGGTAAAAAAATCAAAGCAGTGACTAATGAGAATAATCTTTGTGTTTCTGGCGGGGTGGGACTCAACATTGACGCCAACAAACGTTTTCTTGACGATGTCGGCTTCAAAGAGCTCTTCATCCAGCCCGCCGCGTCTGATACCGGTATCGCCCTCGGCTGTGCCCTTTGGGGCGCTCATATGATACTGGGACTGCCCAGATTTTATGAAATGAAATCAGCGGCGCTTGGCCGTTCTTACACAGAAGAAGAAATAAAGTCGGCTTTGGAGAAAGAATCATCCAGAATTAATTTTCGTAAATCGGCCGATGTTGCTACCGATACAGCAAAACTTATCGCTCAAGGTAATATCATAGGCTGGTTTCAAGGTGGGGCTGAATACGGGCCAAGGGCTTTAGGCAACCGCTCAATTATTTGCGATGCTAGAAATCCTAAAATGAAAGATATTGTTAATGAGAAAGTGAAACACCGCGAGAGCTGGCGGCCGTTTGCGGCATCTATTCTCTCCGAACGGCAGCGCGAGTGGTTTGAGCTTGATTATCCAAGTCCTTTCATGCTTCTGGCGGCAAAAGTGCCGAAAGAGAAGAAAGAACTCATTCCTTCTGTTGTTCATGTGGACGGCACTTGTCGAATTCAGGCGGTAACGCCCGAATCCAACCGCCCATACTATGATTTACTCAAGGCCTTTGAGAAAGAAACCGGTGTGCCCCTTTTCTTAAACACTTCCTTCAACGACGCCGGCGAACCAATAGTTGAAACGCCAGAAGACGCTCTTCGTTGTTTTCTTAATACGAAGATTGATTATTTAGTTATGCACGACTACGTTATCTCCAAGCATGGATAAAGCCAGTAATAGAGCCTCTCAAGCGAACGAATTTTCTGAAATAAGTTTTGAGCCGCTATCGCGTTGTGAGCTTTGCCAATCAAGTTCATTTCGGTCCATCGGGAGCTATGACTTGAAAGGTATTGTGCTCCGTTACACTTTATGCGAACAGTGCGGTTTTGTGCAGATGAATCCGGTTACCAGTGAGGCAAGTATGAACCTTTTCTATCAAAAGGAGTATTGGCGCAATATCTCCAAGGGATCTTTGGGAAGGGTGCAACGGAAACAAATTTATCGGGCGAGGCAAATCATAAACTTTACAACCGAACGTTTAAAAAAAATGGATTCAGATGTAGTAAGAGTGCTAGAGATTGGTTCTAGTTTTGGCAATACTTTAGAGATGGTCGGCGGGGTGATTTCTTCGCTCGGGAAAAAGACCGTATTATACGGAATTGAACCGAACGAAGCGATAGCCAAAGACGGTGTTTCTGTTTATAAGCAAATTAAGTTAATCGGGAGAAGTTATCGCGACTTAGATAAGATTCATGAAATATATGATTTTATTATCTTGAGTCATGTTTTGGAACATTTAAGAGATCCTGTCGGGGTTCTGCGATTAATAAGAGAAAAACTAGCATCAGCCGGGTTCATGTATATCGAGGTACCGAATTTTTACGGTCATCAATCTTATCATATATACCATGTCAGCTGTTTTACACCGATATCTCTGAAGTCGGCATTGGCCAACGCCGACTTATCGGGAGAAGTGTTTGCCTACGGAGGAAATCGGCAATTTCCAAAATTCATCGGTGTTATAGCCTATAAACAACAAGGTAAAGGATCAGTAGGGCAGTACTCAGTCGCTGTTGCAAAGGGCAGCGGAGATCCTAGACAGGTTATTGAAAGACGAGCCGCATTCGAGAGGTATTTAGCCTCGAAAAGGAAAACCAATTTCCTTTCCCGCATATTTAGGAAATTCGGCGGAAAGTTCTTGCCAAAATTTTGAGCTCGGATTATTGAAAGATAAATCTCTGCTTTAAGTACCGGTGAAAATGTCACAAGGAATTAATGACCGATTCGGGCTTTTCACCTCTCGCGATATGTTCAAAATTTTTGACGGCAAACATCATCGCCGCTTCATAGGTTTCTTTAGCTGCGCCGGCGACATGGGGGGTGATAATTACGTTTTTAAGCGAGAGCAGCCTCGCATCAATCTTTTTTTTGTCGGTTACGACATCAAGACCAAGACCCCCAAGTTTGTCCTCTTTAAGCGCGGCATACAAGGCCTGGTCATCGATGAGTTCAGGTCGCGCGGTATTAATGAGAATTACCCCCTTTTTCATTAAACCAAATTCCTTTTTTCCTATTATGCCGGCTGTTTGCGGGTTATTTCTAAGATGAAGAGTTATGATGTCAGAGTTTTCTATAAGTTCATTGAGAGGGGATGAGTTTGGCACTGGCTTTATATCGTTAATTAAGATTTTCGCGCCAAAGCTTTGTAATCGTTCCGACACTTTTGATCCGATGTTGCCGTAGCCAATAATACCGACTGTTTTTCCATGAAGCGTATTAAGGTTCATTCCATAATCCTGGTCCATACCTTTCCCTTGGCGTCCCCGCTCGAGGTTCCCCGGTAAACCGCGCAAAACCGCCAGAATTAAAAGGATGGTGTATTCAGCTACAGCGATGGCGTTTGCGCCGCCATTATTAGCGACTGGTATTCCTTTTTTTGTTGCGCCTTCCACATTAAACTTATCATAACCGGAACTTAGGAGCTGGATAAGTTTAAGCCGGTTCCCGTAAAGGTGTTCAGGTAAATACTTGCCGCTCGGAGTGAAAATGGCGATATCAGTCTCCTTTAAGGCACGCTCGAATTGGCTGTCGGGGGCGGAGAAGGGCAGTCGCTCAACAGTGAAAGATTTTGGAATTAGATCAATGAGAAAATCGACGTATTGGCGTGGCAGTTTGTCTTTATATGAGAAAACAGTTTTCATTTCTTAAGTTAAAGATCGATGATACTATAGCATGAAAGGAGATTGTAATCGCATCTTTTTTTCGGTTGCGAAATGTCATTATGATTAGTTATATCCAGATGGTGGGCAATTTCGATGAAAAAATTAAAAACGTCAGCCGACGCCTTAGGCGGCGTTTTTTTAGCCCGCTACAAGGCTTGGTAGAAGGATTTTTTGCTTTAGTCTGGTCAATGCTTCCCTTAAAAATTAAGGCAAACCTTCTTGAGAAGGATTCATGTTTCAGTCGGCTTAACTGGCAGAGGGGCCATATCCTTATGGGAGTTAATTCCTATCAAGCAATGAGACGTTTGGATGCCCTAAAAAGCGAACCTTATACGGCGGCATGGATAGAAAATGACATTATGGCGGGTGATGTTTTTTATGACATCGGCGCTAGCACCGGCCCCTTTTCGCTATTGGCCTTTGCCAGTACAGGCGGGAAGGCCAAGGTTTATGCATTCGAGCCGGTGGCGTCATCATTTGCTTTGCTTGTTGGAAACGTTTCAATAAATGATGCCTCAGGTCTAGTGGTGCCGCTTAAAATCGCTCTCGCAGATCGAACAGGATTCACGTCTTTTGCTTACGGCAGTTTGTCTGCCGGGACCACTAAACACCCGGGTCTTTTACCGCCAACCGCTTTCGGGATATTGAAAAATCTTGGAACCAGGGAAATTTTTTCCGAACTGATGTATGTATGGGCCTTGGATGATTTTGTTGAGAGGGCCAAAATTTTATTACCAACCCATGTAAAAATTGATGTTGACGGGTCAGAGGTCGGAGTGCTTTCTGGCGCAAGAAAAGTGCTTTCTAATCCGAATTTAAGATTGGTTCAGGTGGAGGTTAGAAAGGGAGACGGTGGAACGGTGGAAGGGGTGTTTACAATAATGAGAGACGCGGGATTTAAATTAATAGCCAAATATAGGGATGAAAGTCAACGAGCGGCCGATTATTTGTTTCGGCGAACGTAAATAAATTTGATGTCTGACAGCAACAGAGAAAAAAAAATTGTTTTTTTTGTCAAATCCGTAAGGTTCCTTCGCTACTTCAAGAGCGTGCTCACGGCATTTCTCGAAATGGATTACAGAGTGACCGCGGTCTTTGATGCAAGTAAAATTGAGCCGGTCTCGGACGATTCGCTGAAGAATCTTCAAAGCAGATTCCCTTTTTTTGCGTGGAAAAATGGTCCTCTTAGAACTGATATCTTTAGGCGTTTGGTTATCGCTAGTCGTAATATTCTTAACTATCAGTTTCTATTGCGCAGGGGGGTGGTGGCGTGGCGTTTGAAAAGGCATTTTGATTACTTGCCGATTTTCTTGCAGAAATTTATCCTCATAGTAACACCTTTCGCAAAAGTGTTAATTAAATCCGGCGTGGCTGAATTCGTATGTCGGTCTGTGGAAAAAATTGTTCCTCCAGATGAGGGTATTACGTCTTTTTTACGATCTTTGAAATCCGACGCTTTAATTGTTTCCTACCGAAGCTTTCCTTGCTTGTCGCCGGATATAGATTATGTCAAGTCTGGTATGGCTTTGGGCATCCCGACCACAATTATTATCCCTTCTTGGGATCAGCCGACCACTAAGTCCCTTATCCAAATCATTCCGGATAAGGTTTTTGTTTGGAACGAAGAGCACGCATCTGTTTTATCGCGTGAACACGCCGTACCGCGGAATAAAATTGTTATATCTGGCGCACCCCAGTTTGACGTTTTTTTTGAACGCAAAACCCCCTTTCGTTCCATCAATGATTTTTTAAGCATTTATAGGATTACGGCAGGACCTCCTTTTGTTCTATACATTGCGTCGTCTGGTGAGCGAGATAGCGCTCTGGTAAAGGAATTATCACTAACTTTAAGCAGTAATTCTGATGGGGCGCTTCAATCGATAACTATCCTGGTACGGCCGTATCCGGGAAGAGAAAACTGTTTTGCTGACCTTAAACTTCAAAATGTTAAAGTTTTACCTGCTCCTCTGGAAGGCCGCCGCTCGCTCGATGATGATCAAGATTTTTTCGATGCCATCTACCATTCTTTTGCGACAATTGCCCTGTCTAGCACGGCTTTACTGGATACCATTGCCATAGGTCGTCCGTCTATTATGTATTTTGATAAACGTCATAAAGAAATCCAAAGCGATGCCCATTTGGAGACGCTTTATCGAAGCGGCGCTTTTTACACGGCCTATAATCTTACGGAACTTATGCCAGTTCTTAAGAGGATTAATGCCGGGGATGATTTTTTGCGGGAGAAGCGACATGATTACATTTGCAAATTTATTAGGCCGCAAGGTTCGACTAAGAGTGCGGCGGCGGTGGTAGTTGAGGAAATTGGCAAGCTGCTTTCTTCGCGTGTTAATTAATTTTTTTATGAAGACCATATTAATTCCAATAAACAGCAATTTTTTTGCCAGGAACTTTCTTCGCACCGACGCTTTCAAGATTCTTAAGGCGAGACAAGATTTGCGGGTTGTTCTTTTGGTGCCGCCGTCCAAACTTTCTTACTACCGCAAGGAATTCGGGAGCCAACAGGTCATTGTTGATAATCTGGCATTAACCAGAGACAGCGCCGTTGAGAATTTCTTTCGTTTTTTGGAAAGGAACAGTATTGTTACCAATCGAGTGAAAATGGACCAAATCACGGCTCTTTATAAGAGGAAGAAGGAGCCGGTTCTTAAGGCGACAATCCGGTTTTTGTTGCGTCTTGTTAATTTCTTGGCCGCGCGAGCCCTTTATTATTTTGGCCACCTCGGCATGTCTTGGAGATTCCTTGTCAGATGGCTCTACAGTTTAGTGCCGACACATTACTACGTCCAGGTCTTTGCCGCCTACAAACCCGATTTGATTTTTTGTCCCACTTTGGTGTGGCATGAGGACTACTGTCTTATCCGGGAGGCCAGAAAGTCGGGTGTCAAAACGGCCGGCATGATTTTTTCCTGGGACAGTTTTTACAGCAAGACATTTTTTTTGGCCTACCCGGGCCATCTTTTTGTTCAGACGCCGGAAATCGCAAATCAGGCCAAACAGCTTGCAAATTATCCGTACGAAATAGATGTGGTCGGTTTTCCTCAATACGACAGTCATTTTCAGAAGCGGGGAATAATTCCTCGCGCCGAGTTTTTAAAACAATTTGGAGCGGACCCGGCGAAAAAATTGATTCTTTACGCCTTCTCCGGCAAAGCGGGACTGGATATTGAGTTTGATGTTTTGGATATTATGGCCAAGGCGATTAGAAGCGGAGAAATTAAAGGCGCGCCTGAAGTTCTCATCCGACCGTACCCGCGCTTTGATTTTTCGGAGGCGAAATTAAGCGATTTGAAGCGCCGCTATGGATTTAGAGCGGCCGCCTCCACTTCGAATATCGGCGCTGATTCCTCCGCTGATTGGGAGATGGATGACAGGGCCATTTCGCTTTTAGTCAACAGCTTGGCGCACGCCGATTTGATAATCACCATGTACTCAACGTTTTTTATTGAAGGGGCAATTTTCAACAAGCCCTTAATTGCCGTCGGCTTTGACGGGTTTAAGACGCGGCCATATCCCTTGTCCGCCAAGCGGTTTTTTAATTGGGACCATCTCAAGGATTTAAAGGCGCAGGGCGGCATATCAATTGTTTCCTCAGCGGAGGAGTTTATTGCCGCGATTAATCGGTCATTAGCCGAACCGGCGTATCTAGCGGCGGGGCGAGGGCGAATCGTCAGCGAGCACTGCTATTTTAAGGATGGAATGTCGGGGAAACGCCTGGCGGAGGCCCTGATTAAGGCCTTGCCAAGACAACAATGACAATCAAGAATAAATTATTCTCTATCTTCAAATGGACGCACGGTAAACTTTTCGGAAGAAATCTGGGCGCTATCCCATTTTTAAGATTGCTCAAAAGGGCGACTTTTAAATTGCTTAAGCCCCGCGGCATAGTGCCGGTTTCGGTTTTCGGAGGCCGGCTTTTTATTGATTCAACGGATGACGCGGGCGGAGTGGATTTGCTTCTTCACGGTGTCTACAGCCCATTTGAAACTGAAATTATAAAAAGAATCGTTAAACCGGGGATGATGGCTGCCGACATCGGAGCTCATATCGGTTACTTCACGCTGCTTTTGGCAAAACTTGTGGGCCCGGAGGGCCGGGTGCACGCCTTTGAGCCGGAGCCGGCCAACTTCAAACTGCTTTCTAGAAATGTTGAGGAAAATAAATTAGCCAATGTGACTTTATACAACCTGGCGCTTTCGGACCAGGAAGGGACGCATGAACTTTATTTGGATGCCTCCAATCTAGGCAACCCGTCATTTTCAGAAAGAAACCTTCCCCCGGGCGCTAAAAAAGGGAGTGTCTCGGTCAGAACCGGTAAGTTGGATAATGTGATTAAAACGTTTGATTTTATTAAAATTGACGTTCAAGGGGCGGAGGGGTTGGCGCTTGCCGGCGCCGCCGGCACTCTTAAGGGCGTTAAGGCCATAGTTATGGAATTTTGGCCCTACGGCCTTCGAAACCAAGGCACCAACCCTCTTCAATTGCTGGAATACCTGATGTCTTTTGGCTTTTCCCTTTATGTAATGAGCGAGGCAAAAAAAGAGTTAAAGAAGAAGTCGCCGGCGGAATTATTGAATGTCTCCCGAAACAGGCCTGGGGGGAAGGGTTGGGCTGACGTTCTTTGTTACAAAGGCGCTCTTCGGTAGGGAGTCCAAATGCAATTCAACGAGCCAATAAAATTTTTCTTTTACGCGGGGCTGTTACTGCTTGCGAGCCCCGTTCTTTTGTTATGGGCTCGTTTCAGAAAAGGCAAATTAAGACCGACCGCGCCGAAGATTTTGGTCATACCGGTTCTAACCAGAGTCGGAGATTTAGTAAGCGCTACGCCGGTCTTTCGGGAGATTAAGATAAAGTATTCCAAAAGTTATTTGACCGTGATTTCTGCCGGCAAGGCCATTGGGGTTTTGGAGAATAATCCTAGAATTGACGAACTCATTAATATCAATAAAGAGCCGTTCCGGGGTCTCTTTGGCCGGGGCCGGCTTTATCTTCACTTGATGAAAAAGGGGTTTGACTTCGCTTTCACTTTGCCGCCCTCTCCGTTCGGTTCTCTGCTCGCATTGAGTTCTTTGGCGCCGTTTAGAGTTAAGACCGTTTTTCCCAGCCGGTCAATGGCCGAGAGATTGACCGATTGGCTTAATACCGAACTGAAGCCCTACAAGGCGGGAGAATTTTTACCCGGCCATTATTTGTCTTTACTTCAAACGGTGGGTATTAACGGGGCCGATGTAGTAAAAGAGGTCTTTATTACCGCTGAAGGTGAAAAAAAGGTCAGCGAGTTTCTTGCCTCTAACGGCATTTCTGGTGGCGATTTTCTTGTCGGTATCGCTCCTTCCGCCGGTTCAAAAAGAAAAGAGTGGCCGATGGAAAGATTCGCGGTCGTGGCAGACGCGCTGGCGGAGAAATTCAAGGCCAGGGTTGTTATAATAGACGGCGCGGCGGGTAGAGAAAAAGCCGGCAAGTTTCAGTCAATGATTAAGGGCAGCCGAACGGCCTTCGCGGCGGTTGATTTTAACTTGAGAGAGTTGTCGTCGCTTATGAAAAGATTGTCGCTTTTCATATCGGTTGATACCGGTCCGATTCATATCGCCGAGGCGCTTGGCGTGCCGGCGGTAGATATTTTGGGCACGGAGACCCCGGGGGAAATGGCGCCGCGCTCTGTCCGTTGTTTAGTCCTTCAACCAAGAGGGGTGCCGCCGGTTTTTTCGGTTACCGGAGTGGTGGGCGCTCTTAATCGCGCCAGAGAGGCGGTGCTGTCAATAACCGTTCTAGATGTGCTGGGCGCGGTTGATGAATTGGTTAAAAGAGGCGCGATAAAAATTAAAAATTAAAAATCATAACTCAAACATAAAATATTTCTTTGTTTTACGCTTTACGCTTTTAGTTTTAAGTTTATATTATGCGCTTGCCCTATTTTTTAAAGAAATCGCTCCAAATCTCGGAAAAGCTTTTTCGCCCTTACATCGGCCGATTTTTCCTGCTGGCCGGCGTCGGTTTTTTGACCGGTTTTGCCGACAGCGTGGGTATTTCTCTTCTCATACCGCTTTTCGCTTTTTTTGTCGGTTCAAGCGAGGCCGTGCCGAGCACCTTCGCTACCGATTTTGTTCAAGGCCTTTTTAGCCGTTTTCACATTGATTTAACTTTCCAATTGCTTCTTATCATCGTTGTGTCGGTCTTTATTTTTAAAACCGCTTTTCTGGCTTTTTTCGGCAGTTTGCGCATCAAAGCCACCGTCGCTTATTATCGAGACGTCCAAAAGAAAATTTTTAAAGAGACCCTTTCCGCCGATTATCGCTATCTTTCGGGAGAGAAAGCCGGCCGTTTGGTGAGTTTGCTCACGACCGACGCCAAACAAAGCGTCCGGCTTTTGGACAATTTAATCGGTTTGGTTTTCATCTTCACTTCCGTGGCGGCTTATCTCGCGGTGGCTTTTTCGTTGTCGGCGAGCATCACGCTGGTCACTTTAGCGGTGGGTTTTGCGGTTCTGCTTCTTTTCCGGCCGGCGGTTCGTCTGATTCGCAGTTATACCAGAGAGCTCATCGCTTTACGCCACGAGCTTTTTCAATTTTTAAACGAGAGTATTTTAGGCCTTAAAACGATTAAAGCGATGAGCGTGGAGGAGGCCCTCATCAAAAAATCTTCCGAGTGGCTTCAGCGTACGGAGAAAATTGAAATGAAACGCCAGTACGTGAAATTTTTCAGCAAGACGGCGCTGGAACCGATTACGATTTTTTACATTCTGGCGGTTTTTTCCATCTCTTATTTTTATTTGGATTTCAACATCGTGAGTTTTATCGCCATTGTCTATATCATCCAGAAGATTTTCAGCAATGTTGAGAAATTGCAATCGGCGATTCATCTTATGAACACGGAATTGCTTCACGCCGTGGCGGTTACCGACCTGCTCTCTCAGATTGCCTTAAATAAAAAGGAGCAAACCGGTAGCCGCCCGTTTGCCCTCAAAGAAGGTCTGGAGTTTAGAAATGTCGGTTTCAGCTACGCCTCGGGGCGCGGTTTCGTTAAAGATGTGTCGTTCAAAATTAAAAAGGGAGATTATGTCGGTATTGTCGGCCGCTCCGGTTCCGGTAAGACGACCATCGTTGACCTATTGCTTCGGCTGCTGGTGCCGGACTCGGGCGCGATTTTAGCGGACGGGATTGATGTCAAAGATTTAGATTTGAATTCGTGGCGGCAGAATGTCGTTTATGTGCCGCAAGACGCTTTTCTTTTCAATGATACGGTTTTAGCCAATATTTCTTTTTACGACGGTGCTGTGGGGCGGGCGGAAGTGAGCGAGGCGGCAAGGTCGGCTCACATTCTTGAAGTAATCAATAAATTGCCAAAAGGGTTTGACACGCCGATTGGCGAGCGCGGCACCGCTCTTTCCGGCGGCGAGCGCCAGCGCGTCGCTTTGGCCAGAGCGCTTGCCAGAAAGCCGGCTATTTTGGTTTTGGACGAGGCGACTAGCGCCGTTGACGTCCATTCGGAACAACTCATACAAGAGACCATCAAGCATTTGCGCGGTAAGACGACGGTCATCGTCATCGCCCACCGGCTTTCTTCTGTTTTGGATGCCGACAAAATTATTACTATTGACGGGGGGCGGGTGATTGAAGAAGGCCGGCCCGCCGATTTGGCCAAAATCCCCGGCTCTTATTTAGCCCAAGCGATTGCCGCCGGCGCTCGCGGTGCTTCTCTATGGTTGCCAACAGAATGAAAACGATTTTTATCGCCATTTTAAACGGGGTGGAGGGCAAAAATATTCTCCGTTCCGCGGTGTATAAGACCTTGAAGGCGAAAGGGGACTGGCGCATCGTCTTGCTTTTCCGAAGCAAAACGCTGGCTTCCGTCTACGAAGCGGAATTCAAAACCCCCGGCACTTTTTTTGAGCTCCTGCCGCCTATTAAAAAATTGCTCCCGGAGAGAATTTTCTCCCGCCTGAAACTTTATCTGCTCCGCAGTAAGACCACGGACTTGCACCGGCAGACCCACCTGGAAGAAACCGGCAATTACCCGATTTATTTTTTAAGTTTATCATTCAACAGAATTTTCGGCCGGGCGTTTGTTCGCCGCGCGGTTCGTTTTTTGGACGAGCGGCTAATTCGCCAAAATAATCTCACTCCGCTTTTTGAAAAATATCGGCCCAACCTGGTCTTTCTCGCCGACCTCTTTAATGATTTGGAAGCGGCCATTCTTCGGGAGGCCAAGCGGCAAAAGATTCCCTCCGTCGGCTTGGTGAACACTTGGGACAGAATTACCACCCGCTGGCTGATTAGGATTCTTCCCGACTATTTTATTGCGTTCAATGAGATAGTAAAGGCGGAGCTCGCGGAGTATGACGATTTTCCTCTTGATAAAATTTATGTTTCCGGCACGGTTCAGCACGACCATTTGGTCAGCGGCGAGTTTAGCAGTCGGGAAGAATTCTGCCGCCGTCTTGGCATTGATTCAGCGAGTAAGATTTTGGTCTACGCGCCTCTCGGGAAGTTTTTTGACCAATCAAGGCCGGAGCTTGATAAATGGCTGGTTCGGATTTTAAGCGAACGGGCGACGGAAGGGAAATTCGGGCAAGAGAAACTCACGATTTTAGTCCGATTCCATCCCAACGACCTGGTTGATTTGGGCGAGTGGCCGAATTTGCCGAATGTCGTCTACAGCCGGCCGGGGCTTAAGTTTACTTCCGCTCTTTCGGATAAAGTGTTTAGTCGGACAAGGGGGCAGAATTGGGACTTGACCTTTGAGGACCTGACGCTCCTTCGCGACACTCTTTATCAAAGTGCCCTAGTCATTTGCTATTACACCTCTTTTTCCATTGATGCGGCGGTTTTAGACAAGCCGGTTATCAATGTGAATTTTGGCGTGAAAGACGGGCAAATTACTAAGACCCCCCATTCTTATTACGCGTCCGTTCATTATCAAAAAGCCGCCCGGACCGGCGGCATCAAGTTGGCGGCCGACGAAGAAGAATTTTTCGCCGCCATCACAAATTATCTTGCCAATCCCGCTCTTGATAGGGAAAAAAGACGGCAATTGGTTTCGGAGCAATGTTTCAAACTAGACGGCCATTCCGGCGAGAGAGTGGCGGAGTATCTTCTAAAATTTCTAAATCCTAAATCCTAGTTTCTATAAATTAGTATCATTCGTATGAATTAGTAGATTGGCATCGCTACACTTTGAAACGTCTTGACATCACTGGGAGTTTAATATAGCGTATCGGCCTATACGGTACAGTTTTTAACTATGGTTTTAGGCAGAAAAACCTTTGATTTCAACAATCTTTTCACCTTTGAGATGGCCAATAACCACCAGGGGCAGGTTTCGCATGGCCGGCGGATTATTCAGGAAATGGCGGCGGTGGCCAAAGAGTTTGGACTCAAAGCGGCGGTGAAATTACAGCTTCGCGATTTAGATACTTTCATCCACCCCGCTTACAAAGAACGGCAGGACTTAAAACACATTCCTCGTTTTATTGCCACGCGGCTTTCCCGCGATGAATTTTCTTATTTAGTGGAAGAGACGAAACGCGCGGGGCTTATCACTATGGCAACGCCTTTTGATGAAGCGTCAGTGGATTTTTTAAGCAATCTGGGCGTGGAGCTCGTCAAAGTTGCGAGCTGTTCGGCGAAGGATTGGCCCTTACTTCAAAAAATCGCCGAGGCCGGCAAGCCAGTCATCATCTCGGTGGGCGGCCTTACTTTGAAGGAGGTAGACAATGTAGTGAGTTTCTTTGAGCATAGGGGCGTTGATTTCGCGCTGATGCATTGCGTCGCCGTGTATCCCACTCCGCCGGAGGATATGTTTATTCGCCAGATTGAAATTTTTAAGAATCGCTACCCGCATTTAACTGTTGGTTTTTCTACCCACGAACCGCCCGAAGATACTCTGATGGCCGGTTTGGCCTACGCCAAGGGCGCTCGGATTTTTGAAAAACATGTCGGCCTGCCCACCGAGACCGTAAAGTTAAACGCCTACTCTGCCAATCCGGAGCAGATTAGAAATTGGGTCGGGGCGCTTAAAAGAGCGGAAGCGGCTTGCGGCGAGCATTTGCCGGAGCGGCTCATCTCCCTTAAGGAGCAGGAGGACTTGAAGTCCTTGGAACGGGCGGTGTTTACCAAAGGAGCGCTTCGCAAGGGACAGACCATCAGGCGCGATGATGTCTTCTTCGCGATGCCCACTCTTTCAGACGAGAATCTGCGGAGCGGCGAGTTTCGCGAAGGACTTCTTACAGAGCGCGATTATGCCCCGGGCGAAGCGATTTCTCGCGCCGTTCTGCCAAAGGAATTTAAGACGAAGGAAGTCATATATGCCACGGTTCATAAAGTCAAGGGAATGCTTAATTTGGCAAAAATCCCCCTGTCTCACGAATTTGCCGTGGAGATTTCGCATCACTACGGCTTGGAAAAATTCCACGAAGTGGGCTGTGTTATCATTGACTGCTTCAATCGCGAGTATGCCAAGAAATTGGTGATTCAACTGCCCGGCCAATTTCATCCGACTCACTACCACAAACAAAAAGATGAGACCTTCCAAGTGCTTTGGGGTTCAATGGAAGTGGAAATAGAAGGCCAAAGAAGGGTTATGCGCCCGGGCGAAGTCGTTTGGGTGCCAAGAGGCGTATGGCATGGCTTCAAAACCGACACCGGCGTGATTTTTGAAGAGGTTTCAACGACGGCCAAGGAAACCGCCGGCGATTCTTTCTATGTTGATAAAGAAATTTCCAAGAAATCCAGAGAAGACAGGAAGACCAAACTTATGAATTGGGGGAGGCACCAGTTTGACTGATTCAAATATTGCCTTTGTCATACAAACTTTGGTGTGGATAACTTCATCGCACCAAATATAAGTATATGTTCTAATATTAGGGACATAAATTCCATCCCCCCTGTCATTTTAGTCCAATGTCAAAGGCGGGAGGGGTTTTATTATTTCTAATGTTAAGCTATGAAGATAGATTTCAAGTTGATGCGCGATAATCTCCGCGCTTTTTTAACTGCTGTTATCAGCGGAATCTTGTTTATCGGTATGTCAGTTTTTGCCGCTACAACCATCAGTACTAGCATACAAACGGACGGAACTCTCTCTGTTACAGGTGCTGCGGTGAATTATGGAGATTTGACTACCGGAGGCGATCTCTATGTAAATGGCGCAGATTTCAGCTTGGGTACCGGTAGCGCGACAACCACACTCACCGTATCGTCTGCTCGTCTCGGTGTTGCCTCCACAACCCCGTGGGGTCTTTTCTCTATAGAGTCCGACAATAGCAGTGTTGGTATCAATCCGATTTTTGTCGTTGGTGATCAAGGAACCTCAACACCGCTTTTTATTATATCGGGCAATGACGGGCGAGTGGGGGTTGGCACATCGTCTCCGGGCGTCAGGCTTGGGGTTGCCGGGGACATTAATGCGAATATTGTTTATGGCGACACCCTTGTTGCCACTTCAACAACGGCCACTTCTACGCTGAAGGGCGGTTTAACGGTAGATACGAGCACGCTTGTTGTGGACTTTTCTTCCAATAGTGTTGGCGTCTCGTCATCGTCACCGTTCGTTGCTCTCGGTGTTACTGGCACAACCACATCAAGCTGGGGGGCAATTCTCGGGCTGAACGGCGCTCCGATTAACCAGTTGCGTTTCGGCACATGCACTTACAATCCGGCCGTTTCCCTCGCGGCAAGTTCCACGCTAAGCACAAACTGCACTGGGGCGACGGGAGTAAACACATCGGACCGTGTCTTTGTAACGCCAGTATCACTTGAGATAGGGTTGATAATGACAAGCGCTTCTTCCACAGCAGATAATGTTATACAAGTGAGCGTTATGAATACCGGAAATAGAGAACCATCAGCCGGATACGGTACTGCGGTGACACCCGCATCTGCCACTTGGTTTTGGATGGCTATCAGATAATTTTCTTTTTTCCTGCAACCTATAAAGATAATCTATATGATGAAGCTTAAAAGTTTTTTTACGTTTCTTGCTGTTTTACTTGGTTTGCTTCCGGCAATGATACTGTCTGCCGCTTATAATGATGTTTCCTTGACAACCGACGCTCGCATTACTGTCGGCAGTGAGACGCTTACTGTGTCGGGTTCAACCGCGAGTGTTGCGTCCATAGTCGTCACCGCAAATAATTTTCAGGTTGCTCTCCAACCCGGTTCCTCAATAACAATTACTTCTAACAGTGCCACCGACCTCAATTATTCCACGGGCGGGGCGAGTGTTGAAGCCACGGTAACCTGTTCCAGCTCATCCTCTTCACTAGCTCTTTCAAGTCCCGTACTTGCAACTACCGTTACTGTGACACTTGGGGGAACGTGCACGCCAGCGTCTTCCAGTTCAAACCCGGTCGGTGGCGGTATCATTTCGTCGGGCGGTGGCGGGTTGTCTATCCCTCCCGTTGCACCAACCCCAGCTAAAATTCAAGCGACAATTCCGCCGATGGCTAGCGGACCAGCAATTTCGGCGGTTTTTACCAAAACTCTTTCATTTGGCTCCCGAGGCAGTGATGTCACTCGTTTGCAGACACTTTTATCCGGCGATTCATCGATTTACCCCGAAGGAACAGTTAGCAGTTATTTTGGTCCAGCCACTAAGCGAGCCGTTGGTCGTTTTCAAGAAAAGTACGGAATCGCTAAACCAGGCGAGTCGGGTTATGGCACAGTTGGGCCGAAAACAGGAGCGAAGCTGGCTGAGACATTCGGAGGTATTTCCGGGACTGCCGGTGAAGAAAATGCACCAGCTAAGGAATTACCTTTGCCCGTCGGTATTTTTACGAAACCTTTGCGCCTCGGCGTCATCAATCCAGAGGTGAAATTACTTCAAGTTACTCTTAATCTGGATTCCGCCACTCGTTTGATTGAATCGGGAGTTGGTTCACATGGTAATGAGTCAGATTATTTTGGCGCGCTTACTGAAAAAGCGGTTCAGAGATTTCAGGAGAAATATGGAATCGCTAAACCGGGCGAGTCGGGTTATGGCACAGTTGGGCCGAAAACAAGAGCCCAGTTGAATAAGATAATTGGAAGATAATCCTTTTTACTCGCTTATTACCACCCGCACACCTTGTGTTCCGTGTTTATCTTCTTTAGCATCTACACGTGCTATATGAAATAACCAGTATCCTAAAGGGCAAAAGTTTGCTTCGCACCCTTATGAATGCCGAGGCGGCGAATTTTTCTTTGAGCGGTAAAGTATTGGATATCGGCGGCGGCCAAGGGCCAAGCTACTTGGAATTTTTTAAAAAGGGAGAGTATTTTCAATATGAGAGTTTGGATATTAGCCATGAAGCGGGGCATATCGGCCGCAGGAGAATTGATATTGAAAAAGAGAAATTACCGTATGGAGACGCTGTCGCAGATTCGGTCTTGATGTTTAACATCCTTGAGCATATTTACAACTATCGCCACGTGGTTGCCGAAGCAAGGCGGGCTTTGAAAGCCGATGGGCGACTCTTTGGCTTTGTGCCGTTTCTTTTAAATTATCACCCCGACCCACACGATTATTTCCGCTATACAAACGAATCGCTCCAAAAGATTTTTACAGAGGCCGGTTTTAAAAATATTTCCATAAAACTAATCGGCAAGGGGCCATTTTTCGTTAACTTCAATAATCTTCTTGGCATAGCCCGACCTCTTCGTTTTCTCCTCGCCCTACTTTTTCCACTGTATTATCTAGCCGACTACATTTTCCTTAAACTCCGCCCCTCTGCCCGCGACCGCTACCCCCTCGGCTACTTTTTTGTTGTGAAGATTTAAAATTTAAGTTTAATAATCCTCCCTCGGGTGTCAACCTGCCAGGTTGAGGCGCGAATACTTGGAGTGCCGAAAGACCTTTTGAGCTGTTTTGTGAGCGAAGCGAAACAAAAGAGCCAAAAGGTATACTGCTCCTGTAAGGAGGACATATTTTTATGTCTTAAAATAAAGACATATCGTGTCACCATAATCCTGTATATTAATCAAACATTGACGGCTTGACACGATTAGCGTTACTGGTAATCTGCTCCTCCAGAGTTAGGTTCAGTTAAGTACAAAACAGCAACTACAAATCCGGAGGTTCTAGATGATACCCAAAGCGATTGTTTTTGATTTTGACGGCGTTTTGACGGTTGGCGGCGAGGGATTGAAACAGCAGGCGTGGGATATTCTAGCGTTGCCCTGGCATGAAGCCAGTGTTGCCAGATTATCGGCTAAACGGCAGAAAATTTCTGGCGGGAAAAGGTCTCGCTACGATATTCTGGAAGAGACATTTATGGCGTTTGGAGGAAGTGAGGTGGATATTCTCACGGCCGCTTACGCCGACTGTTACAACTCCATTGTTCAGCAACTTCTGGAAAAAAGCGGCATGCCGGAAGGCACCGTTGAGGTTTTGGAAGAACTATCCAAACTCTGCCCGCTTTTCGTGAATTCCGCTACGCCGGAGAAGGCGGTGGAGGAAAGTGTTGTTAAGTTTGGCGTCAGGAAATATTTTACTGGAGTGTACGGACAACCAACCGGTAAGGTGGACAATCTGAAACGCGTGCTCGCGGTTGCCAACCAGTTGCCGGGTCCTCTGGATGTGCTACCGCGCTCAATCGTCTTTGTGGGCGATGGCAACAATGACCGCAAGGCGGCGGAGGAATTCGGCTGTCGTTTCATCGGAATCGCTAACGATTGGAATAAATGGGGAATTGGTGAGGCACCGGATTTTCCTGTTGTAGCCGATATCCGGTCTGTGCCGGATATTGTTGAGACCTTTCGCGATTGAGCAGACTCTTGAGTTTTTTCAATGAAATTATGATTTTTTCCAAACCGCCGCTTTATTGTGCGACGGTTTTTTCTTTGTTATGATTTGCCAGTCAATATTGTTCTAAATTTGTATGATAAAAGTAAAAATCATTGGCGCTGGTTCTATTGGTAATCATCATACTCAAGCGTCGAGGGCGATGGGTTGGGACGTGACGGTTACGGATGCCGACCCGAAAGCGCTGGAGCGGATGCGGACGGAAATTTACCCGAAAAGATACGGCGCTTGGGACGAGACGATAAAACTTGTTGAAGCCGGTGAACAACCGCGCGGCGGCTTTGACATAATTTACATTGGCACCCCGCCCCATGTCCGGATGAAAGTGGCGATTGAGGCCATCAAAGAAGAACCGAAGGTTCTCCAGCTGGAGAAACCCGCCGCCTCGCCGACTTTGGAAGGGGTGAAAGAATTTGTCGCGGAAATGAAAAAACATCCAAATACCGCCGTAATTGTCGGTTTTAATCACATTGTCGCCGACAACACTAATACCGTTCATAAAATTATTAAAGAAAATAATTTAGGCAAGTTGCTTGCTTTGGAATCAGGCGTCAGAAGTCATTGGGGAAATATTCTAAAGGCCCACCCGTGGCTTAAAGGTCCAGAAGACACATATTTGGGATATTGGAAAAAGGGAGGAGGAGCAGGAGGCGAGCATTCGCACGCCTTAAATCTTTGGCAACATTTTTCTCATGAGCTTGGTTTTGGGCGAGTGATTGAGGTGCAAGGAATGTTTGATTATGTAAAAGAAAACGGCGCCGATTATGATAGGCAATGTCTGCTTAATTTGAAGACCGAAAAAGGTTTGGTGGGGCGCGTGGTGCAGGATGTGTTGACCGACCCGAAAAAGAAATGGGTTGATTTGCGGTTTGAAAACGGGTCTGTTGAGTGGTGGAATGATGTTACTAAAACTACCGACGAGGTGATTGTGAATGTAAGAGGCAAGGAACAACAAAAAATTGTTATTGAAAAGACCCGCACCGAGGAATTTTTGAAGGAGGCACAACATATCGCCGATTTACTTTCCGGCAAAATAAAAATCAGTGATTCCCCAATCCGTTTTGAGCGAGGAATGGAAACCTCCGTAGTTTTAGCCGCTGCTCATGAATCCTACGCCAAGAGGTTAACCATGAAAATTGATTACTCCACATTTCGTTGATTTATTATTTAAAGATGATTCTAAATTTACACATGTTATTTATATGAATGTGCTGGCAATTATTCAGGCCCGTGGGGGTTCAAAGGGAATACCGGGCAAAAACATTAAACCGCTTTGCGGGAAACCATTGATTGCGTGGACCATTGACGCGGCGCGGGCCGCAAAAACGGTCACGCGGGTTATCGTTTCAACTGATGATGAAAAAATAGCCGAGGTGTCGCGAAAGTACGGCGCCGAGGTGCCGTTTTTGCGGCCCGCCGAACTCGCCACGGACGGGGCTAAATCAATTGGCCTTCTGGAGCACGCTTTGAATTGGCTTTCGGAAAAAGAAGATTACAGGACCGACATCGTGGTTCAGCTTAAGCCAACCAACCCTCTTCGGACAGCCGAAACGATAGACAAGTGCGTGGAGTTGTATAAAGAGAGCGAGGATATTGATGCCGTTATTACTGTCGTCAAAGCGTCAATCCATCCTCTCAAAACTTGGAAGTTTGACGGCGAATTTGTTTTGCCGTTTGTGCCGGAAAATGTTTTTGGCATAAAAGAAGCCGCCAAGACAGCGCGCCAGAAATTGCCAGCAGCGTATGGTAATAATTCCTGTGTCCACGTGATAAATCCCAAGACGATTCTGGAGAAACACTCCTCAGTCGGCACGAAAGTTAAAGGCGTTGTTTTGTCACGCGAAGAATCAATTAACATTGACGAGCCGCTTGATTTTGATGTTGCCGAAATTATTTTAAGGAAACGATTAGGTTTGTGAGCAGAAATATATTCTGATGTTCTTGAGAACACTAGAATATACCAAGCTTATATTTAGTTGTTGGAGTTTTTTTATTGAGTATGACAACCACCTTTTATTTAATCAGACACGCGGAAAGCCTTGCCAAGGAAAAAGGTATTGTCCAAGGCGCTGGCCTTTCGGTGCCGCTTTCTGGTGAAGGCAAAAGACAAGCGGAAGCGCTAGCTCAAACGCTTAAAGGAGAAAAGTTTGACGCGATTTTTTCCAGTCAGGCAGTTAGAGCCATTGAGACCGCAAAGCCAGTCCGGGCGCTTTTTCCCGACACGCCATACTCGGAACATGCCGAGCTTAATGAGCGGTCAAAAGGCGAGGCCGAAGGGATGACAAAGGAAGAATTTAAACGGCGCTATCCGGAGATTCAGGCGGCGTGGGCGAGAGAAGAGGACCCGCGCGTGTCGGGCGGCGAGAGTTTCGCTGATGTTGAAAAACGAGTCATGCCATTTTTGGAGAAACTTGCGAGCGAACAAACGGGCAAGCGTTTGCTTTTAATTTTTCACGGTAATGTCATTCGGGTAATTCTCGGGGCGATTCTTGGCGCGCCCGCCAATTTTCGGCACAGGATTAAACAAGATTACTGCGCGCTGAATGTAATTGAGTATGATGACGCCGATTGCCGTAGGTCTATTCTTAAAGTTAATGAAACCCTCCTCTGAAATATGGATTTTCTTTCAAAAAGAGAGGTAAATGAATTGTTGGAGGAAGAATACGGTTTTCGCGTTCAAAAAATTGATGAGCCGAGGATTACGGAATCGGGCATCACCTTTCTCGTTTTTTTGGATAAAGGCGGCAAAGTAATCGTCAAACAAACGCATTGGTATGACTTTGCCGACAATCCTAGGGCTATACTTGAGAAAGTGCATTCGGTTGGCAATAATATTAAAAATCGGGGAGTGAAAGTGCAAGCGGCGCATCAAGCGCGAGGCGGCGGTTATGCTCGCTTTAGAAACGGCGCGCCAACCCTCGTTTTGCCGTATTTTGAAGGCCGGAGTTTTTCGGGGGCTGATGCGGATATTTTGGCTGCGGGTTTCGCTCTGGCTTCTTTTCACAAAGCCGGGGTTGAATTTCTGAAAAGTAATAAAGATGAATACGAGAACATACGGAAGACCATTCCCGTAGAAAAACCCTATGAGGAGTCCGTTGAATTATATAAAACGGAAATGCGAAGCGTCTTAAAGCGAACGCACGATTGCGCTGAAAAGGAGATTTGCGCTTTAGTGAGGGCTTCTACTCCCGCGATTGATGAGGCAATTGATTTTATAAGCCGCGCGTTTGATGAAGAAAAAAATCTTGCGAAAGGCATTATTCACACCGATTTTAATTTTAACAACGCCGTCTACGACGAGAGCGGCGCGGCGGCTATTATTGATATTGACCATTTGAACGTGGGGTGTTTGGGGGCGGACATCGGGAACGCTTTGGCTTCTTTTGTCTCCCGACTCAAGAAAATGGGCAAGGATGAGCCCGCCGAAAAAATCACCACTCTGTTTTTCTCGGCGTACCACAAATCCAATCCGTTGTCTTTGCTTGACTACAAACTCGCTTTGCCTTCCATACAGAGGACGAGCGTGACGCGGATTCTCCGAATCATGCGCCGGCATCATTTTGAAAATAATCGTTTGCCGGAGATGATGAAAAAAATTCCGGATAGATTTCTGGCGCGTCTCAAAGATTCTCCAAAGGAATTTTCTTTTTTGACCAAAGAGTGGTTGCGAAAAATTTTCTAGCACCTATCTCAAAAATTGGCTCTTGGGTGGTTATTTTTGAGATAGGTGCTAATAAAAGCCCCGCTCTTTCAAGCGAGGCCTCCTGTTCAACCTTTGAGTGTAATGAGCACGATGCCGATAATGACGGCTACGGCAACCCCAATTCTTAACAGTTTTTCTCCGGTATTTTGACCTTCTCGGAGGACATAAATGCCGTAGAAAGTGCCGAAGATCGCTGCGGCGCGTTTGATGCTGGCGTAATAATTGACATTTGCACCGAAGAGCGCCACATTCATGACTAGGATTACGGCGCCATACACCAAGCCCACCCTTAAGAATTCGCGCCAGTAGCTTTTGAAGACAAAGCGCATCCTTTCAATACCACCTTGTTTGAGTGTCCAACCAAGGGTTATCGCGACGACTACGAGAGACATCACAATTCCGGCCAGGAAGGGGTTGGCGCTGTCAATGGCCACCTTGTCAAAGTTAACAGCAACGCTTGCAATGACTGTCGCCAATATCCCTGAAGCGACCGGGTGGTTGGCAAAAAAATCACCCTTTGGCGCTTCATCCGGCGGCTTCCTCTTATTGGCTAACACACTGAGAGCCACTGCTGCCACCACAATGATGATTCCTGCGAATCCGGCGGCACTTACGGACGGATTGCCGATTGGCGCGCTGTCGCCAATCAGTTGGTAGACAATGATAGATATCGGCAAAACAAAAACTGGCGACAAAGCCCAGGTTACCGATACAAGCGAAACATCGCCGTAACGCATCCCTTTGGTTAGAAAATAAAAGATGCCTACATTTAGCACCCCCGTGCCAAGTATTGACCAAAAGAAATGTGAGCTTTTCAAGTCAAGAATTATTTGCTCGCCGTAGAGAATCGGCGACAACGCCAACGCTCCGATGAAGAGCACGAGCGCCACCACCGGGTAATAACCCATTAGTGTCTCATGGTCCTTGAGATGTAGGTTTGGATTGGTTGTCACCCTAGGGTCTTTGAGACCGGGGAAATTGGTCTTGACCATCGGCTGGAACAGGAAACCGGTAATCATTGCTCCGAAAAGAAGGAGCGCCGTCCACCAAACATTTTGAAATATTTGGGTGTTAGCAATAATACCCACTACCGCGCCGATTTTGGACATGACAAGCAGGATGAGGTAAACAACCGTAATGACGCGGGTAATGTTGCGCCGATTGGCCAGAGAGTTCGGTGTATTCATATCTTTAATTATTTTTTAATTACAAAACTCCCGAAGATGCGTAATTTTTGGAAACTCTCGGAGCGCGACGGTGCGAGAGGGAGCTAAAAATTCAGTAGAATTTTATAGCGTTCTCCAAAAATTACGCGCCGAGGAAGAGTTTTGTAATTCACGATTTAATTATGTCAAAGAAGGTGATGTTTGTCTTTTTTCTAAAATAATATTAATTCCATAAAAAAGTAAATGATTTGGCCGATTTCAAGCGGCGTGCTATATTTTCAGGCATGTTGAATCTTTGGCTAAAGAGAATTGTTTTTACCGGAATTTTTCTCGTGCCCTTTGTGCCGCTTGTGGTGACAGAGTCGCTTTTTTTTCCTTATATCACGGGAAAGGCCTTTGTCTACCGGCTGATTGTAGAAATTATTTTTTCGGCGTGGCTTATTTTGATGATTAAAAACCCGGTCTACCGGCCGCGGATGTCTTTTATTCTCAAGGCCTTCGCCGCTTTTATTTTCCTGATTGCCGTTTCCGACGCCCTGAGTCCGAACGCTTTCAAAAGTTTTTGGTCAAACTTTGAGCGGATGGAGGGTTGGGTGGCTTTAATTCACCACCTCGGATACTTTCTGGTGATTGGCAGCATGCTTGCCGGCGAAAAGCTCTGGCGGAGATTTTTTGACACCTCTATTGGCGTTTCTTTAATTGTTACCGGCTACGGCATTCTCCAGCTGTTTGGCGTTTTCACCATCAATCAAGGCGGAGTCAGGGTTGATTCCACTTTCGGCAACGCCGCCTACTTGGGCGTTTACACGCTATTTCACATCTTTCTCGCGGTTTTCTTTTTGATGCGCGAGCGGCTTCATTCTTGGCGGCAGTATTTTTACGGCGCGGCTATTGCGCTCAATCTTATTATTCTTTATTTCACCGCCACCCGCGGCGTCTTCATCGGCCTTTTTGTCGGGGTTTTGGTCTCGGTTGGATTACTCGCCCTCTTTGAGAGGGAAAATAAAAAATTAAGGAAGATTTTCGCCGGCGCCCTCATCGCCCTCTTTGTATTCGTAGGCTCAATTTTTCTTCTTAAAGATACCGCGCTCATAAAAGCCACCGGCCCTCTTAATCGCATCGCTTCAATCTCGCTTAACGATGCCAATGTGCGCTTTAACATCTGGAAAATCGCTTTTGCAGGTTTCAAGGAGCGGCCGATTTTCGGCTGGGGGCAGGAGAGCTTTAATTATGTTTTCAACAAGCATTACCATCCGTCTCTCTACGGTCAAGAGCAGTGGTTTGACCGGACCCACAATATTGTTTTTGACTGGCTTATTGCCGGCGGCTTGCTTGGACTTATTGCTTACTTAGTCCTATTTGCGGCCGGCCTTATTGCCGTCTGGAAAGGGGAGCCCCCGCGATTCCACTGGATAAAAGCGGCAAAAATTCGCGGCTGGTTGGAGCGAATTTTTGGAGCGGATAATGGCGGTTTGGGCGTCAGAGAGAAGGCGGTCTTGACCGGTCTCCTTGCCGGCTATTTCGCCCAAAATTTTTTCGTTTTTGACCAGATAGGAAGTTACATTCTTTTTGCCTCGGTTCTTGGCTATCTTCACTCTCGTGTGGCGGAGCCGCTCCCCGACCGCGTTCATAAAGCGCTCTCTTTGGACCGCGGCGCTCTCAATCGCCTGGTGATTCCAGTAGTGACCCTCGTTTTCGTTTTTTCGGTTTATTTTGTGAATGCCAAAGGATTTATGACTGCTCGGACTCTCATTAAGGGCTTTCAAAGTTACCCCAATGAAGGCGCTGAAAAGAATTTGACGCTTTTTAAGAAAGCCGCTTCGTATGAAGCGTTGGGAAAATCAGAGGTGCGAGAGCAAATTTCCCAGGCGGCCTCAAGAGTGCTTGCCACCAAGGAGGCGAGTTTGGCTTTGAAACAATCCTTTTTTGACGCCGCTCGCTCTGCCTTGATGAAACAAATTGAGGAGGCGCCCGGCGATGCGCGTTATTATCTTTTTCTCGGCTCTTTTTTTAATCAGGCCGGCGCCTTTGAAGAGGCGAGGGCTTATCTTGGTAAGGCCTTGGAGCTTTCCCCGCGCAAACAGATGATTATTTTTGAGATTGGCTCCAGTTATTTTGCCGAGGGCAAGACAGCGGAAGCGCTCGCCGCTTTCAAGGAGGCGTTTCTGCTTGAGCCGAAGTTCTCCGAAGCGAGACAGCTTTACGGACTTATGGCGATTTACAATCGAGACCTCAAGTTAGCTGAAGAAATTCTTGTTCCGGCTTACGGCACGGCTCTGGTGGCTGATGACAGGTTTATCAACGCTTACGATAAGATAGGGGATAAAAAGGCCGTGCTTAAAATTTGGCAGAACCGGGTGGGTATTTTGCCGGACAACGCCGATTGGCGGGTCTCGCTTGCGGCGGCTTATCTGGCGGCGGGCGAGAGGCAGAACGCGCTCAAAGAGCTTGAGGAATCGGCGCGGCTCAATCCGGATTTAAAAGAGCGGGTTGAATATTATATTAAGGAGATAAGGGCGGGGAGGAATCCTTAACGGCCGCTCGAATACATTTTTTGAAATGCACGAAAATTTTCTGCTGAAAATTTTCTCTATCCGGCATCGTCGCGCCTTCCAATGCATTTCAAAAAAGTATCCTCGCTTAAAATTCAAGACAGGCCATCATGTTCGCTTGACAAGTATTAAGTTTATGCTATCTTATTTTACAGATGAGAACCGGCGTATGCGAATAGCGCACTACCAATGCGCGCACGCGAATAATACGGGGTTCTTAAACAGTACCGAAAGGGTCAAAAAACCTTTCAAACAAAGGAAAAAACTATGGCGAAGATTGTACTTGTTTGCGGAATGGTTAATACAGGCAATTTCTTTAATCCACTTGCTACGGCACTTGAACAGCGGGGGCACACGGTTCACCTAAGTATTGGCACGCATAGACCATCGTCTTCAGATGACCAGCAAGGTGGCCTGTCCTATTTGATTGAGAATGCTGATCTAGTGTTATCAGGAATGTCCAATCCAGCTGACTTTGCTGGTTTGGAGCTTTTCGCTCTGTCCTTGGCATATGTGAGGAATGTTCCATTTGGTTTCTTGTCGGACGCCAATGGGGCTTGGCGGCGGGAGTACTTCCAAAATTTTGCCGATAAGGCAAGTTTGCTTGCCGTCCGTTTCCCGCATGAGGTGGCATTAGCCGAAAGAATCTTTCCAAACGCGACCATCGCTTCTGTTGGTCATCCAACAGCCGAAAAAGCGTCTTCCGCTAAGTTTACGAGGGAAAAATTGCGGAAGCGGCTCGGCCTTGCCGACAGTGAGCTTGTTGTTTATCTCGCCGGAACCAAAATGATGGACATGAATCGTGAGGCAATCACCTTGGTTACACAATCAATCAAACAGTTCTCCCGCGATTTTCATATTCGTTTCCTCTTCGGTCCTCATCCGGGAATTACCGGCGAGAAAGCGAGAAAAGATGGCAAGGAAGTTTCTTTGGACGAATACCGGAACTGGAGCGAGAACATTGAATTTGTTCCGGATGTCTCCGGCGAGGATATTGTTCCGGCGGCGGATGCCTTTTTGTTCACTACCGGCACCGCATTCTACGCTGCCATATATCAAGGCGACCAAGGCGCTCTGGCGGTATTGCTCAATTCACCAAAAATTGCCGCCATTCGTGGCACGAGCAACGACCTGTCGTTTGAATGCGAGACCGGGGCGATTGTGCCGGTGGCGAGCGCCGATGCTTTGGCGGCGGTTTTGGGAAATACCATCTACCCGTATCCGGCAGTGCTTCAGGCCAACAGAAGAGTGTATTGGCCGAAACCGGAGAGAGAGGGAGCGGCGGTGGACGCTCTAGCCATCTTGATTACGGCGAGTATTGAAGCTCGCTTTACCGAGCACGCCAAGTAGGATGAGATTTTTAGGGAAATGATTACCCGCGCCGAAGTGAACGAGTTCACTTCGGCGCTCTTCTTTTTTATAATAGATACGCTTAACGAATGGCGCACACGAATGGGGAACACCCTGCGCTTGTGCGCGGGGAATCGGGGCGGCCAGGCAAGGGTCCAACGCCCTGCGGTGCCGCTCTTCAAATTTACAAGGCCTTGATGATGACGAAGTCTGCCCGCGCCGCGGGCGCGGCAGACAGGATATGAAGCTGATTTGTCCCCAGCTTAGCTTGACTTTTAATAAAGGCCTTGGTAGTATGCCACCCGTGAGTGCGAGCAAATGCTTGCTCAAACGAATGTCTGCGTAAGACCCGCCTTTGGCGGGTTTTGCGTTTTTATTCCTGCCTGTCTATAATGGAGGCACTGGTTGCTCCAAGTTATGGTCGGCGGTTCGCACTCACATAAGACATTAGTTTTTAGGAGCTCGCGCCCGCCGGCCATAACTCGGCGAAACTTTTATGAGGGTTGAAGAGAATGTTCCATTAAAAGATTTGTCAACATTCAAGGTGGGCGGGGCGGCCCGCTATTTTTGTCGCGCCGCGTCATTTGACGATTTAAAGGAGGCATATAGGTTTGCCAAGAGTAAGAAACTTAAAATTTTTGTGCTCGGCGGCGGTTCCAATATTTTGGTTTCCGATGCGGGCTTTAATGGTTTGGTTATAAAGAATGAAATCTCCGGCATCAAGTTTACTGAAAAATCCGGCGGTTTGACGCTGGTGGAAGCGGGCGCCGGAGAAAATTGGGATGCTTTGGTGGCGCTTTGCGTTTCTAAAAACCTGTGGGGCTTGGAGAATTTATCCGGCATTCCCGGGACGGTTGGCGCCGCGCCGATTCAAAATATCGGCGCCTACGGCGCCGAAATTAAAGACACGGTGAAATGGGTTGAGGTCTTTGACCCGAAGTTTATGAAGCGAAAGGTTATGACGGCCGAAGCGTGCCGTTTCGGTTACCGCGACAGCCGTTTCAAACATTCCCCCGATAGCCGATATGTCGTTACGCGATTGACTCTTACTCTTTCCACCAGCCCCAGACCGAACTTAAATTATACAGATGTCAAAGAATTCTTTGCGGGCAGGAATGGCACGCCGTCGCTTCATGAGATTAGAGAAGCGGTGTTAAAAATTCGTCGCCATAAGCTTCCGGATTATGAGAAAATCGGCACAGCCGGTTCATTTTTCAAAAACCCAATTCTTTCCCAAGAAGAGTTCAACCGACTGCGGGCGCAATTTCCAGATTTGCCCGGGAGGCCTTTCGGCAGCCGGCAAATTAAAATTTCCTTAGCCCATATCATAGACAAAATTTTAGGCCTCAAGGGCTTCCAAAAAGGCCCGGTGGCTGTTCATGGCAGACAAGCTTTGGTCTTAGTCAATCTCGGGAACGCGACGGCCAAGGAGATACTTTTGCTTGCCGAAGAAATAGAGCGGCGGATAAAAGAGAAACTCGGTTTGGAAATTGAGAGGGAGGTGGAAATAATAAAATAACACGAATCCGCAAACTTGAAGCGAATTTACGAATAACGAATTCGTAATTCGTTTCATTCGTCCAATTATTTGTAGATTAGTGTTATATTCTGTGTTACCATAAGCCCGCTATGAAATTACTTGGGTTTCTGTTTGGCGACGAAAATCAGAAGAAAATAAAAACTTTAGAACCGCTAGTTCAAAAAATTAATGTTCTGGAGACGCAAGCCGTCGCTTTATCTCCAGACGAGCTCAAAGGGAAAACGGCGGAATTCAAGTTAAGAATTTCAAAAGACGCGGATTTAGAAGAAATTCTGCCGGAGGCCTTTGCGGTTGTCCGCGAGGCGGCCAAGAGAACGCTCGGCGAGCGGCATTTTGATGTCCAGCTTTTGGGCGGCATCGTGATGCATCGGGGCGGGATTGCCGAAATGAGGACCGGCGAAGGCAAGACCTTGGTTGCGACCTTGCCGGTTTATTTAAACGCGCTTTCCGGCAAAGGCGTTCATGTGGTAACGGTGAACGACTATCTTTCCCGCCGCGACAGCGTTTGGATGGGGCAAATTTATGACGCGCTCGGGCTTCGGGTGGGATGTATTACGTCGGATGGGAGTTATATATATGATTCAGAACACAGGCAAAATCCCGAATCCCGAATCCCGAATCCCAAACAAATTCCAAATCCCAATAATAAAAATTCAAAGGAAGATAATTTAGACGCAACCAGAGACACTTTAGGTTCCTTTAAAGTTGTTCATGAGTTTTTGCGGCCGGTTTCCCGCCGGGAGGCCTATGAGGCGGATATCACCTACGGCACCAATAACGAGTTTGGTTTTGATTACTTGCGGGACAACCTTGAGTACGAGCCGGAAAAACTTCGCCAAAGAGAGCACCGTTTTGCCGTGGTAGATGAAATTGATTCAATTTTAATAGACGAGGCGCGGACGCCTCTTATCATTTCCGCCCCGTCGGCGGAATCGGAAAGCTTGTATAAAACTTTTGCGTCCATCGTCGCTTCTTTGAAGGCGGAAGAGGATTACACAATTGACGAGAAATTCAGGTCCATCGCTTTAACCGAGTCGGGTATAGAAAAAGTGGAGAAGAAACTTGGCGTTGATAATCTCTACGCCGAAGGCGGAGTGAAGCTTGTCCACCATTTAGAAACGGCGATTAAAGCCAAGGCGCTTTATAAACGCGACAAGGAGTACGTGGTGAAAGACAATCAGATTATTATTGTGGATGAGTTCACCGGCCGGCTTATGGCGGGCAGGCGCTGGAGCGAGGGTCTTCATCAGGCGGTTGAAGCCAAAGAAGGCGTGCCGATTCAAAAAGAATCGCGGACTTTCGCTTCCATCACTTTTCAAAATTATTTCCGCCTTTACGCCAAACTTTCCGGTATGACCGGCACCGCGGCCACTTCCAAGGAAGAATTTTTTAAGGTTTATCGGCTGGATGTCGTGTCAATTCCCACCAATAAGCCGATGGCTCGGTTGGACCAGAACGATTTGATTTTCCAGAGCGAGCGGGGGAAGTTTAAGGCGGTCGCCAAGAAAGTGAAGGAACTCAACGGCAAGGGCCAGCCAGTTTTGGTCGGCACGGTTTCTATTGAAAAGAATGAGGTTTTGTCGGCATATCTTTCAGCGGTTGGCATACCTCACGAAGTGCTGAATGCCAAAAACCACGAGCGGGAGGGCGAAATAATCGCGCAAGCCGGCAGGCGGGGCGCCGTAACAATAGCGACCAATATGGCTGGCCGGGGCGTTGACATCAAACTTGGCGGCAATCCGGCGAAGAGAGAAGAATACGAGGCGGTAAAAAATTCTGGCGGGCTTTTTGTTATTGGCACCGAAAGGCATGAAGCGCGGCGAATAGATAATCAGCTTCGCGGGCGTTCCGGCCGGCAAGGCGACGCCGGCGAGACCCAATTTTTTGTTTCATTGGAGGACTCGCTTATGCGGATTTTCGCCAAGGATATGCTGAAGAAGGCGATGGGGCGGATTGGCATGGCCGAGGACGAGCCGATTGAAAGCCGTCTTATTACCAAAGCGTTGGAAACCGCTCAGACCAAAATTGAAGGATTTAATTTTGACGCCCGAAAGCATGTTTTGGAATATGATGATGTGTTGAATCATCAGCGAAAAATCGTTTATGAAAGAAGGCGAGCGTTGGTGGTCGGCAAAGAAGCGGTGACCAAGGACTATTTAGGCGAATTAGCGTCAAACCATTCGGCTTTCGGCGCCGTTCTTTCCGAAAAAATCAAGGCCGTCGGCGAAAATTTGTTTTATCAACTGGCGAGGCGAGTACTTCTTCAAACCATTGATATGTTTTGGGTGGAACAGCTTGAGGCGATGGACCATCTGCGCGGGAGCGTAAATCTTCGGGCCTACGGCCAGCGCGACCCGCTGGTGGAATACAAGCGCGAGGGCCTCATGCTCTTCAAAGAAATGCAGAATTCTATCGGCGCGCAAATAATGGGCATTATTTCCAATTTGGCTACCAAAGAATCGGCCAAAGAGATGAAGCCCCTTGAAGCGATTGCCAGAGACGCCCGCGTCATCGGCGGCTCTTCAAATTCCGCTGATGTTTCAACCGTGTCTACTCCCAAAAAAACCGAGGTTGGTAGAAATGACCCCTGCTGGTGCGGGTCTGGTAAAAAGTATAAGAAATGCCATGGGAGATAAAATGAAAAAATTCAGGAGCATTGAAAAATTACATCATTTTGTTTGCCAGAAATGTAAAAGGTGGTGGACGGTTGGCGACGCACCGGTTGCCAAGAAAATCTGGTTCTGCCCGTGGTGTGGAAAGAAAAATAATTATAAAATTATGAAATCCCAGATCTGATCTAGTTTAACATCAAATGATAATCAAAAAGAAAATTTGGCCGGAGTATTTTGAAGCCGTTTCAAGCGGAAAGAAGAAATTTGAGTTGCGGCTCAATGATTTTGATGTTTCCGAGGCGGATACTCTTGTTTTAGAGGAGTGGGACCCGCAAACCAAAGAGTATACCGGCCGGGTGGTTGAGAAAAAGGTTTCTTACGTCGGCAAATGGAAGATTGAAGATTTGGCGGAATTTTGGCCGATTAAAGAAATCAAGGAGAAGGGCCTACAAATTATTTCTTGGGAGTAATTTTTTAGTAGCTATCGGTAGATTGGTGTAAATTCGTATATCAGTATTTATCTTGTTATAATCTTACCAATGCTAAAGAAAACCATCAGATTTTTTGATAAGTTGGAAGATAAAATAAGAGCCCGTCTTTCCCGCCACCCGATTGTGTATAGTTTGATTGGCGGCGTGGCGGTGGTGCTTTTTTGGCGCGGGGTTTGGATGACTGCCGATGAATTTTCGTTCTTAACCGGTCCGGTTTCCATTATTATCAGCGTTTCCGTTCTCCTTCTCATAGGATTGTTCGCGTCGTTTTTCGTCGGCGACCAAATTGTCATTTCCGGCCTCCGCAAGGAGAAAAAACTGATTGAGAAGACCGAAGAAGAGGTCAGGTCGGAACTGTCGGAATTGCCAGGCATAAAGTCCGACCTTGAACGGATTGAAAGGGAAGTCAGGCACATTGAAGAGCTTTCCGAGGAACAGAGCGCCGGTAATGAGCAGTCCTAAATTCTCTCCAAATTCTCGGCGCGGATTTCTTTGGAGATGACCTTGCCGTTCCGAGCCATTTTGTAGACCCACGCTTCGCCGGTTTGAATTTCCACATCGGCGATTTTTTCATCCGAAACGCCCTCCAAATATTTTACGAGCGCTCTGATGCTGTTGCCGTGGGCGCTCACCAGAACATTTTTCTCCGCTTTAAGTTGAGGTAAAATTTCTTTTTCAAAATACGGAATGACCCTTTCATAAACCATTTTAAGCGATTCGCCTTTTGGTATCGGGTGAGCGAAACTCCTCCTGATTTTTTTGAACTCATCACTACCTACTTGCTCTTTCACTTCCCACTTATTTTTACCAGTATAGATGCCGTAGTCTCGTTCGTTAAGAGCGAAGTTTTCCTTGACTGGCGCGCTTTGGCCAAGAGCGTTCATAATAATTGAAAGCGTTTCTTTGGCTCGGGAGAGGGGAGAGGTATAGACCAAATCAATCGGCAGGCCTTTAATGGCCGCCGCTGTCTTTTTGGCCTCATTTCGCCCGCTTTCGCTTAGGGGTATGTCGGTAAAGCCGGTCCAAAGGCCTTTTTCATTCCACTCGCTTTTGCCGTGACGAACGAGGATTAAGTAAGACATAGAATTGACCTAATTGGTCTAATTAACCTAATTGACCTAAGAAATTTCCAAATTCCAAGCACCAAATTCCAAATGCCAGTATTTAATATCCAAATTACCAATAGTTTGATTTTTGGGTTATTGAAGCGTGTTTAGAAATCAGGTGAATTAGTTCAATTAGAAATTGTACTTTTCAAAATCCTCCTCAATTCGTAACAGCTCATTATACTTTGCCGTCCGCTCTCCGCGCGCCGGCGCGCCGGCTTTGATAAACGGCGCTCCGGTGCCGACCGCGAGGTGAGAGATGGTCGTGTCTTCGGTTTCGCCGGAACGGTGAGAAATGATAAATTCGTAATTGTTGTCGCGGGCCAATTGAATGGCCTCCAAGGTTTCTGTTACGGTTCCAATTTGGTTTAATTTGATAAGGATGGCGTTGCCCATCTTTTCTTTTATACCGGCGGCAAGGATTTTTTTGTTGGTAACGAATAAGTCGTCGCCCACCAAGAGTAGTTTCTTATCTAACCTTTGAGTCAGCCGTTTCCAACCGGCGATATCGTTTTCCGCGAGGCCGTCTTCAATCAAGCGAATCGGATATTTATTTGTCCAATTTTCGTAGAGTTCCACCAGCTCTTCAGAATTCAAAACTTTGTTTTCACTTCTCAGCCGATAGGCGTTGCCTTCCATGAGTTCCGTGGCTGCCGCGTCAAGGCCAAGCGCGATATCTTTACCGAGCGCCAGTCCTGTTTTTTCTATGGCTTCAATAATCAATCCTATAGCCGATTCATTGGAGTGAAGAACGGGGCAAAAGCCGCCTTCATCGCCGACGGCGGTGTTCATTCTTCGCTCTGAAAGAATTTCCTTGAGTGTTTGATAAATTTCCGCTCCCGTTTGCAGCCCGGCTCTGAAGCTTTTTGCTCCGACCGGCATTATCATAAATTCTTGAATATCGGTGGAATTTTCCGCGTGCCGTCCGCCATTTAGGACATTAAACATCGGAATCGGCAGTTTTGGCGGACCATCGGCCTCCGCGATTTCTTTGAGGTATTGCCAGAGAGGCCTGGCCTCTTTTACGGCGGCGCTTTGGGCGAATGCCATTGAGACGGAGAGAAGCGCGTTGGCGCCCAGGCGGCTTTTATTTTCCGTGCCGTCTAATTCTTTTAGCTTTTTGTCCAACGATGATTGGTCAAACTCCTTTCCAATGATTTCTTTGCCGATTATTTCATTCACATTTTGAACGGCTTTTTGAACGCCTTTGCCGGAGAATCTTTGAGGGTCGCCGTCTCTAAGTTCCAACGCCTCGCGGCTTCCGGTAGATGCGCCGGCCGGCACGGCCGCTCTGCCCAAGTCGCCGCTTTCAAGCGTTATATCGGTTTCAATGGTAGGGTTACCCCGGGAATCAAGAATTTCACGGCTTTTTACGGCCTTAACTTTAAACATAAAGGTATTATACACCGTTTGTATTTTTCAGTGTTAGCGTCGGCTGACTTTTATAGTAGAATATAGACATCTTCTTATGCACCGTAAAATAGAACTCGGCTTCTTTTTAGTCATTGCTGTTTTGGCGTTGGTTTTTACTTATTTTATTTTTAAGCCCTATTTAACGGCATTGTTTTTGGCACTGGTGATTTTTATTGTTTTCAAACCAGTTCACAAAAAGATTGTGGGCGCTCTCGGCGGTAGGCCGAATCTTTCTTCGGCTCTCACGGTAGTGGTGATTTCCGCGCTCATCCTGGTGCCTTTCGCCGTTTTCGGTTCTATTTTATTTGACGAGGCGACCGACCTTTATCAGAGGATTGCAAACAATGAGATTAGGGCGGGCCTTCTCGCGCGGGCTTCAGATTCCGTTGAAAATTTTATCGGACGTTTTGCGCCTCGGGCCGAAATTGAGTTGGAAGATTATATCGGCAACACTCTTGGTTTTGTGGTCAAAAATTTCAACCAGGTTTTCTCCGGCCTATTTCAAGTGGCAGTCAATTTATTTGTGATGGTTCTCGGTTTATTTTTCCTATTTCGCGACGGGGATAAACTCAAAACCAATCTGCTAGCTTTAAGCCCATTGCCTGACGCTTACGACTTGGACATTTTTGACCATGTGGAAAGGGCGGTTAATTCGGTAGTGCGCGGTTATCTGTTCATCGGCCTGATTCAAGGGCTCTTGACCGGTTTTGGTTTTGCGATTTTCGGCGTGCCGAACGCGGCGCTTTGGGGCGCCGTGGCCGCCGTTACTTCCTTGATTCCGGTTATCGGCACAGCCGCCGTGTTAATCCCCGGCATCGCTTATTTGTTTTTCGGCGGTCACTTGGGCGCGACGGCGGGTCTTTTGGTTTGGGGTGTTATTGCCGTCGGTTTGGTAGACAATATCTTAGCGCCGATTTTCATAGAGCGAGGAATCAAGATTCATCCGTTCCTTATTTTACTATCGCTTCTGGGCGGTTTGAGTTTCTTTGGTTTAACCGGGTTTCTTGCCGGCCCCGTTATTTTAAGCATTTTTGTTACTCTTATTCATTTATATCCGAGGGTAGTTAAGGACGCGGCCTGAAGGTATGGGCAGACCAATTTTATCTTTTTTGACCACAGCGCTAATACTCGCCGCGCTGTTTTTACTGGCAATCCAGCTGGACTTGATTCCGCTAGTTCGGGAAGGATTTAACAAAAACCCGCTTTGGGGAGCTTCTCTATATGTTTTTTTGCTTGTTCTTGGAACGGTGATAAGCCCCGTTACCACTTTGCCGATTGTGCCGTTCGTGGCTTCGGTTTTTGGGCCGTTTGAAACCGCCGTTTTAAGCGTCTTTGGTTGGACGCTTGGCGCCGCCGCCGTGTTCGGCGTCGTGAAATTCGGCTTTCTGCCTTTTATTATTCGTTTTGTTTCGGGAAATCGGTTGGCTTATTATGAGCAATTCTTGCCGGAGAAAACACGGTTCTGGTTTCTGGTTTTGTTTCGGATGGTTGTGCCGGTGGAATTTTCCAGTTATTTAATCGCGATTTTCACTACTATTGGCTTTGGGGAATACTTGCTTGGGACGGCGATTGGCGTCTTGCCGTTCGCTTTTATTTTTTCGTATACCGGTCCGGCTTTTCTTTCAGATGATATTTTTCAATTAGGTCTTCTGGCCGTCTTCGCCATTTTGATTTTTAGCTTGGCATATTTCCTTTTAGTGCGTAGAATGAAAAAATGAGAATCAGGCCACGGACCATAATTACTCATAATGGCAGTTTCCACGCGGATGATGTGTTTGCCGTGGCTTTACTCCTCGTTGCTCAAAAGGGTCAGGACTTCAAAGTTATCCGAAGCCGGGACCTTGAGGCGCTCGCCGAGGCCGATATAGTTGTTGATGTCGGTCGGGAGTATAAGCCGGAGGAGTTTCGTTTTGACCATCATCAAGAAGGCGGCGCTGGTGTCAGGCCGAATGGCATTCCGTACGCCTCATTCGGCTTGGTCTGGAAGCGCTTCAGCAAAGACCTGTGTTCTTCCAGAGTGGTTGCCGAAATAGTAGATGAAAAATTAGTGGCGCCGATTGACGCCATGGACAACGGCATTCAATTGTTTGAATTGACCAATTTAGGGCTTTTTCCCTATCTCATTCAGGATTTAGTGGTCGCTTTCCAGCCGACATGGAAAGAGGAGGGCGATTTGGATTCCGGATTTATGAAATTAGTCGGTGTTGCCAAAGAAATTTTGGAAAGGGAAATTACCCAAGCCGAAAGTTTGGTTGATGGAGAAGAGATGGTTCGGGCCGCGCTTCGCGAAACCCGCGATAAGAGAATTGTCGTTTTGGACAAGCCCTATCCTTGGGAGAAGGTTTTGTCCAATTCGCTTGAAACACTCTTCGTCGTTGAACCGGAAGAAGGTGATGTCCGAAATTGGAAAGCGAAAGCCGTTCGCACCGAACCGCAATCTTTCGATGTGCGCCATCCATTTCCCATCTCTTGGGCGGGTAAAGCCGGCAGAGAATTATCCGAAGTAAGCGAGGTTCCCGACGCGCTTTTTTGCCATAACCAGAGATTTATCGCGGTGGCGAAAACCAAAGAAGGAGCATTAGCGCTCGCGAAACGAGCGCTGGAAACGCGAAAGTAAACGCGTGAAATTTAAAAATAAGATTTAAAATAAAAAATACATACGAATCGTTTTTTACGTTTTTCGCTTCAAGTTTTTAATTTATTGACATGGCTTTCATTGACGAACTTAATATCCATCTTTCCGCCGGTCGCGGCGGTAACGGCGTCGTGCGATGGCTTCATGAAAAAGGCAAAGAATACGGCGGGCCGTCTGGTGGAAACGGCGGCAAGGGCGGGGATGTTTACGCGCTAGCCGTCCGCGACATCGGCGCTCTTGGCCGTTACCGCGCCGTTAAGACGCTTGAAGCCGGTTGCGGCAAAGACGGAGAGGGTTTTGGCAGACAAGGAAAATCCGGTGAGCCGCTTTTTTTAGAACTGCCAGTAGGTTCTGTTATTTATAATTCTTCAACCAGGAGAAGAGTTGAACTTTTGCGCGAAGGCGACCAAACGCTTTTACTTCAAGGGGGCCGCGGCGGGCTTGGCAACAAATATTTCAAGTCCTCAACCAATACGAAGCCCAGCGAGTGGACGCTGGGAGAAAAAGGGGAGGATGCCGATTTTGCCATAGAAATTAATTTGATTGCCGACGCCGGTTTAATTGGCCTGCCTAACGCCGGTAAGTCGTCTCTGCTAAATGTTTTGACGAATGCTTCCGCAAAAGTCGGCAGTTATGCCTTCACCACTCTTGAACCAAATCTCGGCGATTTTTACGGGTTTATCTTGGCTGATATTCCAGGACTTATTGAAGGCGCTTCGGGGGGCAAAGGACTTGGCCATAAATTTCTCCGGCACATCAAGCGCACTAAGTTGATTGCTCACCTAGTTTCGCTTGAAAACAAGAATATCAAGGAAGCGTATCAAACAATCCGCCTTGAACTCCATGCCTACGACCAATCTTTACTAGATAAGCCGGAGATAATCATTCTGACCAAGACCGACCTTGTTTCTAAAGAGGCATTAGAAAAGGCAAAAAACACGCTTAGCGTTTTCTTTCCCGCCAAAATTTTCGCTCTTTCAATTCTGGACGATAAATCCGTAAAATCTTTTGCCGACAACCTGACAAAAATTTTACGCGGCGACTGAACGCCGCTTTGCTTTTTTCGGGCGCGTCCTTATACTAATAGGCGTTCTAGTAAATAGACAACTTCAACTAATGAGATTGTGAATTTACTTTTATGGGAGATAAACCCTTCGGAAGGGCAAGGGGTTTCGCATTCATTCAACCAAATATGAATTACACACCCACCATCGGGTTAGAGCTCCACGCGGAGTTAAAAACTCTGACAAAAATGTTTTGTAACTCCAAGAATGACCCCAATGAGGAAAGGCCGAATGTAAATGTCTGCCCAATTTGCCTCGGCCATCCTGGAACATTGCCGACCATAAACAAAGAAGCGGTTAAACACATCTTGAAAATCGGTTTAGCCGTCGGCGGCCAACTAGCTGATTTTTCTGAATTCGACCGGAAGAATTATTTTTATCCTGACATTTCCAAGGGTTATCAAATTAGCCAGTATAAGCGGCCGTTGGTCCAAGGCGGAGAGCTGGCTGGCGTGAAACTAACCCGCATTCACTTGGAAGAAGATACGGCCACCTCGCTTCATGATGTAAGCGGCGCTAGTTGCTTGAATTTCAATCGGGCAGGCGTGCCGCTTATGGAACTCGTGACGGAACCCGTTATCAAGGACGCTAAGACAGCGGTGAGGTTTGCCAAGGAACTCCAGTTGCTGCTCCGTTATTTGGGGATTGCTGAAGCTAACATGGAGAAAGGTGAGATGAGGGTAGAAGCCAACATCTCGGTTAGTCGAGGTAGCGCTTTAGGGACAAAAGTTGAAGTTAAAAATTTGAACTCGTTTAAATCAGTTGAAAAGGCCATTGAATATGAAGTGAAACGTCAAGTAAAAGAGCTTGAGGATGGCGGCAGGGTGGCGCAAGAGACAATGGGGTGGGACGATAATGAAGGGGTTTCTTTCCCCCAACGGCGAAAAGAGGAGTCGCACGACTATCGTTATTTCCCAGACCCAGATTTGCCAAAATTGCGAATAAAAAAGGTGCCGGAATTTGACAAGCTATTAATTCAACAAGGATTACCAGAATTACCGCATCAAAAGCGCGCTTGTTATCTTGAGAAGTGGAATCTCAGGCCGGAGGTAGCTGAAATTTTCGTTCAGAACACAGATTTAGGCGGATTTTTTGAGAGTGTTGCTCGGAAAATGACGGACAATCAAGCGAATTTGGCGGCGAATTACATAGCGTCTGATTTAGCGGGGCTACTTAACCTGTCAGTAAATGTTGATTTGCTTAGCACGATTAAAATCGACCCGGAAGATTTCGCCACAATAATTGTGATGGTGGAAGCGGGGAAGATATCGTCCCGAGGAGCGAAGGATTTAATCCGCATTGTTTTCGAGAGGGGAGGAAATCCGGAGGACGTTGCGAAAGAAACGGGTTTGATTCAGGAAAGCGGGGAGAGTGCATTGGCTCGAGTCGCGGAAGAGACGATTAAACAAAATCCAAAAGTCGCTTCGGATTACCAGAACGGCAAAGAAGCGGCCCTCCAATTTCTTGTGGGTCAGGGAATGAAAATTAGCCGCGGTTCGGCGAATCCGGAAATACTCCGTTTGGTGTTGAAAAAAAAGTTATAGTGAACTTGATTGAATCCATTTCTTAAAAATCTCCGCGCCGGCGGAGATTTTTGTTGATTCATCGGTTTCGCGTGATTATTTAAATTAGATGAATCGCCCCCAAATTTTTATCTCTTTCTTTGGCGGTGCTGGAATCCACAAATTTTCTGTAATCAACTTTTTTGTTTTTAAATTGGCTGGAAATTATTTCGGTATCAAGCAGGTCGCCGAAACGATTTTCTTTTATGTAATCAGTAAAACTTCCGTATGGGTAGTCGGGGAGAGCGGCGCGCCACTCTTTTAGGCCTCGCGGGTTTTTGTGAACATAAGCGCTTAGATGGAGAAGCTGGGTGTTGCTTTCTACCCGTACGGCTTTGTAAGCGCCTTGGAAAAGGTGGCCAGTGCGTCGGTACTTCGTATTGAAATATTTCACATAAGCGTTTTGGATGCGGTGCAGGTAATTTGCCATACCGCCCTCTTTTTCTTCTCTGACAATTAAGTGGAAGTGGTTGGGCATTAAACAGAAACCTATTAAGGTAACAACTCGTTTGGCAACAATTTCATTCACCCGCGATGCTCGGCGAGAAAATTGACGCGAGAGGGCGTAATGAGCCACGCTTCTCACGGTATTGTTTAGCGGCAGGGAAGATTGCGCGTGGAGCACAAGATAGAGAAAACGGACGAAGTCACGCTCATCTAGAAAAATAGGTTTCAGGTCGGTGCCTCGGTTTAAGATGTGATAAATTTCCCCGGGGGCGATTACTGGTTTACGCATAACTTTATCCTATTTCACTTGACACCGAGTGTCAAGTGAAATAGGGGAAAATTGGCCGGCAAGGACTTGTTTTGCGGAATTTTTTTACTGCGACATTTCTTAATTCTTTCAGGAGCGGGGACGAAAAGAGTAGTTGGGGAAGCGGAAAATCTACTTACACAATTAATTTCAACACATGTAAAGGGAAAATACTCATTTTAAAAAAATCTCAAAAATCCACCCGCCTTGAAGGTAAAAAATTACCCAAAAGAATGGTCATAATTCCTTTACGAGGATTTGAGAATTCCGAGATGACGATTTTTAAGGATAAAATCGTACGTTTTTCGCGTTTCTCAACTAAAATTTTTTTTAGATTTTGTAGGATAAATCATTTTGGATTCTCATAATTTTTAAAATATTTAGAGATTTTATAAAAAAAGATCCCCGAGATGGAAATTATCCACATTTTTGAACGAATTTTATCAATCCGAGATGAAAATTCTAGTAAAATGTATAGGTCCTAAAGAGAACCTAGAAATGCGGAAAAAATCTTTAATTATTAAGGGAAAAAAATTCATCTCGGCAAAGCAAGCCGCCGAGATGACTGCTTATACCAGCGATTATGTCGGACAGCTTTGTCGCGGACAGAAAGTGGAGGCAATCAGAGTGGGAAAATCCTGGTATATTTCTTCTGAATCCATACTTTCCCACAAAGCGGAAAACTTGGATTGGCGAGGCGGAGAAAAAGCGCCAAAAGGACACAAAGTTAAGAGGGTGGAAAAACCGGCCATATTCCACCCAGAGCCCTTAAAAAGACGAGATCAAGATATCTCGGTTTTTAATACCGATAAAGTTTCTAGCAAGAACACTGTTCCGAGACCGATTTTTACAGAAAGTTCTTTCAGTGGTGCCGGTCCGGATTTAATTCCAAGAATTGGTGATGATTGGTCGTCAAGCGATTTAAATCACTTGCGTCGCGCCGAGATTGAAAATGAGATTGGTTTGGTGGCGAGTAATTTACTTCCCGCAGTCCGCAAAAGTAAAACTGAAGCGTTACGGACGAGGACTTCCGACTTTTTTAATAAAACATCAAAGATTCCCGGCGAACTTTGGAACAAGTACACTGAAACTTTAGAGAAGGGCGCATTTGTTTGGCTGGCAGTTGCTTTGGTTTTTGGGAATTTCTTTTTCGGCAAGTTTTTGATTGCCGACGGCGGCTACGAGAAATTGTCCGGCAGATTTTCTCAAGTCGCTTCTATTACCGGACAGAAACTTGCCGATTTTGATTTCGCTGACGTTGCCAGCTCTTTCAAAAAAACAGCGGACTTTCTCGTCTCGGTTCCAGAGAAAGCTCCCGCTTTGGCTTCTTCGGGCCTTAACGCTTTCTCTGATTGGACAAAAAGTTTCTTTGATTCCGGAGAAAGGTTCAGTTATCGCGCAAGCAATTTAATCGCCAAAGAATTTCTAAATCTTGAAGAGAAGGCCAGATCGATTACTCTGTCGGAATCGCGGGCGATTGCCACTTTGCCGGTTGAGATCGCAGAGGAGGCAGCCCGAAGCGTCAACCACACGATTGATACCGGCGTATTCAAGGCAGTAGATGGCGTGATTTCAATCAAAAATCGCGGGATTGATTTCTTCGCTTCTCTTTTTGGTGGCAATGGTGCGGTTTTGGAAAAGCAAATTATTGTCCGAGAAGGAGGCCCATCGGTTGTTGTAAGAACATCAGTGCCGCAGGTCTCCAAGCCCCTCGCCGTATCCGGTGCGGTTGACCGGATAATCATGGAGCGGGTAGTTTCTGGCGTTACATCGGACGATCTGGAGACGCGGCTCAATCAACTTGAGAACAAGTTGATGTCCCAAATGTATAAAATTACCGCTGACATCAAAGGCAATGCCACCTACATTTCCAATGTTCACAACATAGTGAGCCAAACCAACCGGATAGATATGCTGACGAGCGTTGATATCACCGACTCCACTTGGACCAGCGGTTCTATCTCGAGCGACAATATCTCGGGCACTTTCCGCGGCAACATTGAAACCGATAATTTCACCTTAAACGGTGTCGGCGCTGACATGATTATCACCACTAACGGGAGTCGCAGATTAGTCGCCTCTTCTACGCCGCAAGTCGCTTCGATTAACGCCACTTCCACAAACGCAACCTCCACCTTCGCCGGTGGCTTGACCCTCGGCACCAACGGTTTTGTTTTTGATTTTTCATCAACCAATGTGGGTATTGGCACGACATCGCCGCTTTCCAAATTGGACCTTCACGGTAACCTGATTCTTTCCGGTTCTGGCCGATATATAAATTTTGGAGACGCGGTTGGTTCCATAGGGTACGGCATTCGCGATTCTTCTGGCACCTTGGAGTTTAAAAATTCTGGTGGCGGGTGGACTGGGTTTGGTACTGGTTCTGGTGGTGGTTTTGGCCAAACCTTTGAACTCCTCACCTCCAATGGCATCCAAGCGCTCACTCCAACAACTTCAGTGGCCGTCTCTCTGCCTGGCACCACCCTATACCTCGGCACCGGTCTGGCCACTTCCACCCTCACGAGTTCAGCAGGGAAGTTAGGCCTCGGCTCCTCTTCGCCCTTCGCCGTTTTTTCCATCTCGCCCACTTC